>Ga0208767_1002678_pt1 | contig 13282 bp, 10 predicted proteins | sample VirMetDEL_Mar_21_FD_184514 | JGI IMG/M metagenome (GOLD analysis project Ga0208767, IMG submission 184514) | Aqueous microbial communities from the Delaware River and Bay under freshwater to marine salinity gradient to study organic matter... | ecosystem: Environmental > Aquatic > Marine >... | reverse complement strand
TGATGATACAATGCAGCACAGGGAGTGGGAACGTGGGTTTAACAAAGCCTACTTTGAGCAGTTAAAACGGGTGAAGGAGTATGAACAAGCTACAGGACGAGGCTAGAGCATTTATGGAAAGTAAATACGAGAACCTAAACTTCAAGTCATATCAAGATATGGCATCAGAGACTGCGATCTATAAACATGAACATCAGGTAATCTATCCTGCACTAGGTCTGGCAGCAGAGGCAGGTGAGGTTGCTAACAAAGTCAAAAAGATTTTACGTGATGGGAAGTTTGATCGTGAAGCAATAGCAGACGAAGTGGGAGATTGTCTGTGGTACATTGCTGCACTATGTCGTGATCTAAATGTAGACATGACTGAGCTTGCAAAGAATAACTTACGTAAGCTACATGACCGAAAGGTAAGGGGTGTACTCTCAGGGAGTGGAGACAAGCGGTAAAAAAGAGGGGGCTGTAATGGCCCCCTTATCGTATCTGATTACCGTATAGTGTTATCTCTCTGACTGTATCAATGTCGTTGAGGTCTGCAGGTCCATTCTGTGTTTCCCACAATACCTGTGCTCTTCGTCGTACCTTCTTAGGTAGTTTGTTAAAGCCTAAATATACTTTAGTTTCATCCTCTAGTTCAGCCATAGATATTTTACGGAACTTGTTTTTCTTTTCTATTAGGTCTTCTTCAAACTTACGCATGACTACAGCATCAAAGTAATCATCAAAAGTACGCCCACCTTTTTCTTTTTCATCCATAAACTCCCAACGATTACGTAGTTGTTCTTCTTTGTTTTGTATCTTAGGCACATAAGTCTTTAGCCATTCACGCATATGTCTATTCATTACACGTTTTTGTGTAGGTGATTTAGAGTATGCACTTAGTTGAAACTCGTTATAGCCTTTACGTTTTAAGTAGTCTGCGTATTCAGGATCAGCTTGATAGAAATTTAAACCACCAAATAATTTCCACGCAACACGTTGACGTTCTGATGTCTCAGACAATACAAACTCACGTGAAGGTAGGTCTTGTTCAAATGAATAACGTTGTCTAAACGGGCGTTCAAAGTTATCAATAAAGGTAGCTTTTTTATTTAGTGTAGGTTCTTCCGCATTGTCTAGGTATTCATTACTCATAAATCCTGTAACACGTGCAGCATCTACTAGCTGACCATAAGGAACAAGGAATGTAGAGAAGTAATTACCTAATGCAGCACCTGCATCCTTGACTGTAGTTTCGTTAATAGGGTTACCTGCAAATACATTAGACACAATGTCATTTAAAATGTATCCAGAAGGACCAGTTCTAAAGTTAGTACCTGTTAAAACTTCTACTAATTCATTAGGGTTACGTTCAATCCAATTAAGGAAATTGTTTTTGCCTTTCATTGCTTGATTAGTTAATTCGCCAATTAGTAGAATAGGACGTAGTGGGAATAGTGGAGTTGAATCTAGTACAAACCCATCATCTGTGTTCATTTTAGTGTAGTCTGCAGGTGCATCTTCACGTGAACGGTAATAGATACCTGCACCTATAAGCATGGCACCCTGTAGGTTCTTACCAATCATGTCACGTTCTTTACGTGTAAACGCACGGCGTTCACGTTTAATCATTTCGTCTGTAACTTGTTCAGCTTTTATGCCATTTGATTCAGCAATAAGTTGACGAATATTATCTTCAGATTTAAATGCTTTGTTAACAAAACGTGTAACGGGTATAAGACTACCTGCACCATATTGTGCTAGTAATTCCATACTCTTAAACATAAATCGTGGGAATGGAAGTACCGTAGTCAAACCGTTACGAACAATAAATGTGTTTAACTGCCTAAACAATTTGATGTCTGGCTCATTTGCATAGGTTAAATCAAGGGCATTGTACATAGCTTCATCAGCTATATCAATAAAAGAACGTGCACCTTCTGGTCTGACACTAGAAGCATCTGTCATAATGTCACGTATTTTACCTTCGTTGATAGCTTCAATAAGATCAATGTCCCAATCACGTTTAACTAGACGTTCTACATCTGCAAGGAACATACCATTACGCAGCATAAATTCTTGCCATCTGTTTGGTGTGTTTAATATTGCTGATACATCTTCACCACGTGATATAGCAAAGTCTACAACTTTACCTGCTGTTGACTTGGCATTGCCCCTACCCATTTTCTTTTGTAGGTCTGCCATTTGATTATAGAAACGATCAAGGTTGTCTATCAGTTCAGGTTGATTCATTATAAGTTGGGTATATTCTTTTGCAGCTTTTGGGTTTGCAAACATTAATCCCATGTGACGGAAAGAACCTTTCCAACTTTCACGAGATACCATTGATCTGCCTAGACCCGCAAAACCACCATTTTCAAAACCAACTAAAGCATTGTCTACTAGCTTACCAATACCTTCCATCGGAGCACGGATAACACCTGACAACAAGTTTCGTTGTGCAGTAGCAAGCTGAGAAACCATCATACCACGACGAATGTTTTCAATACGCATCATTGTGTCACGTATTCTGTCTTGGCTTTCCAGTAGTTTCTTTTGTTTAACTGCTTCTCTTTGTGTTAGTGGACGAGCACGTTTAATTTGTGATAATTTGTTTAGTGCTTTACCTGCCTCAGATGCAGAGCCAACAACTGTCATTACATAGTCTTCAAAACTAAGGCCATATTTAGCCAGTGTATCTAATAGTTCTTGTCCACCAATTAGTTCTTTATCAACTGTAAGATTAAATAGGTTATCAATAACTTTGTTGTTGTCATCCCATATACCCATACCAAGAGCTTGCTCTTTATCACGCAAGTCTGCAGCTACAGCTACAATGGCATCAAACTTTTCAGGTTTTAATACGGCTGAGAACATCTCTCCTTCTGACATTGACAGATTAACTGCATCAGAAATATCAATAGAGTCTTCACCTCTGCCAAGTACAACGTCCTGTACGGTACGTTTCTTAGCACTTGATACTTGTTCTAGTTTTTCTTTTGAAGCTTTACGTGCAAGCTCTGGATCAATCTCTAGCTTACCGTCTACCATACGAGATATTTTAGTAGTTTGCATACCACTCTCTTTTAATCCTTCTTCAAACTCTAGGATTAACTGGGCAGATACTTCTTGGCTTGTACGTGCTCTAGCAGATGCACGTTCTTTTTGTTCTTGTGCTTCAATTTCTGTGTTTGCTTTGGCACGATTAATATCATATTTTTTACGCCAAGCAACACGTTCTTTCTTTACTAATTCTTCGTCAGGTTTACTTGACTCTAATTGAGAAGATTTACTTTTACCTGCTTTAAACTCTTCTGCTTCTTTACGTAATGACTCTTCCCAACTTTCAAGTTCAGACACTGCATTGTCCATTTCTTGCAATGTTTCTTCTTTAACTTCACCTTCAAGTGCTAGTTCTGCTTTGGCATTGTTATGCCCACGCATGTATTTATAAATTTTTACTGCACCTTCTAGTGCACCACCTACAATAAAACCTTCACCTGCATTACGTAAACGGTTTTCAAATGCATTAGCATTTTCATCAATAGCTAACGCCTCTGTAATAGGATTCTTTAAGAAAGGATACGTGTTAAGTAAATTAGAAATGTTTTCTTCGTAAGGATCAAAGGCAGTAGCATCTGCTATAGCACCATTGATAAAGCCACCTTTAACTCCACCAATACCCGTAGCTCTACGTGTAAGGGCAAAGCTAGTAGCAAACTGTGCCATTCCCTCTACAAAGCTACCCACAACTGTTTCGGTGTCTGGTATGGCTTCCTCAACAGTCTCAGACACATACTCAATTGCACCAGTAATGCTGTCTTTTAAACCTGCTTTACGCACACGTTCACGGTTCCAGTATTCTATTATTGGTAAAAAACTATCTGGGTTATCTTTAAATACTACACGGCCTACATTAAAGTAATCTTCAATTGCCTCACCTGTCTCTTCAAAGAACTGAGCAGTTTCACCTACAGCTTTTGCTGCACCTTCACCTATTGCAGTAAACAATTCTTGTGGACGATCACGAAAACGATACCCAATTACTGCACCAACACCTTGTTCTTTAATTTGATTATCAATAAGATTGTTTGCAACTTCCCATGCCTTTTGACTATTAGCATCAGGATTATCTTTTAAATATTGTTTCCATACTTGATCTTTGTATGTATTAACTTCTTCTTCTCTACCATTATAAATATCTTCTTCCACAGTAATAGTATTTTCCTGTGGGTCTTTTGGATTACCTTTAAGTATTGTTTGTTCAGGGGGCGTTGAGGGGGGACGGGTTACTTCTACATCTTCATTTATCAGAAGTTTAAACTCTTCTTCTTCCTCATCTTCTTCAGGCATACCTGTCATAGGTGCAGGGGTACTGCCTCCAGACACAAGCAATTCATAAGTTTCTTCTTGTTCCATTATTACCCCTTAGTAATCAGATACTAGATAAGGTGCTCCACCTAATTTAGGATTTGGTATACCTGTATATATAGCAACACGAATATTATTCTGCTCATCTTGTAAAATTACAACACCTGCATCAGTAGGTTTTTTAATTGTTTGATTTAAAAGACTGCCTGTTTTTTCTAAAGAAGGTAACTGTGCATATTTTCCATAACGAATATTGTCACCTGCACCTGCAACTACACCACCCGTTGAAACTTTACCTTTTGCAAATTCACCCTCTGGATTTGTTATAAATTCTTGAGCAACATCCTTAGCATAATCTATTAGTTCTGCTTCTGCTGCTGCTTGAGTACCTTTTGCTGCAGCAGTAACATTAGCCACTTGTTCAGGTTTAAATTCTTTTACAAAGTTCAACATTCTATCTGCTGCACCGTAGTCCATTAATGCACCAAAATATGGAGCACCTTCAATATCTGCTACAACTGCCCCTATTTCACCTGCTTCTTTAGTTTTATTACCTGCATACTGTGCTCTCATATTATTAAACAGTAAACGTGGATCATCTATTATTTGCTCAACAGCGTCCTGATCTTCTGTTAGAGCTATTGTTTTTAAAATAGTAGCTTGGTTTAGTACTGCTGCATCATAGGCATCTGTATCGCCTTTTCTAGTAGCTTCCATCATATCTTGTGTATTCATGGCAAGTAAAGCATCTAAAGAACTAGCAGTTTTGTTTGGTTTAAGTGCTTTACGAATACCTGCAAAGTCAAACCCTGCTACAGGTGCAGGTGCACTAGGTGCATCAGCAGTTGGAATAGCTGCAGTAGTAGCATCAGTAGTTTTAATAGTGGTGTCTACCTTTTTCGCTGTGTCTAAAGTATTACCACCTGCAGTATAAAATGTTCTTGCATCATATCCTGCTTCATTTAATGAATTACCAATTGCAACAGCTTCAGTTAAATAACCAAGCCCCTGTGTAGCCATAGCTGCAGCATTATCTTTACCATAAATAAATGCAGCACGACTAGTAAGGTCTTCAATCTCTTGATTACGTCTACGTCTATCACTGGCTGCTGCTGTACCTGCAGATAAAGAAGCACGGCGTTCCATCATTTCACGTTGAAATTCACGTTCAGATTTTAAACGTTCTTCTTCACGAATTTCTTCTTCTTTCTCTTCAATTGACTTAACAATTTGCTGAGATGCACCCGCTAAGAACCCACCAAAATTAAATCCCATTACTGCCTCCGTGCCATAAGACCCATTGGTTCAGCCTCTTCTGGTTCCATTTCCATAGACTCTTCCATTGGTTCTTCTTCAACCATCTTTTCCTCAGTACGTTCCATTACCTCTGGAATTTTTTGTAGTGCTAGTCCTATTTCACTCTCACTAATTGCATCTTTATCTTTACCACCTTCAAGACCAGTATTGTATTCTACCCCTGCTTCATCACCTACATAGGCAAGCATTTCAATAATAACAGGTGTAACCAAAACACCTACATCAATTGTATGTTTGCCTTGCATCACACCACCAATTTGTAATGCTTGTGCAATTGTTGTAAGGGGAATACCCATTTCCATTACGTTTAACAGATCGTCTTTAGTATCTGGATTAAGTACTCGTGGTGCATAAAACTCTAAAGTTTCATCCACAGTTGTATACTGTGGTGGATGTTGCCAAGGCGTTGATCCAAGTTCAGCAGTCAATCCCATGCCTGGGATAGGTGCCATAAACATTCCTTCTTGATTAGCCATTTAACAATGCCTTTCGTTGTTTGCGAACCTGATCTAATGCATCTAGTACAGAGTCATACGGTTCTGGATTCTTCTTTTCTTCAACTACTTTTTTAGGCATGTTACGTTGTAACAATCCACCTGTTTTTTGTGCAGGTTTTTTGTCACGATTAATCAAATCTTTAAGTGCTTTAGTATAAGCAAGTGAAGAAGCATTATATACTGACATTAGAATAGACCCCCTAAGAATGTGTTGGTTAAGTCTGTTGTTAACATTTTTACGATAGCACCCCCAAATGCTGCAGATGAATTGTAATCGTTTTTCATGTTTTGCAAATTAAAGCTTGCATCGTTTGCAAGTTGTTGCAGTGCAATAGAATTAAGTCTTTGTGCTTCACTTTCTGATGCATCAAATGCAAACTTCATTTGGTCACTATACATCTGCCACAAGTTATTGTAAGCAGTATTAGAGATGTCCAGTGTGTTGATAGCATTCAGTTCGTTTGCACGGTTAATAGCTGCAGTATCTGCAGTTGCAATCTCTCTACGCCACTGAGCATTTGACTGATCAACTACCAACTGGTTCTGTGCATTAAACTGTTCACGTTGGTTTTTCATCTCAGCGTTGAACTGCGACATAGCATTAACTTGACCTGCATTAAAACGTTCTTGTGCATTCTGTTGTTCTGCATTGAACATGTTAATGGTTGAGTTTAAGTTGTCATAAAACTGATTGGCTTGATTTTCAGACTGAGCATTGAATTGCATTGCTGCGTTACGTGCAGCTTGGTCTGTCAACATAGAGTTAATAATTTGTTGTGACTTAAATATCTCTGTCTGTTGTTCATTTGACAAGTTAGCCATGTCTAGCTGTAAGAAGTTCTGAGCATTCTGTACTGCAGTCTGTTGACGGTTGTTCAGGTTGCCCATGTCTAGGTTAGCTAGTGCAGATGCCTCTGCAAGAACCATAGCTTGACGGTTAGACAAATTCTCTAGGTTCATTGTTTGTACTGCACGAGCATTCTCTAACTGAACCTGTTGGTCAGCAGTGAAGTTCATGTTAGCAATGTCACTAATCTTACTTGCGTTTATTACACGTGTCTGGAACTCTTGATCAAACTCTTGTCCAATAAATGCTGCACGTTGTTCTGCTGCAAGCATAGCACGTGCTTGACGATTTGACAAGTTCTGTGCTTCAAACTGTGCCTGTGTAGCTGCATCAGCTTGTGCAATTGGTAGTGCACTTTCCATAGCTGCTTGCATAATGGCTTGTCCTGCCATTGACGAAGCACTAAGACCACGAGCAGCCATCTGTTGGTTAGCTAGACGTACAGCCCCTGCAGCCCATGCAGGTGGTGTTGTACCATCAAACTGTTCCATTAAGCCTACAAGCTGACCTTGTACTGTGGCTTTCTCTGAAGGTGTAGCAGTTGCTGCATCAATTTGTTCAGTAAACTTAGCTGCCTTAGTTGCATCTGCAGAAGCACCAGATACTATCTCGCCGTCTTGTATCTCACGTTGTACTTCATTCTCCATGAGAGTTGCAGTACCTTGTGCAGCATTCAGATCACCTACCATACTTGCTGTAGCCATAGCTGCAGACACTTTAGCACGAGCATCGTCTTCATTGGTCTGTGCTGCGTTTAGTGCCTGTGTCTGTGCAGCCACTTGATCTGCTTGTACGTCTGCTTCATACTTAGCTGTATCAGGCTGATCTACATTTGCAGATAGATATGTATCAGCTAGTGCAACTTCACTTACACCAAACTCACCAGACACCTGACCACTACCTTGAGGAATAAACTGACCTTGGTTTTGTTGAATCATTGTAGGATCAACACGAGCACCTGTAGGCAACATAGGGCTAGTTGCACGTTTAGTCATTACATCTTTGATTGTAGTCTGTGCGGATTGATAAAGTGGCTGAAGTTGTTGTACACGTTGGTACGTGTCTGACACTTCTTTTCCCTTAGCTTCTACAAGTTCTTTCAGATATGGATCATTTGGATTTGCTGCAGCTTGTTGTTGCAGACGCTGTAGTTCTAAGTTTTGTTGTGTGTAGTTTGACTGTGCATTGGTATACTCTTGTTCAATGTTTTGAATATCACCAGTTACACCACCAGTTACACTACTAGATAAATAGTTACGGTAAGCATCTTGTTGTGCTTTATTTTGTGTATATTCTTCACTACCCTTAAAGTTATTAATGTAAGTAGGAATAATGTTAGCAGCATCGTTTTCTACACTAGAACGATTTTTTGCAGTATTCTTAATAGTTGTTCCATCTGCATACGTAATAGTCCAGTTACGTGATCCACCCGAAATAGTATACTTATTAGGATCAGCAGGAAGTTTACCAGACTTAAACATATCTTTAAGTTGAGGACCAAAGTGACTAGGTAGATTAGCAGTGTATTTATTAATTACATCTTCACCTAATGGTTCAGGCATAGTAACTGGTGTAGGACCACCATCACTAGGACCAGTACCTATCTGAGCACCCTGCTGTTGAGCATACTGTTGTGCTTGCTGCATTGTGTCAAGATTAGTCTTTACAGCTTTACCTGTTTGGTCAAGTACTTGAAAGCCTGTGTCTGTTTTTTGTGTAGTATATAGAGGTTGTGGTGTTGATGTTTGTGTCTGAGTTACATTTGGACCAAGCTGCATAGTCTGAGGTTTATTTGCTACCAACTCTTGAGGTACTGGACCTGTAGGTAATACCAACTGAGGTGCTCCACCTGCTTGAAACTTTTGTACTGCACCACCACGTGCCATAGTCATAGCTGCTTGTTTAAACTGATCCATCTGCGCTTGTTTGTCAGGATTTTGATTAAGGTATTCTTGAAAGCCAGACATGTCACCAGTATAACCCAGTGTACCTGCAATTCGTTGCATGGCATTTGGTTTAAAACCACCGAATGTAGGATTTTTAATTTGATTAATCATATCTATGCCTTACTATTTTAATGTCATCCAGACTGCACCTGCTATAAAAGTCAGTACGCCTACTGTTGCTATTTTTACAATGGTATTCCATATACCTTTACGAGTATCACGCCATGCTTCTAGTAAGCTACGCATCTCAGTTATATCTTTGTGTGCGTCATCATCTAGCAGTCCAATAGAACGTAAAGCTTCCTTTGCCCCACGTCTTGCTGCACGATCTAGCATAGCTTCTAGTTCATCAGATGTTAGCTTAATGTCCGACATGGCCTAACTCTTATGGTTTAGTAGGCCAATCGGCAGCTTCTAGGTGAGGCCAGTTAGCATGGGTAGTGATGTCACGTAGTGCTTGACGGTAAGCTGTTTGTTCAGCAGTCATAGTCAAGTCAGATGATGCCCACCAATCAGTTTCAGCAATCAAGCGATCACGTTCATTGCGATTACTTTCTGCTGCATCACTGTCAAGACGTGCTTGATATGCTGCTTCATGTTCTGCTTTAGTAGTTGTAACACCATCTTCTGTGGTGTCACTGAACATATCAGCTATTTCCCAAGCCTCAACCCAGTTGCCTAAGCTGTCCTGTACGACACCATTGCGGCGTACTGATTGATATGCACCAATACCTTCTGTAGGTTGAGGTGCACGTAGCACAGGGTCTACATTAAGTGCGTCAAACACGTTAGTGCTCCACACTTTAGGCATAGACATGTTAGGGTTTTCCTTGCGGAGTTGCCCCTGTGATTTAAGTTCGCCTGTTGTGCGATCACGATATTCAGTCATTAGTTGATACTCCTTTTATGACCTTGAGTTATGCTGCGATTGCATAGAAAATATAAGTTCTGCCGCTTAGGTTCATATCACCACCAGCACCTGCTGGCACGCTAAATCCCGCAGAATATGGATCTATTCTATCTTGTGAGCTACTTATTCCACCAGCACTTTCCATTTCAGTAAAGCTATCATTTCCAGATGCAATGCCATTGCCAAAAGCTGTATTATACATTTGCCACGACCCCGCATGAGAAGAACACTTGACCATTACCCAGCTTGCGCCATTGGAAAACCCGCAATCAACATTGATGTCAGAACCAGTACCCGTGTAAATACCCACCTTAGAGACACCAGCAAGTGTGGCAAAAAGATATGCAACATAATTTTCATTATTCGCATTTATATCTGGATCGGCAATAATAGAAAAAGTTGTATCTGTCGGTTGCGATGGAAAATATGCTTGACTTACCGCACCAGTAGTACTATTTAATAGTAGTCGTTGCGTTGTAGAGGTATTACCCGATCCCGTGGGTAAAGAAGATGTCCAAGACCGTGCATTATCACGACTTTTAATCCAAATTAATTCAGGGGCAACACCAAGACTATGAGATATAATATGGGGGTTTGCTCCGTTCCCGATGTAAGGAACGACATCAAAAAAATGAGGCGCACGTTTCCATGCTTGGTATCCAATTAAGTCAACTTGACTATTAATATCTGTTGCGGCCCCCACTTGGACATGATTTTGAGCCTCATTAAAATGCACGGCATCATTGTAACTATACGCTGTATTGCTATTGGTTGCGAATGTTCCACTGCCAAGCGCTCTTGTGGCTACATAATGATCCTTTGAACTTCCAGATGGCTTGATAATGCACATATCAGGAGAAAAGCCAAAACCAGCATTGCTGTTAGTTGTGGTATTGTTTGAGATATTATTTGGTTGCCATCTTGTGCTACCAGATGCAGATAAATTTTGACTTACATCAAATACATCAGATGCACTTTCTGGTATGGCAGTCCCACGGCGTATGGCAACATAAATATATGTACCGCTGTTCCATGTATCACTTATTTCTGTTCTAAACCCTGTCGCCGTTGGGTCTAGCCAATTTTCTGTGCTATTTTCAAAAGAAGTGGTGTTGGGGAACAAACGATTGTCAAACCTTGAGGTGAAACCGCTCATACTGTTAAAAATAACCCAGTTTCCATTACCTGAAGTTTTCTTAAACAATAACCATTGCGGCTCAAAACCTACATTAATTTCAGCTTCACTTCCTGTTCCTGAATAACTCCCACACTTGATAATGTCCTGATCCCCTGTAGGGCCGAAATTACCGTCACCATCGTTGTGGGCGAATAGGTAGGCTATATAAGTTCTACCAGAGATATTTAGGTTACTTCTTACAGTGAAGGATGACGTTGTAGGATGTGTATATGTCCAATAGTCGCTAGTAAAAGCGGATGTAGTGCTATGAAGCATAGCAACATAGTTTGCATCATTCGTACCATTGTTCATTCTGCGGTGATACACGTTCCAATCATTCGTACCGTTAGTCTGCTTAACGAGCATCATGCCGACAGTATGATCTAGGTTATGTGAAATCGTTCTGTCGCCAGTGCTGTCGCCGTTCCAAGTAACAATGTCAAAAAACTTGGGGGTTTTTCTAAATGTGAAAGCCACATGATCCTTGCCACTATTATTCTCTGACGTAACATTGCTTCCAACGGTAAATCCGCTAGTCGTGAAATTGGTTAAACCCTGACCACCACCTGCCGTAGCTTGCCCACCTGTGGTATTGCTGTGAATGTAATTTCTCACACCCCTAGTCGTGTCGTAAAGTGCATGGTTGTCAGAAAAATCTCTACCTTTCAGCCAAACCAGACCGCCTTCGGTACTCAAATCAATATTGTTAGTTATTGTTAATGAGGAGCCTGTTCCGTGATATAAATAGCTGCTGAATAATTCTTCTACGTTTGTACCACCACCACCTGCTGCAGACATCATTAACTTTTTAATGTTACTCATTCTATGTTATCCTAAGTCTAAACCTGCTGTAAAGCCATACCATGTAGTACCACCATCATGTGTGTAGAACACAAACTGATCTACTGCAGAGGCAGTGCTTGTAAGTTGAGGTACACCAGAGGCTGCATACTGATCTGCATTAGGCCAAATAATAGCACTAGGCCATGTTACAGTATAACCACTAGCACTTGCATCTTGTACAATCTTCAGTGAGAAACCATAAGCTGTACCACTTGCAGGTGGGTTGCTGATTGTAAATGTGGTGTTCTCCGTTAGTGTATGGCTGAATACGTTACCTGCTTCACAGTCAATCGTAGTTGCATTACTTGATGATGTTACAGCAGCAAATGTTTCATTGTAAGATGTTACCACAAGTTCGCCATCAATGTCAACATCACCTGTGTAACTTTCTAGTGCGAAGTCAGTAAGTTTACTATCAAGTTGTGTCTGGATGTTTGACGTTACACCGTCTACATAGTTAAGTTCTGTAGTACTCGCAGTAATACCATCAAGAGTGTTTAGTTCTGCAGTTGTTAAAGTTGCACCATCAAGGATGTTTAACTCCGTACCTGTTGCAGTTACTTCTGTGCTATCAAGAGTAAGACCTGTAGTAGTAATAGTTATGTTAGAAGAACCGTCAAAGTTAGCTGCACCTGATGTTACACCTGCAATAGTGATGGTACGTGCAGTTGTAAGTGTATCTGCCGTATTTGCAACAATAGAACCTGAACCTGTTAGAGTACCATCAACTGTAAGATTACCCGTAATTGTACCATTACCTGATACAGCTAAAGTTCCCACATTTGCAGTATCAATAGAGCCAGTATCAATGTAAGCAGTGCCATCAATATAGGCGTTACGCCACTCAGAACCAACGGCACCAAGATCGTAAGAGTCATCAACAGAAGGAATAAGACTTGAAGCAATATCTGCATTTACTGTCACCGTATCTGAAGCTGCATCACCAAGTGTTGTGTTACCATTAACTGCAAGAGTGCCAGTTAGTGTTGTGTTAGTTGATACAGATAATGTACCTGTAATAGCAGTTGAGCCTAAACTAACTGCACCTGAAGATGTAATAGAACCATCTAGGTTAAGATCACCTGCTAGATAAGCATCTTTGTATTTCAGACTAGATGTACCAAGGTCTACAGTGTTAGTTGTCTTAGGACGCAGTACAGAGGCTGTAGCAACCACATCCTGCGAGGGTCCAATAACTGTAATGGGCGCACCTTCAGACGTAGTACCGTCATGAGTGTGGCCCGTACTAGCATTAAAAGCGGATTCAATACTGTTAAATTCATTGTCTAGGTCATCAGCATCAATAACATTACCATTAGAAATGTTATTAGCTGTGTCTGCCCTTACATAACCTGTACCCATGAGTTTTCCTTACTTCCTATTGTTTTCAGCAAATTC
>Ga0208767_1002677_pt1 | contig 13285 bp, 28 predicted proteins | sample VirMetDEL_Mar_21_FD_184514 | JGI IMG/M metagenome (GOLD analysis project Ga0208767, IMG submission 184514) | Aqueous microbial communities from the Delaware River and Bay under freshwater to marine salinity gradient to study organic matter... | ecosystem: Environmental > Aquatic > Marine >... | reverse complement strand
TACCATTATTTTCTAAAGATACTTTTGTACTATCCCAAGTTTTGGAGTTTGCTTCTATGTATAATTTTACTTTTGTATATAAACTTGCCATCTTATGCTCCTGCTAATTTGAATCCACCAAAACTACTTCCACTTAACACTCTACCGCCAGAAGAATCTTCAGATTTAATATGTGCAAATACTTCTATATAATCAGTTGCTACTAAAGATATAATCATTGTGCTTGTAACAGACGTATATCTTACGGGATTACTACTAAAAATTGTTTCTACATCTCCCACACTTGAAGGTACAGTGCTTCCATTTTTACGAAATTGTGCGGCTCCAGAAGTTAAATTTGAATTTGAATCACCATCAGTGATTATAGAAAAAGTAAACATATATAACCCATTTTGATTAGCAGGCACTGTAAACTTACCAGATGCAAATGCTGAATCAGTGTCAACTACTTCTGTACTAAAATCTAGTTTAGTATAAGTATCATTACTTAAAGTGTCGTTAGAACCAAGAGTAACTTGAAAAGCAGGTGCATTTCCTATGAGAGAATAATCAATTCGTTTAATAGTTCCTGCATCAGATATTAAAAATTCATCGGTTGTTGCAGGTCGTGTTGTTAAAGCTGTTTGTCCAGATATAGTATTACTTGCTAAACTGTCAGCCGAAACGCCACCTGTTGGAACATCAATAGTACCCACAGCTTTAGCTTGATGAACAACATAAATATTGTTTGTGCCGCTAGGAGGAGCGCCAGTAAATGTTAATGTTGTACCGCTTACAGTGTATGCACTATTAGGGTCTTGTCTTACATTTCCAACGAATACTTCAATGTCTAATGTGCTAGCTGGTGCTGTGGATAATGTAAATGCTACTGCACTTCCATCTCCATCAAATCTATCTCCAGTTAGTGATTGAAAAGTATTTGTAGTATCTATTGGTGTTCCGACGTATGCCATTTATCTATCCTTATGTACTTATTGAATCTACACTTGTTACCCAAGCATCTAAACCATTAGCTGTATTACATACTGCTACCAGTCTATCGCCACTCATCATTACAACTTTAGAGCCCGCATCGATTAGTTCCAGAGCACCGCCCACAGGAATGGGGGCACCTTTTACTAAGTAAATGTTTGAGCCGTTGTGTTGTAAGTATACGTCTGCTGTAACTTGGGAAGTGAGGATGTTAGCCAATCGTATTCCTACAATTGCATCATCACTATCCGCAAATCTAAGTTGCACGTCGGTAGTTGATACGGGAAAGCCTTTGCCTTCAAAATCTTGAGCCATATTTTCCTACCTTATGCTACATCATCTATTAAAGCTGCTACGATACAGTTAGCTGTCGCGTCACCTGTACCACCTATATCAGCACTAATAGCATGTAGATTCGCTACTGTAGTGTTTGGTAATCTACCGTACCAGGACTCGCCTGCTCCAATAAATACACCATCAACTAAGTCATGAGCTGCTGTTCCACCATCGAAACATACAATAATACCGTCTCCAGCGCTTAGATTTTTAATAAATATAAAATTAATTTTATCGTTTGCGTGGACGGCTGTTGGTGCTGTATCATCATCTACTGCTGTATAGTCTGTAAAATAACCCGCTATCAAGTCAGTGCTTGTAGCTGTACAAGCTGTTAACTTGTAATACCATTTATCGTTCGCATCGGTTGGAGCCAATGTCATTGAACCACTTATAGTTTTAGCTATTTCATCAGGCAATACTGTAGCTGTAATAGTTACACTTGCTGAATCTGCCATATTTTATTCCTCCTAAATTATAAAGCGATTGCCATTGCAGTGGCAAATCCCTTTGTTGCACTTGTTGCTGGGTCAATCCCATTAACAGTTGTTACGTCTAGGTTAGCTAATGCATTGAACACTTCATCAGAACCATCAACAAATATTGCTGTGTCTCTGCCTGAAGGTAATGTATAAGTAACCGCGTTTGAACCTGATTGAAAAGTCAAACTAGAATCTGTATCATTTTGTACAAAATAGTGTGCTTCTATATCTGGTAAAGTAATTGTTTTAGTTGCGCCTGGCGTACCTGTAAATACTAAAATTTTATTACGACCATTCTCATCTGCATAAGATGTTGGTTGCGTAGTAAAAGTTAAAGAAACATTACCTGATACAGCTATAGTAGCGTAACCACTAATTGCATCTTCTATCCTATTTAAGTTGTCATTTGTTTGTGCACCCCAGGTTCCGTCGTTCTCCCCTGTGGCCATTAACCTTAAACCTAAATTACTCCATGTTGATGACATAGTTTAATCCTTTTTTCTTTTTTTACGATTTTTTGCTACGTTATCTTTATAACTTTCTTCTTTTAGATACATAGGTAAACCAGTAGCACTTAACACTTTTTGAGCAAATTGTTTTATAGGACTTTTTTCTAAGCTTTTTTTACGTCCTTTATTTACTGCTCTATTATAATTGTCAGGTGCTTTTCTCTGTTTTGGAGAGTCCCCATCTTGTCTAGAATAAGCGTTATAATATTTTGACATAGTTTATCGTTTATGCAATTCTAATAATTGCGTTTGATGCATCTGCAGTTGGGAATGCAATAGTAAATGTGCCCCCTGTTACTGTGTAGTCTCCACCAAAGTCAATCACCATTACTGCTGAATTTGAATCGTTTGAATTATAAATTAAACAACCTCTAGTTGTAAATGTTGCAGAAGTAAATGAAGTATCCGCAAAATCTGTAATTGCTGTTGTGCCTGAAACACTTGGATCTACATTTGTTAATGTATTTCCGCCTGTTGAATATCCGTTTCCATTTGCTAGTTCGTCTGAGTTACCAGTCATATCAGAGTAGTTTGTTGTAGCTGCTCCGTGTGTTCCTGTTATACTTGCATTGGCTTTAAATAAGGCTAGCTTAAAAGCATCAGCTCCATTGTTGAAGTCATGATCGCCTTCCAATAGTTCCTTCTTAAAAGTGCTGCAAAGTGCTGATGTTAATCCTGCCATAATCTTATCCTTTTATTTCACCTTTTATGAACTCGTCAGTTCGTTTTCGTATTTGTTCTTGGGCCATGAATGTTTGTAAAGATCGGTCATATAACCCTTGATATCTTTGCAATTTCTCAGCCGTATCTTTCATAAATATACTAGCCTCTACAAGACTACCATATAATATGACATCAGGAGCAAAATCACCAACGTATGTGTTTGCGTTGGATGAACTTAATCCTGCTGGTTTAATAGTATAACCTATTTCTAGCGTAGTGTCAACACTAGGAACAGGGCCAAATAAATAATTTACTTGTCTATTACTAGAAGTGTATGCCGCACCTGTACTAGTATATCCAAAAAACTTTGGTGTGCCTGTTGTAGCACTATTTTGAGTGTATTCTCTTATAAATGTATCGTCTTTTTCTTCTAAAAACTCACCTGTTTGTAGCTTCATATATCTTGTAATATATACATCTTGAGGGATGTCAGTTGTATTAGTATTTGCTGTTACTAAAATAGTAGTGGTTTTTCTAAAATAATTAAGATCTGTTTCTCTTTGAATCCTGTCTTCAGCCAATTCTATACATAAGTCAATCGGCGCTTTACCAGAGCCAGTAGCTGTAGTAAATTCAGAGCCATCATTCTCAGTCCAATCCTGAATAGCTTGTTTTAATTGTACGTAAGTTAATCCCATATTAAGCGTTCCATGCTCCTAGACCATATGGATTATTACCCCATCCTGGTTGTGCAAATGTTATTGTACCACGTCCTGCAGTCATTTGCAACCCACTTAATGCAACAACTAGTTGTGGTGTAACTGTACCTTGAGCTGATGTTGAACCAATACCTGCTATGTTTTCTGTAGCACTAAAGATTAATGAACCTTGTGCTGAAGTACCTGCTTGTCCTGGTGCATTCTCAGTTAAATTAAATTGTGGCCCCCCTTGACTAGAAGTAGCTGCTATTCCTGTAGGATTAGTTATAGCTGTTGCAGCTATTGTACCTTGTGCAGATGTGCTTGCTATTCCAGATGGATTAGTTTGTGCTGTGTAAGCTGGAGTGCCTTGGGATGCTGTCGCTTCAAAACCTGGAGAATCTTCTGCAATGTTTAATGATACTTCACCAACAAATGTGCCCATCTTAGCAGCAAAGTTTTTAAATAAAGGCCCTGCTCTAAAAGTTGTAGTTTGATTTTTACTGTCGTTATCAGGTCTTGGTTTAAATAAAAGATCTGATCTAGTTTTCTTTAGATATTTCTGTGGTTCTAACTGAGGATGCTTAGATTCAAAATCAGCTTTATGAACACGACTTCCTGTCCATTCTGTTCTTGCATCTTTATATCTAATTTTACGACCATAACGATCTTCAATTAAATGTGCTTTTTTACCAGCAGAATATCTAGCCATTAGTAAACCTGTGGTTGTACGTGAAAACTAACTCTTTCTCTATCTTCTTCTCTGGCTTTTTCCCAGTCTTGATCATACAATGGTTTTAATACTGCAAGTCTATCTGGTGCTTTTTTAACAGCTAACTCTACAGCTAAACCGCTAACCAATGCTGGTAAATATCTTCTAGGTATATCTGGATTTTGTGTATACGTTGCAGATACATCTTGTGGATATTTAATACTCCAACTTAGAAATTGATAATATGTTTGATCTGGCACAGGCCATAGATAAACTTTATGAGTTGCTGATGCAGAAGATGTAAATTGTGAATTTCTTTCAACTGCATACTGTACAGGTTTACCTGTATTTAATTTACTAGGAATAGCAAGATATTCATCCATACTAATTCTTTCTAAAATAATATCTGAAGTAGCAGAAGAATCAGAGTTATCTCTGATTGCTGCATCTAACACATCTAAATGTGATGTTGAATTAAACGTAACAAAACCTTGATCTTTGGTCATATTAGTTGTTTCTAAATCTAATGTAAATAAATTTACACCATCGTTAACCCATTTAGTTAATAATAAGTTTAATGAGCGTCTAGCAGTTTTTAAATCATAACCGCTTTTGGTTTCTACACCACAACGCTCATAAGCTTCCTGTATTATTTCACCAGTATCAAGATTAAAAGTATAAGTACCAGAGGTAGCCATACTAGTCTCCTATCCCATTATAACAGTTTTAATAACCCAAAGAAATTGAGCTAGAACCATGAACCCTACAGTCCATAATACTTTATTAATACCGTCTATTGATTTTTGTAAATGCCAGATGTGATTATTTTTTACTGTATCAACTTCTTGACGCAGTAATTTTATTTCACCTCTTAGTTCTACAATATCAAGTTTATTTTTTATATCAACGTTTGTTTCTTCCATGCTAAGCCTGGAATGTAGTTATACTTTCGCATTTACCTACAGTAAACTTAACAAAGCAACCGTTTTTAAATCTTAATCCTTCATCAGGAATTGTCATATCTCTGATAGCAGTAGCTGAAGCTACAGTGCCAACTTTTAATAAAACGCTTGCTGAACCGATAGCTGAACCATCTGAAGTATCAACAAACTCAACTGTTCCTGCCGCCGCATCATTAACCATATTTGCCCCCTTTAACCTTGTAGGGCCTGCAAATACAACATCTGCCGCACTTGCAGTTGTTCCTGCAATTACTGTTCCAGCTGGATCACCAACTGCAGTTATAGATGTGACTGTTTTAAAAAATTTACTTCCTGTTGCAGCACCTGTGTCCGCACCAGTAATTGATTCTGTCATCGCTGTACCTGTAACATCTGTTCCTACAACAGTAAATGAAATACCACTGTCGTCTCCACCTGATGTAATTTCAGTTAGTCTACCTGAACTATTAGTTACAGAACCACCAGAAGCTAAAGCTCCGCCAAGCACTAATGCCGCATTGTTGGCAACTTGTGCTGAAGCTGAATAACCATTATCATCTGCTGCTACAGTATCTGATATGAATGTAGACTTTACGTCTGAATATCCTGCCATAGTTTTGTCCTTTATAAAAAGTGAGGTTTTTACACCTCACTCGATGTTAATTAGTTACGCAGTATAACCGAAAAATTCTATAAGTAATTTTCCAGCTGTATAATCAGCGTCTGTTGCTGCACCAGTTGCCATATAAATATATTTATCTGCTGCTGGCGGTGTTGGAATACTGATTACGCTGTTTAAAGCTAAATCACCACTGTCACACATTTGCACTTGGTTTGTTAAACTTGTAATTGCTGCATCTTCTGCACCAGTTGCTTCATCCGCATACCATAAGTTGATGTCTGGATCTCCACCTGCTGGAGCTTCTAAGCAAGTTAATTTTCCGCCTAGAACTGTTCCATTTACTGCTGCTGTGATTTGTCCAATATGAGAATTAGCAGTTGCTGCTTTTCCAATAATGTCACCAGAGCCAGATGATGCTAAACCTGTTAAATCAATTAAAATTTTAGTATGAAAAATACCGCCTGTTTTAATTACTGAAGCTGCGTAAACTGTACCTGTACCAGTTGTAATACCTGTACCTGCAGTTGTTGCAATAGTATTTCCAGTTAGAGTTGATCTGCCTGTTACACCTAATGTTCCAGCGACTGAAGTGTTACCACTTGAATCGATAGTTGTATTTTCTGTAATAACACCTGTAGTGCTATTTTTTGTTATTTGTGAAAAGCCAGTTTCCGATCTGACTGTTCCGTTAAAAGTAGTTGTTCCCATTGTCTTTTCCTTTTTTATTATGTCTGCCTAAGCAGTCTCTGGGTTGTTAAGGGGGCACTTTTTATGGCGCCCCCTTTTAATATTAGCTTGGATTAGCTCCAAAAATAGCACGCCAGTCAGAGAAACCAAAAGAGTATCTCTCTCTTGCTTTGTATCTAACGTTACCAGTTTCAAAGTCACCTTCCATAGAAGTTTTAACAGGAGCTCTGTTAAACATCTTCATACCGTTAGGTGAGTCTGTTTTGATAAAGAAATTATTAGTATCAGTAAATCTATGATTTATGAAATAGCCTTTTGGCAACATTCCCATGTTGTTAAGTGCATTAATATCATTATCAGCAGTACCAACTCTACCAGGAGATTTTAATAATCTCTCAGCTACGAATACTAAGTTTCTTGGAATGTGCAAACTTTGAGCTTGCAACGCTACTGGGATATCTCTATCGTCAGTAAATCCAGCAATCGCAATTAGAGCAGTTTCTAAAGAAGTTTCAGAAAGCTCTGCTTGTGATGAAAAAGTATTTGAAGCAGTAGAACCACTTTGAAGTGGGTGAGCTGTTGAACATAGTACAACGCCGTCTCCACCTAATTGTGAGCTTGAGAATGCATTATTATATACATTCGCTGCTTTAGTTTGTTTAGCAGAAGCCATAGCTCTTGCTAATGATTTTGTTAATCTAGTTGACAGTTTGTCATAAAGATTGTCTTCCATCGCTTCCTCAGTAATTGAGAATGCCATAGCAACAGTTTCGTGTTGATATCTAGAAATCCAACCTTCACCAGTTTCTGCATAGTTAACGCCTTGACCTTCAAATTTAACAGAAGCTTCTCCAAAACCTGGAAATAAAACTTCTTCTTCAAAGGCTCTATTTGATGTTTCCTCATCGAATAGCACCGCATGTTCATTTTCGTGTCTGTTATATTCAGTTCCAAAAATCGCATGTAAACCAGGTACCAATTCTTTAAGGAGTTGTGCTCTTGAAATAGCCATAATCTATCCTTTCCTAATTATATACCCGTAACGCCTGTAGCGCCCGTACGGTGTTGATGTGAGTTAATTCTCACTAGCACGTCCATAGTAGTACCAGCACTTGTATAACCCAAATCATCTTGCGCACTACCTAAAAGTTGTAGTGGGAAAGTGTTTGTGGTTGCTTTAGTGCTAGAGTCTGCTACGAGACCGCTTTTATTAGTAATTGTTGAACCAGAAGGTGATGCTACAATTTGTAGGTTCTCTCCAACGTTAGCTGCTGCAACTGCTGTAGTATCTTGGTCTGCTTGAATCTTAAACAAAGTGTTTGGGTCATCATAGACATACGCTTTATATTGAGCTTTTGCAACTGTGCCGTTAGGGATTGAACGTACAAACTTTACATCTCCGCTAGAATTGTCCTGATATTCTGCTCCCCAGAATACACCAACAACAGCTCCAGGTGAAGCAGCACCTATATCAGTAACCAAAAGGCCAGCTGAGTAAGTAACTAAATCCCCTTCAAAGTATGCTGTAGGCGCAGTAGCAGCTATTCTATAGCCGTTACCATCAGTAAAATTGTTGGCTCTGATCGTGCCACCAGTTGCTTGTCGTACTGGTGAAAGTCCATATCCTGCCATAATTTCTCCTTAATGCAAGTTTAAAGTTTAATCAATTTGAAAAGCTCGTTATTAACTTACTTCTCAAATTTTGGTTTTTCGATTCGTCCACCTCTTGTTGTCGAAGAAGTAGATTCATCTGATACTGGCATATTTGGATTTTGCTGTTGCATATATTCTGCACTGTAAGCATTACCCATCTTTCTGCTTTGAGCTTCGTAGTACGCTTTTTTCTGAGCTACTAATTCTTTTGAATTTTTCATAAGAATCAGATCCCCTGATCTAACCGTACCTGCGTGTTTGCCAGCAGACATTACGTCAGCATGATAGTCATCCCCAAGTTCATCAGGTGTAACTGGTTCATAGCCTTCGCGTAGTCTTTCGTGAACATTTGCATTATCAGGGTTATTCAATAATTCATGTCTAACCCAGACATATTCCATATCCACATCTTTTTTGTTTTCAGGAACATCTAGTTTTGCTAGTGGTTCCCAAACTTTTTTTCGAGTTGCCGATGCTCTAGTTTTTCGACTGGTTTGTGTTGCTTTTGTCATCTTAACCTCCCGCCTGTGTTTGGCGCACTTTTTGTCGCGCATATTCTTGTAAAGAAACTCCCAATCTATTAGCCATCTCAACTTCCGTTTTAGTTAGCTTTATTTGGTTTTTTCCCAGAGTGGAGCGCGTGCCACCCATAACTGTTGGAATTTTTTTCACTGATTTGTTTTTAAACTTCTCAGGAAATTCATCTCTTATTCTCATATCAAGTTCGTTATAATATTCATCTGAACTAGTGTTAGGTGCAATACCTTCCTCTATAAGTTCTTTATGAATTACCATAGCCGCTTGAGTCATGATTCTATCTTTAGTAGTAGATCCTCCAAACCATTCGTTTCTTTTTTGCCAAGTTAGAGCTTTTCTATCTGGCGCTGAACTACTAGTTTGTTGTTGTGGTTCTACTTTCTTAACTTCTTTTTTAGGAGAAGTTTCTGCTCTTGATTTGTATTGTTCAGCTACTAAAGATTCTGCCTTAACTGATGCTAAAGCATCTTGTGCTTTAATTTCTGCATCAATATCACCAGACTCTTTTGCTGTACGCAAAGCAGATAAAGATTGTTTTTCCTGAGCTTTTAATCTATCAATATATTGATTAATCGCGTGTAATTCTGAATCTTGTGTACGAGACTGTAACTCAGCTCGTTCAGAAGTCCATGATTGTTCTTGGTTTTTTAATTCCTTAACCCTGGCTTCTAATTCTTTTTTCTCTTTGACAAGACGTTTAATGCGTTTTTCTGCACGTTTGCCAAATACCTTTTTATCTTTAGATTCATCTTCCTCTTCAGATTTTTCCGCTTCTTCATCTTCTTCATCATCAACTGACTCAGATTCTTCTTCTACGGTTTCTTCGGATTCTACTGGAGCCTCGGTATCTGTAGGCTCTTCAGGCTTTTCTATGCCTTCAGATTCTTCTGCTGGAAGTTCTACAACTATCTCTTCTTCTTCTAGTTGCTCTTCCTGTTTTTCTTCATCTATCATTTAGATCTCCTTCGGTTGCGACCCGCGTTTATCGCTTAAATACTATTGTATACTACATGCAAACTAATTGCAAGTCTATTTATGCGTTATTTTATCAGGATTAGGTACTACTGCAAGAACTTCATCATCATTTATCATTGCATACTCTTGGCCTTCATATCTAAACTTCAAACCAATATATTTACCTGTAAGAACCCAATCTCCCATCTTACACCACTTTGTTTCTTTATCATGGTAACATTCATCTCCCATGGAAACAACTTGTGATACAACACAAGCATGTTTGGCAATATCTTTGGTATCATCTGTTAATATAATACCACCTTTGGTTTTTTCTTGTATTTCTCTTGATTTTATTAATAATCTAAACCCTGAAGGTTTAGGTAGTTCTGTCTTATTCATCTATAGTCTCCTGTGTATACAACTTTTTAAACTCATCTTTTACTCTAGCTTGCATATCTTCTAAAGTATGAGCAATGCCTAACATATATTTATATGAGGCAAAATCATCTGCACCAGCACCAGCTATTTGATCTTTATTAGCTGATATAGCTTCATCTAGTGCTATTATTAGTCTATCTTTAAACACACTTGCGTCCATTTTATCTCCTGTTTAAGTTAAAGGGGGGCCTGAATGCTACTACTTTATAGCGATTGTTTTAGGCTTTTTGGCCTCGGGAACAATCTTTTCAATCTCAACAGAAAGAAGACCGTTTTCAAGAGTGGCATTGTTTACCACCAAGTCGTCTGCAAGTGCAAACGTTCTTTTAAATGCTCTTTGAGAGATTCCTTTATGTACCATCTTCTCATCATCTTTACCTTCTTTCTTAATAGATTTTATTGTTAAAGTATTATCCCCATACTTCACATCAATATCTTCTTTACCAAAACCAGCAACTGCCAACTCAATGACATATTGTAGTTCATCTATTTTTCTAATATTGTATGGTGGGTAATTTGGAATAGCTGTATCTATTTCTAACAGTCTATCCATAATCGTATCGAAACCAACCGTAAACGGTCTGTAGGGTTCCCAATCTAATAATGTCTTCATCATAATATAACCTTTCTTAAGCGTTATTGTTTTGACCCCATTATGGCGGTCAATTAAACTATACCATAGTTAGTCTTTGTTTTCAAGTAATTCGTAAAAATAATTATCATCGTCTCCAGCAGTCCATTTACTTTCTGTTTCTACATTGTATTCAATCGTAGATACTTTGAAATCTGGTTTCTCTAGTTTAGATGGTGATAATGATTTATCGTAAAATAAAACTCTGTTATTTGGTTGTGCTGCAAAATGTTTGTTATCTAATAATAGAATATTAAATGATTTGTGTTCTTCAGGTATTTCTGCATAACCTGTATTCAAGACATTTTTATCGGGGTGATAATTGTCTATTGTAAATAAATATTCTCCTGAATACCATTTCTTAGATGGTGCTAAGTATTTAGCTTTGCATCCAGAGATAGATGCTTTTTCAATTACAGTTAAACCGTAATCAAATGCATCCCATAATTCTAGTTCTTCTAATTCAAGATTGAGATCAGTAGGCTCACTAACAAAAGCACTGATAGGGAGCTTATCATATAAAGCACCGTATGTAGGCAAGTACGTTTCAAAGTAGAGCGCTCTACCCTGGATAGATTTACAGCTAACCCAAACACCTTCTACAAATTCTCCGTGACCTTTTTCATGATCATATAAATATTGTTTTTTAACATATACTTTTGTTGGTGGTAAGTTTGCTACCAATAAAGACATTAAGCCTTTCCAGCATTTTTATTACGTTTAAATGATCTGTTATTTGATTTATCTTTTACTGTTAAATTACTTTTAGAATTGTTCATAGGATTGCCATCTTTATGATCTACATCTTTTCCAGGTTTACCTTTTATTCTATTAGCTTTATTACGTGATGAACGTTTCTTTTTCTGTTCAGGCTTGCTGTGATAATTATCGTATTCTTTACGGTAGTTACGCATTACTTCTTTTTCTTATTATTCTTGTCTATCAGTTTTTGCAATTTTGCTATTTCTTTTTTATATGTCTGATTAACGTTTACAAAACCTTTCATCGACCCCTTTTTGTATTTTGTTTCTTTTGGTTTAGTTTTTGGTTTTGCTTTTGGTTTTACACCCATACCAGGCCCCTTAATAGGTGCTGCACTTGTACCTTTTGGTAATGTAAATGCTTGATCTGGCCCAGAACGAACCTTGTTTGTTTTTATTCGGCTTCCGCCACCTCTACCTGCCATAATTTAGCCTTTCTTTTTCTTGTTGTTTGCAGCAAACTTACGAGCTGCTTCTACGGAGCCAAAGCCCCATTTTTTAAGTGCCAACGCCTTACGGGTTGGACGACCCTTCTCATCTTTCATAGGGCCTTTCATGCCTGCAAATCTAGCTGCAAACGAAACTCTTCTAGGATTCTTACCTTTAGCTACAGGAGCTTTTAAGTTAGCACCTTCTTTGTTTTTAAAATACTTTCTGCCTGCTGCAGTTAAGCCACCAGTTTTACTCTTGTGTTCTTTTCTCACGATCTATACTGTTTTACTTTCTTTGCAACGGACTTCGGCTGTTTCACATGCTGTTTGCCCTTTTTTGTTCCTTTTCGCTTTGCTCTTGTCGTGGCCGCATACTCCGCAGACGATAGGCTGTCTATCGCTTTCTTTGGGAGATATCTTTCCCCAGTAACGCTTGATTTCTTGCCAGACTTCGTTTGCCATTTTTGTTTACCCCACGACTTGAGACTTTGTTGACTTTTAGCTAGTGCCATTACCAAATAGCGACTATAATAATAACAACTGCTACTACTGCTAGACCAATTTTGTGATCTGACCAATAGTGTTTTAATTTATCTTTTATGTTACTTATCATGATTTGTATCCTCCTCCAGCTTTCTTATATGCTTTAGCCATTGCTTGCGCTTTACGTGCACTCCATTGGCCTGCAGCGGTTCCATGAGAAGCCTGAGCTTTAATTCTATTAAAGATCTTTTTTCTCATTGTCGGCTTAGTATAATTACCAGCCTTATTTACTGTACTTTTTGACTTTTTTACTGCCATTTTTAATTACCCCCTGTAAAACTTTAGCTTGACCAGCATGCGACTTAGATGCTTTCTTTAAACCTTTAATTACTTTTTTAACTGTTTTTATTTTTTGTTTCATTTCTTTTTATTTTTTCTAGCATTAACTCCACTAGAAACTACTGTTCCTGCGGCTGTACCTTTACCAAAATCTTTAACAGGTTGTAATTTCTTTTTAACTTTATTTTTAGTTGCTTTTTTAGCAGGATTTAAAATAAGTTTTTTAGCATCTTTCATTTTAATTTTGTTAAATACACTTTTTGCAGCTTTTTTACCTGCAGGAGTTTTGAGTGCTATTCTTCCTCCTAGTTTTAATAAACTAAAAAATCCCATTATTGCCTTCCTATAGTTGTACTAATAATACTGTCTACATTAGATGTTAATTTTTCTGCTGAGTCCATTGCCATCTGTGCTTCTTTTAATTTACGATCTT
>Ga0208767_1002675_pt1 | contig 13295 bp, 5 predicted proteins | sample VirMetDEL_Mar_21_FD_184514 | JGI IMG/M metagenome (GOLD analysis project Ga0208767, IMG submission 184514) | Aqueous microbial communities from the Delaware River and Bay under freshwater to marine salinity gradient to study organic matter... | ecosystem: Environmental > Aquatic > Marine >... | reverse complement strand
TATGCCGCAGAGCTTGAAGAAATGATTATGGAAGCCTTTGACGGTCTAAAGATATTTGTCATCAACGTTGAAGCTTTCTCCTCGCCTCGCGGTGCGCGGATGGCGGGACGCTTTTTGGTACAGAACCCTGACAACATGGTTATTGTGGACGAAAGCACGACTATCAAGAACCGCAAAGCCCAGCGCACGAAGAACCTCATGGTACTGACTAAGTATAGCAAGTACCGCCGCATACTTACTGGTTCTCCTGTTACAAAAAGCCCTATGGATTTGTTTAGTCAGTGTAATTTCTTGGACGAACGTGCGCTTGGCTACAATAGTTTCTTTGCCTTTCAAAACCGATACGCTATAGTACAGAAGCGTATGATGGGAGCGCGTAGTTTTCAGGAGATAACTGGGTACAGACGCCTTGATGAGCTAAACGAACGCTTGTTTAACTTCTCTACCCGCATCCTCAAAGAAGAGTGCTTAGACCTTCCGGATAAAATATACACGCGCAGAAATGTAGAACTAACGGACGAACAGGCCAAAGTTTACATGCAGATGAAGAAGTTAGCTTTGGCCCAGTTGGATGGGGAGATTGCAACTACCGAAAGTGTTCTGACGCAGATCATGCGCTTACAACAAATTTGCTGCGGTTTCTTCCAGCCCGACGTTGGGAAGATACAACCGCTAAAGAATAACCGTCTGAGTGAACTAACCAGCATTACAGACGAGCTATCAGGGAAGGCAATCATTTGGGCGTCGTATACCCACGACATTCAACAGATTTGCCAGACCCTGCGCGACCGTTTCGGGCCCGATTCGGTCGCACTTTATTACGGGGAAACACCCCAAGACGAGCGGCAGGAGATTGTTAACCGATTTCAAGATATTAACGATCCCCTGCGGTTCTTTGTTGGTCAGCCTAAGACAGGTGGATACGGAATCACCCTGACCGCGGCCAATACTGTGATCTATTACAGCAACTCATACGATCTTGAGATAAGGCTACAGTCCGAGGACCGCGCTCACCGGATCGGGCAAAAGAACGCTGTGACCTATATCGACTTGGTGTCACCTAATACCATTGACGAAAAAGTCCTAAACGCCCTGCGCAGCAAGATTGATCTTGCCGGACAGGTGCTTAAAGAGGATGTTAGCGGATGGCTGACGTAATACCGCCTTGAGGCATGTCACCGGGCAGGCCATACTTTTCGATCATGGATTGGCCTTCTGGCAAGGCTAGTGGGCGGTTGACAGAGCTCATTTCTTCAGAACCCGTCCGTGCTTGCGGACGTAAGCTTGTTAACGGGGCCGAAAATTCTATTTCAGGGGGCCTTGCTCGCGGACGGTAAAACGCTAACGAGCCTTCTTGTTCAACGGGCATGGACATTAAAGCATCTTCAGGGGTGACGCGGTTAAAGTTTTCTCCACCGCTTTCTCCATAAATTGCCATGTTTGCGAACTTACGGCCATAATCACTTAGGCTTGTGTTTCCATCATTAGGATCGTATCGACCGCCCGTTTCTAAAAACTGCTGCATTCCAAAATCGCCACCAATATGTGCCATGCCGAGCAGAGAGCTCATAGTAATTGGAACGCCTTTGATTACTCTTCCAATGTAAGCATCCAGACCTTTGTCCATTACATAGTCTATGGTTTTCTGTTCGTACCATCTTTGAAACTGCATCTGGAGATCGGGGCTGTTTATGTACTCTTCATCTGTAAAATCCAAACCCTCTTGATCTTTAAAGTCAGAAATGGCCGCATCCCCGCCCTGAGTTAAGCCTCTGTACCCACTTTCATTTACAACATCAGAACGGCCGCTAGACTCAGACGCTATCAAAGCTCGTTGGTACTCAGACAAAGGCTCCTCCGAAACTTCGCCACCCACTGCATATTGAGCAATCCCCTGCGGATTCGGCCCGCGCATTGGGGGAGGCCCGGATACTTCGCCACCCATTGCATATTGCTGGTAATAACCAATGCCCCGCGGTTTGCGAGTCATGTTTCGTGCAGTCTCGTTTAAAGTAGAGATACCGGGCATAGAAAGAATTCCTTTAAGCGAGAGGTGGCAGCATTAATCCGCCGCCAACCACAGGGTTGTAAGTTTCGGGGTTATAAGAAGTGAAAACATACGGGTTGTCTGCGGCAGGCGTCATAGGCAGGCCTGCGATACCCTGCGTTGATGTCCCCGCGGCAGGCACTAATGCGTTGTAGTTTTGCATTCCCGCGTTTTGTTGAGACCCTACAACGGGCGTCCCGGAGCTTATACCCGCGGCTTGTGCTTGGGCTATTTCGGCGGCTTGTGCGTTAGCCGCGGCAGTCGCCGCAGCCGCAGCTTGATTTGCGTTGTAAACGTCTTCGTCGATAATATTCAAAGCTGACTGACCGTAAAACCCGGGAGTGTTTTGAAACAAGTAGTTTTGACCTACGTCTAAAGCAGATGTGGTATACGGGTTTTCATAAGACTGAAGATTAGAGATGTATCCAAACGGGTCATTCGCAGGGTTTGTCAGAAGGTTTCTGTTGGCATATGTAGTCCCGTCCTCTGCCGTCCCTATTATTGGAAACTGGTCTCCATAAGCTGCGTTGTATGCGGCTATGGATTCAGGGCTATATTGAAAGTTCATGCCGGAGTCAGAATAAACCTGTCCATTGTATGTCCCGACTTTTTGATAATCTGGAACATATTTAAAGTTATCAGCATAATAACCTTCTATTTGTGGGATTAACTCCGCAAGGTCTTCTGCACCATAACCAAATCGAGCTAAGTTTTCTCCAAACGTGGGAGAGCTCAAAGGTCCTAGTTGAGTAAGTTGTACGCCGTCAGGTGTTTTAATCCCGATCTGTACATTTCCAATGCCGTACTGCGAGGAAGAGTCCGAAGGGCTGGCATAGGCATACAGTTGATCTGTCTGACCAATTATGTTGCCTACTGCGTCAACCATCTGACCCGTGTTTATGGTTTGACCTGCACCGTACAGATTGGGAGTCATATAATATGCCGCCGTCGCAGCTTGTGCGGCTTCTAAGGGATTGTCTGAAGCCATGATCTTAGACCAATCCCGCAGATCATTTTGAGGTATGGATTGAATAAGGCTTTGCGCAAGAGCTTCATCGGCCCCCGTTATGGCTATAAATTGCTCGGTCGTTGGCCTAAATTCTTCAGAACCGTAAATAGAACGTCTCTGATCTACATCGCTTAGTTGATTTTGATTGAACTGACCTAAATAGGTTGCCACATTTCCTAAGTACTCGGACTGCGCTCCGATTTGAGCGTCCGTTAATCCGGTAAAAGGAGTGACGGTTTCTTCAACCACAACGGGTGTTGCACCGCCTCCGCCAACTGAACGATTATTGTCGTCGTTAGCCGTCGCTGCCGCCGGATCATACGGAAGTTGCACGTTTGCTGGATTAGATGCCACCGCTGCATTGTATCCCGGAGTTTTGTCTTTAGCCCCTATGCTCATCAAGATGCTGTCTATTATGCCGGGGCTGTCGTTAGAAGCTGCCGCCGAAACATTTGACATCTGAGTGTTGTAGCTATCGTCTGCGAACTCAACCTTCTGAAGGCCCTTACCCGCAATGTTTACGGCCTTCCCGTGATACCCTGCTTTTGCCGCTTCAGACAAACTATTAAAAGTCGGGGTTGAGTCGTTATCGTTATTAGACGACGCGGCGCTGGACGAGTTGTTTGAACTTGACGTAAAGCCTTCGAAGCCCTTGCCGTCGCCCCAAGTGGACGGCTCAAACAAATTCCAGTAAGCCGGAATACCGCCGGGACCGGGAAGCCCCGCCCCGCCCGCTGCAAGCATCATCTGTTCTTCTTGAGGGTTTACATATGCCAAACGGTGAGGTTGGCCCGCCAAGGTTGTTTCCATCGGCACAGAAGCCAAAGAAGAAATACCGCCACCATTTCCGTAGGCCATGACTTGCTTGGGTATATCATCTCTCCTCATATCAAACTTCCTATTCCTTGAGATTGTCTAATCATACCTGAAGCCATGTCGTTAGGAAACAGGGCAGCGTACCTAGTCCTATCAACCGGGCCCGTATTAACAGGCGCGGGGTCTGGAGAAGGACTAGGTACGGCCGACGCCTGAGTGGTGGGAGGTCCTACAGGCGAAGGTCTCTGGACCGGGGGCCGCGGAGCGGGAGCCACCGCGCCTTGCTGGTCGTTGGAGGGTAGTACATTTTGAATAAAGAAAGGGGAGGACTGAGGTGGTGTTTGACCTTCAGTATCTTCAAAGACACCTTCTCGCGTAACCGATGGAATAGCTCGACGACCAACGTTTGCCGCGGCTTGGCCTGCGGGAATAAGGCCCTTCTCTACGAGAAGTGCGGTCAGTCTTCCACCTATGGCACTTCTCTCTCTTTCTGTGCGACCTTCTTTAAGCATCACAGACAACATTTCCGGGTCTCTCATCATCTGAGTCATAACATCCATTTTCATGGACTCTGGGATGTTTGCGAATATCTTAGAATACGCTGTCCGAAACGCTTTTGAACCTGCGCTTGCGGCAACAAGAGAGCCCCCTGCGGAATCTCCGGGTATAAGGCTTTGCGCTCTAGTACCAATTGATGAACCGACGATGCGCAAATAAAAGTCCATCATAGGACCTACGGTTTCGGCTAAATCCCCGAGATCGACACCATCTTTCATGGTGAACGACTCCATTTTAACCATCTCACTCGTAATTCTTTTGAGTCGATCAACCTCTACTTTTGGCATGACTTCTTTTTCAACAAGCCATTCTGCCAAAGTTATCTTACCCGGAGAGTTAGGGTGCGGAAGAAAGATAGCCTCGTATAACCCCTTGGGGCTGAACGAGTTACTGGTCTGGCCGTTTCTTGTATACAAAGACTCTACTAAAGAGCTTCTGAAGCCATCCAAGGCTTCTTCTTTTGTGCGGGTCACGCCTGTGGCGTCCGTCCAAGACTCTGGAGCGTTTTGAACAACTTCCCAGAGCTTGTTTAGGCTCTTAATCGGGCTTTTGTTATTTTTATTGAAGGCCCGGGCAAATGCGGTGGCAGGATTTTCTGTCGTATTTGGGAGTAAATCCATAAAAGAAATCTGACCATTAAGCTCTTTTTGAGCTTCTTTGTTTGCCGCTGTTCCTTCTTTCAAAAGAAGGTTGGCCTTAATACTGTCCTCTAAGTCAGCTTTAAGGGCAGGCATAGCGTTTAAGACATCTACGTTTTCGGGCTTTGCCATCCACGCTTTTAAAGAATTGACGTTAAGAACACCCGTTTCGGCATTAAACATATTTGCCGTTGATCTAATGTTCCTGAGAATTGCTTCGGTAGTCCCGCGGACCGTGGTCGTCGTATTAGCAGCCTGTAGAACGTTATCTCTAGCTTGCGGAAACTGAGCCAGCGCGTCGGAGTTTTCTGAAATCCAATCGGTTAGTTTCTTGGTGTCGATCATGTCATTATCTTTGTTAATGACCGTAGACATCATATCATCAAGAAGTGGCTTTAACTCGCCTTGGGCGTTCCCGGCAAGGTTTGTTAAGCTCTGTGTGAGCTCAAATTTTCCAATACCGTCTAGCTGCAAAGACCGCAAGTATCCGGCGTCGGCATTAAAGATGTCGTTTGCAATTTGTTCGGGGGCAACTTTCGGCGCTCCCGTTTTGCTCACCCCAAGAATGTCCCCTGCAAAAGTTCTGGTGTACGCATCGTTGAATGCCCGGGAGTAGGCTCGGGCCGTATCATAGGCGGGATCAACACCCTGCGGAAAGCTTTCCAAATCCCGCATCAAAGCCTCTGCAAAACCATAAGCAATTCTCGCACCCGAACTATCGCCCGCTGCGGCAAGCATACGAGCTTTGCTCAACGCAGTAGTTCGCATCTCTGTAAGCTCTCGAATAGAAACAGCGCCGTCAGTAGCCTCGTCAGTAGCTGCCAACGCGCCCTCTCTGGCCGCGTCTCTGGCTGTCAAACGCTCAACATCGGCAAGCTCATCAATTGCTTTGGCCGTGCGTCTTTCTATAAGCTTATCTTCTGCGTCAGCCGCTTCTCTGCGAACTATACTAGCCCTTTGACGTAGAAAAGTAACGCGCTCGTCTATGTCTGCAATCTGACTAGCTTGGTCTCTTACTGAATTAAAACGGTCAACGTTGTACGTTACTCCACTTATGGCATCTAAAGAATCCTCAAGCCGTTCCCGGGCTTGCGTTAATCTTGGACTAGCCACAACCTCCGCAGCTACGCCTTCTTCTGGGAACAACTCGTTTCTTTTTCGAGTAACAAAAGCGTTTATTGCACTAAGTGGTTTTTTGACCTCATCGGCGGCTTCAACCGTTTCCGGTAATATGTCTTCCCAGTATGACATGAAGTTAGGGACATTCGTGGCATTACCATCCGCGTCAACAAACTCTGTAAGACTAAGGTTTTGACCCGTGTTTCTCCAGAGCGTTCTTTCTTGAGCGCGTCCGGCTTTAAAGCGTGCATCGATAACTTCGTACAACTTTCGCCCAAGCGTAGCCTGTCTTTCGGCCGCCCAATCTGGGCCTCGCTTGCCAGCAACTTTCTCAAAAGAGGTTAATACCTCGTTCATTGCGCCGAGAAGACTATTTTCTAAGTCCGCATCAAAAACAGATTGAGCCAAAAGTGCGGCTTCTTGGATCGCGGCTCTGTCTCCTGTTCCGTACAGAGCAACAATCGTGTTCCGCAGTGCGCGGTCCGCCTGCACATTGGCAGAGTTACGCTCCTTAGAAAGACCCACGGACATCTGTTCTAGGGATTTTTCTAAAGCTGCGAGTGTAGGTGAGCCCGATTTAAGAGCGGCGGTAAGCGCAATTGGCTTGCCGGAATCGTCCATCAACAAAGATTCAAACTCTTTAGAGCTTAGTGCTGCAATCACGGCTTCCGTATCTTCGCCGCTTTCTTCCAGAAGGTCTAATATGTAATTTGTAACTTGTGTTTCTCGTTTGCCTTTAAACGCGGTCGCAAGATTAAACGCACCCTCCTGAACCCGCCCTTCTTTAACGGCTCCATATCCCGCTCTTAACGCTCCTATCGTCGTTGGAAGTCTTTTAGCAAAAAGGTTTCCAAGAAGCACGGCGCTTACACCGCCAGCTAATTCCCCTGTTATGCGAGCGGCAGTACTTCCTTCAAGGTCAGAGCTTTCCACAGCGTAAGCGCCGCCTGTTGCTCCGGCTCCAGCCACCGTTTCAGCGGCGGCAAATTTATACGGGTTGGCGCGAGCTTGAGCCCCCGTTCTGCCGACGGTGCTTTCTAAGCCCCTAGCTATTTTGAGGCTCAAAGGTGCTTTTTTACCTTCTTTCACAAGGTTTTCTGCTAACTCTACACCAAAGTTGATTTGTTTTGGCACCATATATGGCATCGGAAGCCATGCAAAAGCGCCCGCAGCGGTCTTTCCCGCCTCGTAAGCCGCTGCCGTTCCCGGCAGTATCGGTGACTCCTCACCTTGGATCGCATCGTTTACTTGCTCCCCGACAAAGTAACCAAGCCCTGCACCGATAGTTCCTGTTACAAAAGGAAGGCCGAATCTCAGGACAGCGGCGGGTCCAACAGGAGGAACACCCGCAACCGCCGTTTGTCCCAAAGCAAAGCCACCCATAAAGGTTGGAACAGATGCTGCCGCAGGAATAATCTCACGTTTCGCACCGCCAAGAAACGTTCCGGCTTGAATAGGCTCACCTTCTAAGTCTCTTGCAAAGAACTCAATGATGTCGTTGTCCGACAACCTGCGTTCGGCTGGGGATAAACCCGCCAACTCTGGAATCGTGTCTAAGATCGGTGCAGTCCCGTCTCTAAGACCACTGTAAGTCATGTAGTCGGGCTGCTCTGGAAAGTCCTCGGCTAAAACCTCGACCATGCTAGAAGTAAACGCAGAGGTGTCGCCGCCAAAAAGACCTACATCCGTTTCAAACTCTTCTTTGTCATACGTTAAAAAAGGAAGCGACGGAGCAACAGGTTCAACGGCTGGTTCAACAACGGGAACAGGAAAGGTGTCTGCCATGCTAATCTACCTTTTTTTCTTACGCATCGAAGCTTTCGCAGCGTCAATCGCTTCTTGGTTTATACTGGCCTCACCAAGCAGTGTAATTGGACCTAAAATACTCTCAAGACGATCAATTTCAAACAACTTCTGATTAAGAGTGGATTTCATCGTGCTGTCCATGGGCGTTCCGCCTGCAAACATTTCCAAAATCCGAGTCTTTTCTTCTTGAAGATATCCCACAATATCGTTGAGCTTTCTAGCTTCTGTTTTAGGACTCGCCAACAAAGCCTGTTCATTTGGAAACAACTGCTCGGTTGTTTGTAAGTCCGCAACCGCAAATCTCGGCGAGGAAGCAAGAGCAGAACGACCCATAACGCGAATCATTTTTACAAACTGACGGGCATCAGTAGTGTCTTTAAATAGGTCGCCAAAGGCTCCCGGAGCCAAGCCGCCAGCAACAGCATCAATTCCGGCAGATACTTTTGACCAGAAACCCGTGCCCATGCGAGCCGCAGCAAATGCGTCTTTAACTTCGGCCATGTCCGCTCTGGAAAGTGGCGAACCATCTATTTTGGTCATACCTTTAATAATTTCGGCGTCCAAAGCGTCCAATTGAGCTTGCGCGCCAGCCGCCATCTTCTCGTTTTTAGCCACTTCGTAAGCAATCGTACTGGATACCTCAAAGGCACCACCCGGAAGCGGTTTAGCGTTACCGTCTCCGTCAACATACGTTTTACCGTCGTAGGACGTAAACACGCCTTCGCCCGGAACAAGGAATCCGCGGACCGTGGTGCTCGCTGTTGGAACCTTCTGATAAGAAGCAGAGCCGGGGGCCGCGGTATTTGCAGCGTTAACTTGTTCTATCAAAGCCTTACCCTGTGGGCTTGTAATGTCGATCACGGTCGTTACAGGGACGCCATCGGCGTTTGGAAGAGTAACCTGCGCCATAGACGGGTCTGGAACAGTCGGATCGCCGAAGATAACCTCAGTCTCTCCAGTGAGCGTGTCAACTCGAACAAGCTCACCGTTAATTTCACGCAATTCAATAGTGTCGCGGTTAGCAACAGCCCTTTTTTCTTTTGCAATTTGTGCGGCTTGATCTCGTTCAAAGTTGTTTTGAGCCACAATTGCTGCGCGCTCTTCTGCCGAAATCTCACTCTCGTCGCTAAGACCTTGAGCAAATACTAACCTATCAAGATCGTTTTGAGTGGTTATGGTGTTCCTAGTTTCCCAAGTAATCTGGTCGCGCTCTTCTTTAGTCAAATCACGATCTAACTGGCGTTTTTCAGTCGCGATTGCCCGCTCCGTTGCCGCGGCTATGTCGGCCAGTTCGTCAGCACGATCTCGACCATAAACAAAGTCCGCTCGTTCGACGGCGCGTTGTTCTTTGGCTTTAGTAATTGCTTCGTTAATAAACGCCATAGCTTCATCGTTGTCTGGAACAAAGCCGTCTGCTTGCAACTCTTCCGCACGAGCAATTCCTTCAGGCGTTCCGACATTAACAGACTCTTTTTTGACCTTTCCATCCACTACGCTGTACATTGTAATGGCTTCAAATTTATTTGGACCTTTGGCAATGACCTCGCCTGTAGCTACATCAACAACTTGTTGACCCGCGCCTAAAGTAACCGTTTCCTTGGTTTGTTTACCTGTGGCAATGACATTCCCGTCCGCACCAACTAATTGCTGATCTTTGCCCAAAAGATGTGTGACTTCGGGCTTTTCGGCACCTCGCGCAATTTCTTTTCCGTCTATGTCGTAAGCAATCGCTCCCGGCGCAAGATTGATTACTTGCGGCTTGTCCGCTCTTTGGACAATAAGTTTGCCGTCTGCGTCATACGCAGCTTGGCCTGCTGAAAGGGTGTAGGTAACAGGCTTGGCAGGCATTGATGCAATCAAAACGCCGTTTTCGTCAAAGACAGACTGACCCGCACTTAACGTAGTTGTTTTTGGAGTTACCGTAGAATTTGTTGCCAGAAGCGTTCCGTCTGCGCTATACAACTGAGCGCCCGGAGCCAAAGAAACAGGTTTTGAAGCCGTTGATTTAGCGCGGGCTAACTCTAAAGCATCTGCCGCAGCTTTGTTAGTCTGAGCCTGACCCAAGCTTGCTTGCAAACCAGCCATCCGCATCTGACGGTCTTCCGCAGCCTGCGCCTGTTTAGCACTCAACATGCCCGCGGCCCGCGTTCCGATCTTGTCGGTCAACTGCGTTTCAGAAGCCGCATTAGCCAAACGTTCAGCAATAGAGCGACCCTGCGTGTTTCCTGCAAAATTCAAAGCCGTGCCTGCAATGTCAAACAACATCTGTGCTTGAGACATCTCCCGTTGCTCTTGAAGAGCCGCGGCCCGCGCTTGTTGGTCAAAGCTGCCTTCAAAGTATTTTTGAAACTCAGGGGCCATCCTTTGAGCTTCAGATATTACAGAGCCACCGGGAGCAAACTTACGGACCTCTACGGGCCCACCCTGATTAAAATTTGCGGGTGGTGTGTTGCCCGCCCCCATTGCCATGAGTTCGCCAACCCCTTGGGACATGCCGCTGCCTTCCGACATCTCTACTTCGCCCATCAAGCCCTTCATAAGCTCCCCGATACCGCTGTCTACAGCGCCTTCCTCGGTCATCATTATGGTGGGTTGAACCAAAGCTAACACACTTTCAGGAGTTTGTTGGGCGTCTTGCTCCCCAACTAAACCCGCAAGTTCCGCGTACCGCGCTTCAAGGGGTGCGGCTGTTCCCCGAATTGCATCAATTAATCCCTTGGCGTCATCTGCGGCGTCCAATCCCTGCATGGTGGCCTCGCCGTACATCTCACCCATCTGTTGACCTTGGGCCATTCCAGCCGCTTCGCCTTGCTGAAGCATTGCCATAGCATCCGCTTCGCCTTGAGGCGCAGCCGCCGGAGGCTGCATCAAGTATTGCTGACCCATAGCCGCCATCTCTTCAGGACTGCGGGCCGCGGGCCCTCCTGCCTGACGGAACAAAGGCCGATCCATGACCGCGCCGCCACCCATGTATTTTTTAGCCATCTCAGGGTCGATCTTACGCTGAACGTTTTCAGGTAATGATTTGAAGCCTTTGTTCATTAGAATAACCCCGCTTTTGATGCGCCCGCCGCGGCGCTAAGTCCTGAGATACCCAAGCCCAGAGCCGTCTGGAACGGCGAGACTTGAGGTGCAGAAGATGCTGTAATTGTAGATTGTGAAGTCGGTATGCCCGCATAAATATCTGACAAGAACCCATACTGTTGATACGGATACTGTTGCGCCTGAACATTTGTAAGGCGAGTTGCGTCAAGCGCCGCCTGATCGATGCCGCGCTGTAGTCCGCCTGCGGTAAGAGCGTTTTGAATCTGAGACCCACGAATGTTCTGACCAATCTCGCCAATGCCTGCCTGTTGAACACCCAGTTGACCCAAGGCAGAACCAAACTGACCGTATTGCGCGGACAACGAGCCGAGGCCTTGTCCCAGCTGCATCTGGCGTTGTGCCAAATCTCCAAGCTGTGAAACGTCTTGCTGGCCTAGCTGACCATATTGAACCCCAAGGTTTCCGTATAACTGAGCTTCCTGCAAGCGACGCGCCATAGACGCATCAAAACCTGCCTGACGTAGCTGACCCGAGGTTCGACCCATTTGATCTAAAGCGTTGCGGAAAAGCTCTTGCTCGGCAACCGCTTGACGCGACCCGCCAAAAGCTCCGGAGCCAACGGCTTGAGCTCGAATTCCTTGTTGCTGTATTCCCGCCTGACGAGCAACGTCATCAAGCGACCGCTGAACAACCTGCTCTTCGAAGGGATTAAATCCGCCAATACCCGCAGCCGTCTGTGCCGCAGCCTGTTGATATGTATAAGGCACTGCACGTTGCGCACCCGCAAGCTGCGCCGCTTGGTTAATAATGTCTTGAGAAGCGCCCGTAGTTGTTTCAGCTTGACGTAAGGAAGGCATTGCAGAGCCTGTCAGAATGTTCTGACCGCCCTGAATAGCCGCTTCGCCCGCTTGCAAAAAGGGCTGGTAAGCGCCAATGCCAGAACCCGCCGCTTGAATAGCCGCTGTCTCCGGAGCGGTTAAGCCCGCAACTTGATAGGCTGTTTCCGCGGGCATTCCTGCCGCAATCTGATCTTTGATGTATGTTTGAACATCACCTAAAAGCCCTAAACGGTAGGCTTCAATAGCAGGGTCCTGTCTGCTTATCTGGACAACTTCTTCAGCCATTATGCTACCGCCCCTCCTTCATACGCCCTCATTATATCGTACATTTTCTGGAAACCTTTTTGACGGTTGCCTTGGCCCGCATTCCGAACAGCCTGTGCTGTCATAACAAACTCTCCGTCAGAAAGCATAGCTGGAATGTCGTCGGATGTCTCGGTTCCGGGGCCTTCTATCTGGCCCGTGCGCCGCGGAAAGTCCATCGCGCCACCCCTTGCAGCGTTTACGGGAGTGATCGGAGCCGCAGAGGCATACTGCGCAGGCAGTATCGGATCACCGTAAGGAGAATATACCGGGTTGCCAAATTGATCTACGCCGTACAAAGGCGCTGGGCGCATACCCGTTACTGTTGGGTCGTACCCGGGAATATTTACGGGTGCGGGCGGAACATAAGTTGAAGAACCGCCACCACTTGGAACCATTGTTCCCGCGTTTTGATCGGTTAAGGCTGCGTAGGTGCTAGATGGAACAATCGGGTTATAGGAACCTTGACTTGGAAGATAAGACGCCGTGGTCAAAGGCTGACCAGAGTAAATCGCGTTAGACGGCGATATGTAACCGGGCCTCCGAGTTGGAACTCCAACGCTATAGCTTCCGGGGTCCTCAGCAAGTCGAGTCTCAGAGGTGTCGGCTACGTCTATACCATAACCGGACAAATCAATCTCTTCGGCAGGGATCGGATCAAAAGCGCCGCTTGCCCCAGCGGCAAGAAGGGTTGGAAGCCCGTACTTAACGGCCGTGCCGAGGGCGCTTGATTTTCCTGCCGCTGTAATGCCCGCCACAGCTTCTTTTTTGGCTATCTCAGCCGCGGTGGAAGGCGTTATACCACTATTTACAAGTTCTTGCACACGCGCTGCCTCATCAAAACGGGATGCCGAGGCGGCGGCGTTTTCTGCCACCATTTCGGCATAACCCGTTGTGCCTGCGTAGCCTGTTTTCATGGGTTCAAAGAAGCCCGGAGCTTCGGACCCGCGTAGAGCAAAATCACCCGAGCTAGGCAATGCGCCTTTCAAACCTGCGCCGCTGTAACTTGCTGGAAGTCCGCCTTTTACGCCTTCCATAAACGTGCCGCCGCTAAACTTGCTGGAAATTCCAGATGCGACGCCCGCGGTTATCCCGCCTAAAGCCGCGCTTTTTAA
>Ga0208767_1002674_pt1 | contig 13296 bp, 20 predicted proteins | sample VirMetDEL_Mar_21_FD_184514 | JGI IMG/M metagenome (GOLD analysis project Ga0208767, IMG submission 184514) | Aqueous microbial communities from the Delaware River and Bay under freshwater to marine salinity gradient to study organic matter... | ecosystem: Environmental > Aquatic > Marine >... | reverse complement strand
ACACCCGGCCCGTATGAGGCTGGCGACTATGCGCGTATGGGGTTGCTAGACGTCGCGCCTATGGGTATGGGTTTGTTTGCTGATCGCTACGGCGCAGGCTTTGGCACACCGCAGAATTTTAACGCCGCTAACTTGGCGTTCCGGCGCGGCGCGGCTACACGTCCGCAGTATTTCCGCCAAGCGCCTGACCTAACAGGATACACACTTTTATCATAGGTGATTTATGGGGCTTCCATCTTCTGAAGATTATATTCGTCAGCTTTCTATTCCGCAGGAAGCGTACACGCCTGAATATTTTAGCAATTTGTATAGTCCAATGATTGGTCAGGTTGGCGGAACAGGGCCTGTTGGGTACGCCCGTATGGGGTTGCTGGATATTGCGCCACAAATGGAAAGTGAGCAGGCGGAACAAGACTTTCTGAAGCAAAACCTATTGTTTAGAATGGGTACAGCTACTATGCCGTCATACTTTGGCGCCCCGCCAGATGTTTCTGGTATGTCTTTGCTAGGCCCGGTTGCACAACCTCAAGCCAGCGCCTCAAATTATCAGGCTCAACCGATTTCTCCTGATTATTTACAACAAATGGCAGAGCAAGAGGCGGCCGAAGAGGCTGAAAGAATTAGACAGCAACAACAACAGCTACAGCAACAAGGAAGACGAACGACAGAGGCTGACGCACGAAGGATGTACAACTTTGGCAAATAAAATGGACAAACACAAACTAAGGGATAAGCAGGCGCGGGCAGAAAAGGCCGCCAGCCTGCTAAGGCATGAGCTTTTTGTTGAGGCGTTTGATTACCTCGACACGCAGTTTATCGAGGCTTGGAAGTCGAGCGATGTCAAAGACGCAGAGGCACGCGAGCGTATTTACAATCTAAGCCAAGCACTTAGCGCCCTAAGGGGGTATTTTCAAAGCGTGGTAGAGGATGGTAAGTTAGCCGAAGCGCAACTGGAAGATTTGCAGAGGCGCACTATTTTTAACAAAATAAGGTGATTTAATTATGGTCGACAATCCGAATGGAACCGGCACTTTATCAATGAATGACGCATTAACCCTTCTGAGCAATCCCCCTGCGGATACTGCGGCAGAAGAGAACGAGGCTCAGGAAGAGCCTCAACAGCCAGAGGCAGAGGCACTAGATGCCGCCACCGATAACGCCGACGAGGCGCCGGATGACGACATTGACGATGATGATGCCGGTGAAGGCGAAGATGACTACTACGATGATGACGACGATGACGTCGATGAGCCTCAGCAGAGATACACTGTCAAAGTTGACGGTGAGGAAATCGAGGTAGACTTAGACGAGCTTCGAAACGGGTATCAGCGCCAGCAGTCATTTACTAGGAAGTCGATGGAATTGGCTAACCAGCGCAAAGCCTTTGAACAAGAGGCGGCCGAGGTTAAGCAAATGCGCGACGCCTACGCACAGCAACTTGATTTGTTGAGCGCCCAAATCCAACAGACAGTCCAGCAGGAACCTGATTGGAGAGCATTAGCCGAAACGATGAGCGAGCGTGACTTGTTCCTAGCTAAGACCGAATGGGATCAGTACAAGGAACAGCAGAAAGCAGTCGAAGCCGAAAGGCAACGCGTCGCAGAACAGCAGATGCAGGATCATCAGCGCAATCTGGAAAAGCACTTACAGCACCAGCGCGCCGATATGTTGCAACGCATACCTGACTGGCAGAATGACGACATTCGCGAGAATGAGCGTCAGGAAGTCATCAAGTACGCACAGCGTCGTATTGGGTTTAGTGAAGAAGAGATCGCCAACGCGTCTGACGCGCGGGCTATCGAATTGCTTTACAAGGCGTGGAAGTGGGACAATCTTCAGTCGAAGAAACCCGCCGCCAAAAAACGCACCCGTGAGGCGCCAAAGATGGCTAAGGCAGGACGCCCGAAAACCAAGCGCGAAGTTGCTACACGTTCTCGGCAAGAAGCGAGAAAGCGTTTTGAGGACGCTGGAACCGTGGATGCCGCCGTTAATTATCTAATGGGCAGATAGCCCAAGGAGTAAACTACAATGACTGTTTTTGCGACAAGCGCGGCAGTCGGCGAAAAGGAACAGCTCGCCGATATTATTTACCGCATCGACCCTGCTGAAACACCGATTTTCAGCAACGTAAAAAAAGAAACCAGCAATGGTATCTTTGTGGAATGGCAAGTGCAGGAGCTGACGGCGGCGTCAGCTACCAACTATCATAATGAGGGAGCGACCACTGCGACTGCGGCGGCGACCCCAACATCACGCGTGGGCAACTACCACCAGATTTCCAAGAAAGTCTTCGCGACTTCTGGTACTCTGGACGCTGTTGACACAGCAGGCCGTGAGCGGGAACACAACTACCAGAAGGTGTTGAAGGCTCTCGAACTGCGCCGCGACATCGAAAAGGCAATCGGTGACACCGACGTTGCCCGTGACGGCTCTGACCCTCGTAAGTCAGCGTCACTGACTTGCTGGATGTCAAACGGCTCAGTCGGCGCAACTGGCGCCTTCGCTGTTGGTGCCGACGGCACAACAACGATCACGTCAGGCACGGCTCGCCCGTTGACACTTGCCTTGATCGAGGACGGCATGCAGGACGCGTGGGAAGACGGCGGTAATCCTCGTCTTATGGTTGCGTCTGCAACTAACCGCGCCAACTTCTCAGACCTGTCAGCCACAGGTAACTTGGTGTCAAACGACGTCAACATGACTGCGGCTAAAGAGGTCGCCTATGTTGGTTCCACTAGCGTATTTTTGACCGACTGGGGTACTGTGGAGGCCGTTCCGTCTCGGCTACTTGGTAACGATCGCTTGTTCTTGATTGACCCAGACTATGTGTCAATCTGCACACTGAAAGGTCGTAACTTCCTTGAGGAAGACTTGGCCAAGGACGGTGACGCTCAGACATCACACCTTGTGACAGAATGGTCACTGAAGCCAACCGCACCAAAGGCACACGCTGTTGTGTTTGACCTTAACGGTTCGTAATATCACTGAGGGGGCGGGCGACTGCCCCCTCTCTTCTAATTCATAGGTGGTAATATGAAGCGCGTCTTATACACAGACCCACACACCAAAAAAGAAGTGTACATGCACCAGAACAATGACGGCTCGACTGTCATTGAGCAAAAGCAACGCTTCGACACGCTGGTAAAGCTAAACCGGCAGATGAACAACGACTACTCAAAGGGCAGTATGATCGGCAATACCCAGCGCCACATGCAACATGTAGCGGAAATACCTAATGTCGTGTATAATCACCTGATTGAGACGCTTGGCACGCCGCAGGAAAACCCGAAGGGTTGGAAGGCGTGGCTGAACGATCATCAGAACCGTGACTTTAGAACAGGCGGCGGAACCGTATAATGGCAGTCGATACCTACAACAATCTGAAGCTGGCGATAGCCGACTTCTTGGCGCGCGACGACCTAACGTCGCAGATACCAGACTTCATCACAATGGCCGAGGCACGCATGAGCCGCGAGCTCGAGACACGCAGTCAGGAAAAGCGCGTCACCGCGTCGACTGTTGGCGGCAACGAATACCTAGCCCTGCCGGTTGACTTGCGCGAGGTGCGCGAGGTGAAGCTAAACACCGCACCGCTGACCGTGCTGTCTTACTACAGCCCGTCGGCGCTTGACATAAAGTTTTCGTCGGGCGGTCAGGGTAAGCCGCTTGGCTACAGCATCATCGGCGACGAAATCAAACTGCGCCCGATCCCCGACACAACGTACACGGTCGAGATCGTCTACATCGGCACGATTGATGCGCTGTCAGCCGTAAACCAGACAAACAACATCCTGAGCCGGTCGCCCGACGCCTACCTTTACGGCGCACTGGCCGAGGCGTATGCTTACCTGCTAGATGAGACGCGTGCGTCGCAGTACCTGCAACGGTTCAACCTTGCGCTTGAAGAGATCAAGGTCGATGAGCAACGCTCGCATTATGGCACGGGGTCGTTGTTTATCAGCAGTGTATATCAACGCCAAAATTCAGCAGTGGAGAGCTAAACTATGTCTGCTATGTCCGACTACCTTGAGAATGAAATTCTCGACCACATCTTAGGCACCGGCGCCTACACGATGCCAACAACCGTTTACGTCGGCCTGTCGACTGCGTCGTTTAACGACGACAACAGCGGCACCGAATTAAGCGGCAATAACTACGCCCGCGAGGCCGCGACATTTACTGCCGCCGCATCAGGCACAACGTCAAACAGCGCCGCAATCGAGTTTAACGCGGCCACCGGCTCTTGGGGTACGGTAAGCCACTTCGGGATTTTTGACGCCGCCAGCGCAGGCAATTTGCTGATCCACGGCGCGTTCACCACCGCCAAGCTGATTGGTAATGGCGACATCTTGAAAATACCGACGGGTGATCTCGACATCACTGCGGCTTAGGTGCGGTAATGGCGACAGGAACCCCTAGCCTAGACAACTTTACGTCAAGCCTTGACGCGCTACCATATTCACTGGATAGCGCGTTACTGCTGACTAAGGTTGACTGGTCGAACCCAACGCTAGAGCAACTCGATAATTGGGGCACGCTTGAGCAGTTGGATAATTATGGCCTGACGCTCGATCAGCTCGACCAGCTAGAGGTTAAGGCGTTTGACGGTTCCGCTTCTGTCGCAATAACCGCTACCGGCGCAATGTTGTTTGCGATTGAGGTAGACGGCTCCGCCACAATAGCCGCCACGGCTACGGCTACGCCTCAGCGCACACAGCATGTTGATGGCGCCGCGTCTATTGCGGCGACTACTACTGCGACAGCTAATCGCATACAGCACATGCAGGCGTCTGTCACTGGCGCGGCCAGCGCCACGGCAAACGCTACATTTATTGCGTCATACGGCGGCGCGGCAACGGTCGCGTTTAACGCCACGGCTCAGGCGTTCTTGGTTTACGCATTTGAAGGTGAAGCAGAAATTGCCGCCACAGCCACAGCCTCACCCGTTGGCGAGTTTGTCACGGTAGGGTCGGCACAGCCCGCTATAACTGCTACAATCAGCGGAAATATATTGGGCGAAGAGTGGTCAGTGGTATCGCCGACCACGCCGTCTTGGGTGGCGGCTACGGCTGGCGCCCCTAGCATTTGGTCTAACGCCCCAGCGGCGGCAACAGGGAATTGGTTAGGACAATGATACAATTTGGCGAATGGCTCCCAGATCAGCCAGACTTCTCAAACGCTGGCGTCGTTGAGGCGACAAACGTGGTTCCGGCGTATAACGGATACCGAAGTTTTAACGACTTTGTCGATTATTCAAACGCGGCGTCTAGCACCCTGCTAAATATATTTGCGGCTAAAGACAACGACGGCACCGTGCGCCTGTTTGCTGGCGACAACGAAAAGCTGTATCTGTTCAATGCTGGCACGACAAACCTAGACGACGTCAGCAAGGCAGGCTCGCCTGCTTATGATTTGGATAGCAACGAGCGTTGGCGCTTTGTGCAGTTTGGCGACACGGTTATTGCATCCGGCGGTATTGGCGAAGAGTTGCAGAAGTTTCAGCTAGGCACCGACAGCGCGTTTTCTAATTTGTCCGGCACGCCGCCAAAGGCTGACTTTATTACGGTTGTGCGTGACTTTGTGTGGACGGCCAACATCGACGAAGGCTCAGGCCGTGTGCCGTACAAGGTTTACTGGTCAGGATTTAACGACCCCACGAGCTGGACTGCTGGGACTGATCAAAGCGATTTTCAAGAGATACCAGACGCTGGCGCGATTACCGGGCTAGTCGGCGGAGAATATTGCACGATCCTGATGGAACGAGCCATCGTGCGAGCCACTTACTCAGGCCCGCCTCTTATCTTCCAGTTTGACAAAGTCGAGACCGCCAGAGGCTGTCAGGTGCCGGGGTCGGTTTGCAACATCGGACACAACATATTCTACCTGTCGGATGACGGCTTTTACATGTTCGACGGGGCGCGCTCACAGCCGATCGGAGCTGAGAAGGTGGATCGGTTCTTCCTAACGCAAGACTTCAACTTCTCGTATAAAGACAAGATGACGTCTACCGTTGACCCGCAAAACCAGCTCGCTGTGTGGTCGTATGTGTCGAACAGCTCGCTCGACGATCAGCCCGATACATTGCTGATATTCAACTACGCGCTGGGTCGGTGGTCTTTGGTTAGGGTCAAGAACGACTTGGTGGCGCCGTTCTTTACCGCTGGCTACACGCTAGAGCAACTGGACAACATCAGCACCAGCGTGGACGCCCTGCCAGCCTCGCTCGATAGTGCGCTGTATAAGGGCGGCCAGTACCTGTTTGGTGGCGCAAATGGCGCTAAAATAGCGGCGTTTTCCGGCGACCCAATGCAAGGCACGATTGTCACCGGCGAGGCGGCGATCAAGGTCGGAAACCACGCAATAGTCACGCGCCTGTACCCGTACCACGAGGGCGGGTCGGTCGAACTGTTTGTGGGATTGCGCGGCACGCCGACAGACACCGTTAACTTTCAAGCGGGTGGCGCGACAAACGCCGCTGGATTTGTGCCGTTTAGGGCGCACGACCGATACCACCGCGTGAAAATGCTATTAAGCGGGCAGTGGTCATACGCGCACGGCGTTGACGTTGACGTGAGGCCGGTGGGTAGACGATGACAACTTCTGAAAGAACAACTAATTTTAGAATATTAAACCCAATTACAGCAACCACAAGAGAGATTGCAGAGGTTCTTAATCGCACAATAAATGGCGGCCTCAATAGTATCGGATATGTTACTTTGTTAGCTACCACAACACAGGTAACTGTTGATGAGCCTCGATATTCAACCAGTAGCTTGGTGTTTTTTACTGGCGTTGACCACGACCCGTGGCATCACAACCCATACATAGACAGCACAAGCACAGACGGCACTATGGTTATTAACTATTCAAATGCAGGACACGATGCACGTTTCGCCTATCTTATTATCGGATAGTGACCGGCTAGGTGGACACTGGGAACGGTGCCACAAGTGGATTAGCGACGCGCTGGAATATGCTGGCGGCACGCATACAATGGAAGATGTGTATCACGCTGTGGCTACTGGCAAGGCGCAGTTACATCCGCTAGAAAAGTCTGCTATTATCACAGAAATAGTGGACTACCCACAGCGGTCTATATGCCGCATCTGGTTAGCTGGCGGGGACTTGAGCGAGCTGACTGAGGCGGAAAAGTCCATATCGGTTTGGGCGAAGTCACTCGGTTGTGACGCGATGGAAATTATCGGCAGGAAGGGCTGGCAACGGCACCTCAAAGATTACACCGCCACGGCGGTTATTTTGGCGAAGGATTTGAACGATGAGTAAAGGCGGCGGATCAACACGCACAATCACCCAGACTAGCGGCCCACCAGAATACGCAAAGCCGTTTCTTGAATACGGTATGGGTCAAGCTAAACAGCTCTATACCAGCGGAACCGGTCAGCAATATTACCCCGGCCAGACGGTTGTGGGTTATTCGCCGGAAAGCGAAATGGCATTAGCGGGTCAGCGTCAGATGGCGACCACCGGATCGCCGCTTATTCCTGCCGCACAAACTGCCGTAATGCAAAACATTATGGGGACAAACCCGTTACAGTCTGCCGCGTTTCGCCCAGCGATCGAGGCGGTGCAGGCTGAGGCGGCTAAATCCGGCCGCTATGGCTCAGGCTACCAGCAGGCGGCACTAGCTCAAGCGTTGGCGCCAATGGCGTATCAGGCGCAACAGGAAGCGATCGCACAGGCACCGGGCGCGTATGAATTTGGGTTTGCCGACCTACAGAAGCTGGCGCAAGTTGGCGCGGCGCGCGAGGCTCAGTCTCAGGCCGAGCTTGAGGCGGATATTCGCCGCTTCCAGTTTGAGCAGGAAGCACCGGGTCAGGCGCTTGCTAATTATATGGCGATGATACAGGGCGGCACAGTCGGCGGCACGTCTGCCACGCCGGTGTATCGCCAGCCTGTTGGCTCGGCGTTGTCAGGCGCACTTGGCGGCGCACAGATGCTTGGTTCAATTAACCCAGCTTACGCTGGCGTAGGCGCTGGCGTAGGCGCGCTGGCAGGATTGTTGGGGGCTTAATATGGCGCAGATGACACCGGCACAGCGATTTCTAATGATGACGCAAGGTCGTCAGCCACGACCTGTTGCTAATATGTTGCAACAGTACAAGCCGCCCGGTATGTCGGTGCCACCGCCAATGTCGTTGCGTCGCCCACAGCCACCGGCGCCAGCTATGCCAGCGGCACCGCGTATGTCGCCAATGATGCAACGCGTCGCGCAACAGGCCGCTATGCCGCGCATGACGCCACCAACCGGTGCAGTTACACCACCGCCAACCACACCGCCAGCAGGCGGCCAACCTAGCGGGTTTATGGGCGCATTTAGCCAGCCACTAACGTCACCGGTTGGTCAGGCGATTAGCCAAGCCGCGATTGCGGGTGCGCGTGCCAGCGACTGGTCGCCCACACCGGTGTCGCTTGGCCGTGTGCTGGCTGAGATGGGTGCGGCGGCTACCGGCGGGTATCAGGCAGGCTTAAAAGAAGAGCGTGCCGCCGAGGCGGCTGACTTTGCGCGCCGTATGCAACTGATGCAGTTTGCACAAAAAGAGCGCGAGATTGCTGGTACATCTGGCAAAGAGGCTTTTGGAAACGAAAAGCAACTTAGAAGCGAGTTTGACAAGCAAGCCAAAACTTTTGACGAGGCTAGACTTGGCTTTGAAAAGGTGCAAAAAGCCGCAATGTCAGATAAGCCAACCGGCGCAACTGATATTGCTTTGATTTTTGGCTATATGAAAGTAATTGACCCAACTTCTGTTGTTAGGGAAGGTGAGTTTGCAACGGCCGAAAATGCTGGCGGAATTGGCGCACGCGTTAGGAATATGTACAACAAGGTCGTGAGAGGCGAGCGATTAACGCAGGATACTAGAGAAGATTTTGTGCAAGCCGCAAGGACGCAATTCCAGCCTTATCTGGACATGCAAACAAATGTGGAAAACAGATATACAAATCTATCTGAGGCTTATGGCCTAGACCCAAAAAAAGTTGTTTTGAGCCGTTTGCCAAAGACAGGTACGTTGGCAAATCCATATACAACCTTTGCAACAGAAGCAGACGCCGAAGCCGCAAACCTACCAAAAGGCACTTATGTGATGATTGGCGGGCAATTATTTGTTGAGGAATAAAAATGGCACTTAAACCAGTAGGCGGATCATCTCAAACAACAGCACCAACAGCCCCGGAAGCCGAGCGCTTTACGCCGGAATATTTTGCGGGTCTTGGCAGATCAGCGGCGCAGGGCATTACGTTTGGAACCGCTGACGAGCTTGAGGCTTTTATTCGTAGTGCAATCGGCGAGACAACTTACAAGCAAGAGCGCGATAAGATACGCGCCGAGCTTGAGAAGTTTCGGTCTGACTTTCCCGTTGAGGCGTATGGCACAGAAATCGCCGCCAGCATACCAACCGCAGGCGGGTTAGCTAAGAGCCTAGCGGGGCTTGGCGTTAGGGGTGCTGTAAAGCAAGCGGGCATTGGCGGGGCTTTATACGGCGCTGGCGCGGCAGAGGAAATGGAAGATGTGCCACTTAGTGCTACACTTGGCGCGGGCATTGGTATGGGCGCGCAGAAGATAGCTCCAACAATATCACGCGAGGCGCAGGCGCTAATCAAAAAAGGCATCCCGGTAACGCCCGGTCAACTATTTGGTGGCGGGGCTAAACGCGCAGAAGAAATGCTTACATCTGTGCCTATAATGGGGCAGGGGATCATAAGAGCGCAACAGCGCGCAATGCGTGCATTTCCGGCGTCTATGTACAATGACGCACTAAAGCCTATTGGCGTAAAAATACCAACCGACTTGCCACCACGCGCCGCGTATAACAAAGCAAAGGCAGAATTTAACAAACGTTACACCAAGGTGCTTGAGGGCGTCGAAATAAACGTCACTGACGATCTGGTTAACGATATAGCGAGGGTTGCAGATGATGTGCGCGCCACACTGCCAGCGCAACAGGCAAAGACATTTGATGACGCAATTCAGAGCCAAATATTTAATCGCGCAGTCGGCGATAAACTGACCGGTAAGGCTATCCAAGACATACAGAAAAACTTTGGCCGTGAGGCGTATAAATATGGCACAGCGCCCGGCGCAAGCGGATATGATCGCGCCTTAGCCGAAGCATTTGACGCGGTAGATGAAAAAATGATGGACGTGCTTGCAAAGTATGCGCCGCAAAAGGCTACAGAGTTAAAGCAAATAAACAAAGCGTATTCAAACTTCAAACCTCTTGAGCGTGCGGCGGCCGGAGCTGAAGAAAGCGCGTTTACCCCAGCTCAGGCGTTACGCGCCGCAAGGGCAGAGGCTAGGCGTCAGCAAGGCGCTAGGGCGGCCGGTGAGGCTCGCATGCAACGCCAAGCTGAGTTGGCAAAACGAGTAATTGGGACAGAAGTGCCAGACAGCGCGACCCCAGCTCGCGCAATGACTGCGGCGGCATATGGTGCGTTAGCAGGTTTGCCTGTTGGAATGAGCGCAGAGGGTGCGCTCGCCGCGCTAGGCGCTGGGCTGTTTGGCCGCGGCATGTATACGCCGCTAGGACAGGCCGCACTGCGGCGCGGCATACCTGCGGCTGGCATTGCCCTACGCGCGCCAGCGACTGCCGGTCTGCTCGCGCAGGAAGCTGGCCCACGCCTACCCCGCGTGGACATCACCGAGAGCCTGCCGTTCCAGCGCCGGATGGGGCAATGACGCGGCCGCGTGACTGTGGTATAAAAGATTAGGTTTTAGAGGAACCAAGGCATGAGCGTAAGAGATTACAACACCACCCCGTCCAGCAACACGACGATTTCGTCTATCGACATTTCGGAAGGTTGTAGCCCGGCGGGGATTAATAATGCGATCAGACAGCAACTCGCTGACATTGCCGACGTAGTCGCTGGCAACGTCGGGCTGAACGTGTTGAGCCTCACAGACGATGCCAACACCTACGCTATGAAGTTTCAAGCACCAGCCACGCTGACTGCCACAGCCACGTTTACCCTGCCAGACGGTGACGGCACTAACGGCCAGACGCTCATTACTGACGGCGCTGGCACGTTAAGCTGGGGCGCTGGCGGTGGCGGCTCATTCTTGGGCGACAGCGGCGGTGGGCTGGCTGACATCGTGCGTGTGCATGAGGCGCAGTTGGACACTGACATTACCGTGGCAACGAACACTAACGGCCTATGCGCTGGCCCATTAACTGTAGCAACGGGAGTTACTGTGACACTCAACGGTAATCTGGTGATAGCATGAGCGAGTTAAGAGCGGACACAATCACAGCAAGTGATGGCACCAGTCCAGTCACGCTGACTAAGCAAGTAGCACTAAAGGCTTATATAAAAGCTAATGCTCTTGCCGCTTTAACAGCGGCTGGAACATTTAACATTTCATCAGGCACTGACCACGGCACAGGAGATTATTCTTTCACAACTACAAATGCCTATAGCAGTGTGCATCATTATGTCCAAACCTGTATTCAAGAAGGGGCTTCACACGGATACGGTGGAACTAGAAACACTGGTAGACATAGTGCTTCAGTAATTGCGATAGAGACTTTCAGTTCATCTGGTACACTTACTGATATAAGTCATAATATTTTGACCGCTGGAGACTTAGCATAATGTCTGAGATAAAAGTAGATACCCTCACAGGCAAGACCACCGCTAATGACATCACCGTGACGGTTGGTGCTACTGCTACTATGTCTTTGGAACAGGGGTTGGCGAAGGCGTGGTACAATCTTAATGCTACAGCTACACCAGCATTGCGAGATAGTTTAAACATTTCCACTATTACAGATGAGGGGACGGGGCGGTATGAAGGTAACTTTACGTCAGCTATGGGTAATGCAAATTATGCGGCAACTGGTTCCAACTCAGTTAAAGGGAATGATGCAAACTCATTTGAAATGGTCTTAACCACTGGTGATGAGGCCGACACTTATGGCTTACACTCAACTGCCGCGATAAGGTCAAATAGTTACGCCATCAATGCGGCTAACTACAGAGACCCGACAAATATACAGTTAGTTGTTCACGGAGACTTAGCATAATGGCAGGTAAAATTGTAGCAGATACGCTGGAACACAGCACCGCTGGGTCAATCGCCACGAACTATGTTGTTGATGGTAGTGCGAAGGCGTGGTCACACTATTCTGGTACTGGCACAACCTTCAATAACTCGCTGAATTTAAGTTCGGCAGTAGATAATGATACAGGCGATTATTCTGCAAATTTCTCGTCATCATTTTCTGATGCATATTATTCAGCAACAAATGGTTCTGCTGAAAGCAGCACTGCCAGAGGAATATTTTTAACAGGTTCTGATTTTTCTCACACCACATCTTCATATAGACATCAGTACGGTTTGTCATCAAATGCGGCTGGTTCTGGTCTTATTGATAGTGATATAAATAATGTGCAGATTACTGTTCACGGAGACTTAGCCTAATGCAGACACCAGAGTTTCAAGGCACCCACCTGTTTGACCGTCTGTGCTGGGCAAAAGAAAACCTAGACGGTGTGCAGTCAGACTACCGTGTGGTGTACGAGGACAGTGTGGATGAATGTGCCAAGGTGCTTGTGCCGGATTTAAATTGGATGGCGTGTGCGCTTCAAGGCGGAATATTACCGCCCGTATGGGTCTATTGGGAACTGGCAAAGGACGAAGCGCATCCTGACTTCAAGAAGCATACTCGCGGCTATCTGTTACATGAGACAGAGCCAATGCCAGCGATGACTGAAGAAGAAGCGATTGAATACCTAATTCAGAAGGATGTGCCACAGCACGTCTGGCAGAATTGGGATGGTGGCAATAAGCCGAAGATGGTAATTTGCCGGAAGGGGCAACTGCCTCAAACAAGAGAATGGCGCAACGCTTGGCGCATATCTGATGAACTAGAATTAGCCGCATAGGAGAAACTAATGGCTGTTACAACTTACATCGTTGATAAGGACGGTAATCAGATTGATGCCTCAACTGCTACCGTTCCCGCAAATCGTGACTTTCGCGGTGCTTGGTCACTGTCAGGGTCAGTAATTTCTGAGGACTTAACCAAGGCAAAAGAAATCTTTGCTGACAAGGTGCGTGAAGCCCGTGTCCCACTGCTAGAGGCACTGGACACTGACTTTATGAAAGCGCAAGAGACTGGCGCAGACACCACACAGATTGTGGCTGACAAGCAAGCACTGCGTGATGCGCCTACTGCTGGCGATGCCGCTACCAGCATTGCCGAACTGAAGGCCGCGTGGCCAGCCTGTTGCGGCGACAGCCCATACGCCTAATAACATAACGGAGTAGCCTGATGGCCA
>Ga0208767_1002673_pt1 | contig 13297 bp, 23 predicted proteins | sample VirMetDEL_Mar_21_FD_184514 | JGI IMG/M metagenome (GOLD analysis project Ga0208767, IMG submission 184514) | Aqueous microbial communities from the Delaware River and Bay under freshwater to marine salinity gradient to study organic matter... | ecosystem: Environmental > Aquatic > Marine >... | reverse complement strand
TGGCGCAACAGTACATCATCGTCTTAGCCGAAGGCACATTGACAAGCGAGAAACGCGCCAAGTCCATAACGCGCGAACTCTACAACATCACAACGCCGCTGGCCGTGCAGGAGCCGTACCAAAAGGAAGGCGCCGTATTCGGCGTTATCGTGCATCCTGACGGCGTACAACACGCCTTGCAGGTGGATACAGATTACGTTATACCTGTACACCAACAGGCGACGCTGGAAAAGCTGGTTAGCCTCTTTCCTGAACTGACAGCGGACGAGCGGTTTAATCTCGCATCCTATGCGCTCAACAGCGACGCATTTCCATTTGCAGCCATCATACCTAGCACGACGACGGTGCGGGATCAGCAGTACATGATTGACAACGGCTGGTTTGAAAGTGACGAAATTTAAATTCAGTAAATTGCACCCATGAAGGTAACGCTACAAAAGAATTTTCGCCGATTTAAAAAAGGGCAAACAATTGACGTGCATAATGAAACGGCAAAGTTTCTAAAGGCAAAAGGATACCTTGATATTCCGGAAAAAAAAGAATCCAAAAAAACTGAGAAATAATGGCCCAAACAACTGGCATCATTAACGCGAGTTCAATTCGCGTATTTTTAGACACCGACGGCGACATTGCAACGCCCGCATACGTAGTTGTTGACCACGTAACCGAATGCAGTATTAGCGTTAGCGTTGATATGCGCGACATAACTACCAAGACCAGCCAAGGTTTCCGCGAAAGCTTGCCGGGTTTGCGTTCTGCATCTTTGTCCATAAGCGGTTTATTTGCAGAAGACGCAACGGAAGGCTATAACAACCTTATTGGCGCGCAATTGGCCGGCGATGAAGTAGCGGTAAAAATTACCAACGTTGGTAATACCGGCGGTTATGCAGGCGGAAGCGGCGACGGCGGTAACACAGGCGACGAAGAATTTACATTCACAGGATACATCACGAGTTTGGAGCAGTCAGCAGGCGTAGAAGATAACGTTGGTTTTTCTGCAACTATTGAAAGCAACGGCACAGTTGCACGCGCGACTATTTCATAATAACTTTACCGCATGGTAGAGATTAAACTCGACGGCAAGACGTTTCCGGTTCGCGCTACAATGCGAGCTTGGAAACGTTTTGAAGACAACACCGGGAAAAAGGTTGCCGAGGTTGACAGCAACGACGTGACGTTGATTCCTGAATTGGTGTACTACTTTGTTCAGGAAGGCTGCAAGGCGCAAGGCATGGCGTTCGAAATGGACGTGGACGACTTTCTCGGACTAATTGAAATCGCCGATTTGCCTGCACTGAGCAAAACCGTTGCGGACTGCATGGGCACTCAAAAAAAAACGAGGGCCAAGGCAAGCCGTTGAGTTGGGGCGAAATTGAGGAAATGGGGTTAGGGCAATTGCGCCTTAGCCCCGTTTTGCTTTACGACCTTACGTTCGCCGAATTTGGTAACGCCATGCGCGGGCACTACAAACAAATAGAAGAACGCGAAAAGGCAGAATGGGAGCGCACGCGCTGGCTGGCTGCCATAGTCGTCAACCCACACGTGAAGAAACGGATCACACCAAAAGACCTTGCTACGTTCCCTTGGGAGAAGAAAGAAAAGGCCGGCGACGGGTTTAGTATCTTGCGTTCATTAGCGAATTGATATGGCAAAACTTGGCGATTTAATTTTAAGGGTTGGTGCGGATACTTCGCAGCTTAACAAAAACCTGGGCGACGCGCGCAAAAGCATTGCAAACAACACGCGCGAAATTCAAAACCTAGGGCGCAACCTTACGGTAGGAATTACCGCGCCTCTTGCTATTATGGGCGCGACCAGCGTGCAGGCATTCCGCGAACAAAACAAAGCTATTGCACAGGTTGAAGCCGGTTTGAAATCGACGGCCGGACAAGTCGGGTTCACTTCGCAGGAGCTGCAAAAGATGGCCAGCGACTTGCAGAACAAAACGCTGTTCGGTGATGAAGTGATTTTAAAAGATGCTACAGCGCAGCTTTTGACGTTTACCAATATCAGCGGCCAAAACTTTGCACGCACGCAACAAGCGGCCTTGGACTTGGCGACGCGTTTGGACGGCGACCTAAAGGGCGCAAGTATTCAGTTGGGCAAGGCGTTAAATGATCCAGTTGCAAACCTGAGCGCTTTGAGCCGTTCGGGTATCCAGTTCAGCGAAGACCAAAAGGAGGTTATAAAGAGCCTGGCGGAAACGGGGCAGCTTGGCGAGGCGCAAACCATCATACTCGACGAGCTCAACAAGCAATACGGAGGCAGCGCCGAAGCAGCAGCCGAAGCCGACGGCGGGTTCACGCAGCTCGCCAATTCATTCGGCGACTTGCAGGAAGAAATTGGCCGCCTTATGGTGCAGTACCTGCGACCGATCGTTGACCGCTTAAAATCGTTTGTGCAGTTTTTGCAAGGAACGAGCGACGGCACAAAAACTTTGGCGCTTGCCATTGCCGGCGTTGCTGCTGCCATTGGCCCGGTGCTGATTATTTTACCCAACCTCGTAAGCGGTATAAAGATAGCGCGCACGGCGTTCGCTTTGCTCAACACTACGATGCTCGCAAACCCGTTCGGCCTCGTTGCCGCAGGGCTTACGGTTCTCGTTGGTGCTATCATAATGCTAACGGACGAAACGAAACAAGCGGTAACGGCCGTAGATGCGCTTGCAGAAGCAAACAAGGGTTTGACGCTTGAAGAGCAAAAGCGGAATATTGAAGAGCAGATACAGAAGCAGCAAGAAATTGTTGACGGCCTGAAGGCTGAACGCGACGCGAAGCAAGCAATTGTTGACCAAGGGTACGGCGGTAAGGCGATAAAGGAAGCCAACGAAGCCAATGCCGCGTACACGGCGGCCACTTCGCAGCTCGACGAGATGAACGCGATGCTTACCAACGTGAACGAATCGTTGAACAGCAACGCGGAAAGCACAAACGGCGCAGCGGGCGAAACTAATGTGTTAACGCTCGAAATGGTAAAGGCATCGGCCGAAGCGTACAAGTTGCAACAGGAACTGGCGAAGCTGGGCACGCAGGCCGATGAATTAGTAGATCAAGATGTAAATCTAAATGAAGCCTTTTTTGGGAAAGGCGACGAGGATTTAAATATTGAAGAAATTCTAGATGAAGAACCGTTAGACGACTTTTCAGACGGCTTTGCGGAAATGGGTGATGCGATACGCGAAGAACAAGAACGTTTGAAACAAACCTTCGCCGATTTAAATAAAAGCATAACGGACAGCATAAACGGCGCGGTTAGTTCTGCACTTGTCGGGTTTGGTATGATGTTGGGCGAAGGCATTGCCACCGGCCAAGGCATGAAAGGCGTTGGCGCTATGTTGTTAGGCGTATTCGCCGACCTTGCAATACAACTGGGAACGCTTGCGATTGGTTACGGTATTGCTATTGAGCAGATTAAAGTTGCTTTAGCATCGTTAACCGGCCCGGTTGCCATTGCTGCCGGTGTTGCACTTGTTGCGTTGGGTGCAGGACTAAAGGGCGCAATTGCGAAACGCGCAGAGCAATCCGGCGTACCTGCATTTGCTGAGGGCGGTTTGGTTTATGGGCCTACTATGGGCCTTGTTGGTGAGTACCCCGGCGCAAAGACAAACCCGGAGGTAATCGCGCCACTCGACAAGCTGCGCGGCATGCTGGGCGGGCAGGCCGTACAGGTTCACGGCCGTTTGTCCGGTCGCGACATCTTGTTAAGCAGCGAATACAGCGCAATTGACCGTAACCGAGTAAGAGGATTTTAATGGCTACGATACGATTCTACGGCGAGTTCAAAGACGAGGTTGGCGACGTTTTCCGCATCAATCTGCACGACACCGATTACAGCGGCAGCGCAACCGAAGTTACGTTAGGCGCGGAAGGTTTTGTTTTATCGTACGCAGGAAACAACGAAGACCGCCACCAGCCAATTATTGGAAGCAGCGTAGAATTTACCGTTATGAACCAAGGCGGCACGTTTGAAACCTTTTTAAATAGCGTTTTGCCCGCAGCGGATGAAGGACGGATGCAAGTGGAGGTGCGACGCGATCCCGACAACGTAAACGCTTTGTATTGGGCAGGCATACTTGCACCGGAACAAGTCGAGCAGGACGACGCGCCAGCGCCTAACCCTGTACGCATGACGGCTACGGACGATCTTGGTAATCTGCAACGGCTTTTGTTCGACCAAAGCGACGGCAGCGGGTTTAATGAGATTCGCACGCCCGTCGAGCATATGTTGCAGATACTGAACCAAATGCGCACCGAAAATTTATGGGGTGCAACTGACGGTTTTTTTAGGTACGTAAATGACGTAGTAATGAACGGCTACACGGGTTCGGATTGGCTCGACGACGTGCAGTTAGACAACCCGTTCGTAATGGACGACAACGAAATTTACGAAGGCAGCCGAGGTTACAACAGTTACGAGATTTTAGAAAGCATTGCGCGCAGTTTAAACGCTCGCGTTTTTCAGGCTAACGGGTACTGGTGGTTTATGCCGGTTAATTGTTATTTGCGCGCAAGCGATTCGGACGATTGGACGGCTGACGTAGTGCAAGTAGATAAAAGCGGAAACGCAGCGGCATTGACGACCGGACAAACGGCCGAGCTGCAAAACGGATACGTAAACGAAACCGACGACGATTTCGTAAAAATGGCCGGCGGCACTATTACGTTTTTACCGCCTTTAAAGCGTGTTCGGCGCACGCGCAACTATTTTGGAAATCAACTTGCCGTTACGCAATACAGCGAAGGTATAACGACGGGCGACAACTTGACGTATAACGACACCGACCGCACGTATATCGCAGGCATAGGTTTTGCACTTTCCGGCGCTTGCCAAATCGCTTTAAGTGCGGCATCCGTAAGCAATAACCCTTTTAACAACGCGTTCATTCAGATACAGGCAACGATTCAGTGCGGCTCGCTGTATTACAGAAATACGGGTTGGCAATCGACTGCGGGCGAATACATTTTAAGCATTGCGCAGTTCAACCAAAGCGACGGTTTTGACGCGGGGTTACCCTGGTCGATCACAACGGACGCTTTGCCTACGCAGCAAGTTGGGTTGGATGTCACGATACAACTGCGCATTATAAGCGCGCAGGGTACGGACATAACGAGCAATTACACCAGCGATACTCTTATTCTTACTTCAGGTATTCAGTTGACGGGCGACCAAGGTTTATTGGGTGATGATATTTTATTTGAAGCTGAAACGAGCGACGACAACAGAATAGAGATTAACCAAGGTTCAGTATTGCACGGCGATCCCGAAGGCACGATTCTGGGTTCTGCCTTCCCAGTACCGTACGGCAATTTCAGCTTATCGGGGTACGGTAACACTTACACCAGCAGTCAAACCAGCACGGCGGTAAGCCTGCACCGATTAGGCGTGCAAGAAGCGATGGCGCAGGGGCAAGTGCCAATACAACTAAAAAAAGGGCGCTTATTTGGCCGGCGTTTTGAGTTGTGGCAAACCATTAAAGAAGGAACACAGTATTACGCGCCCTTTGAATTTAGCGTCGTAATGAACAGCCGCGAAAGCGACGTACAGCGGTGGTTGCTAAATTTTGACGATACGAACGTAACGTCGTCAGAACTGGCCGTAAACAACGAGAACGGAAGCGTTGACCCGAATTTATTTAACTTCAATTTATGAATGTAACGGCAGACATTTACGAGCGCATCAGCGAACTAAGGCGCGGCGCGTTAGGTACGTTTTTAGAGGTAACAGCGGTAACAAATCGCGCCGGTAGTTCATACACAATAACGGATACCGACAGCATTATTATGAATAGTTGGACGGGCGGCAATGGTACGAGCCAAATACATCTACCAACGACGACGGGTAACGATGGCCGCATCATACGCTTCAAAAGCGATAGCACCATTGCAGCGAACAAGAATATTCAAATACGACCGAACGACGTAAGCGAAACCATTGACGGCGCGACCTCTTACGACTTTAACCGCAGCTATGACGGATTAAGTATCTTGTGCCACGATGGCGAATGGTTCATTATTCAAAAAAAAGAAAAATGATTTATGAAATTTTGCTGGCTTTGTTGCCCGTCGTAGCCGGCATTGTGGGTGTATGGGTGAACCTGAACAGCACGGTTGCACGATTAAAAAGCCGCGTAGTGCAATTAGAGCTGCATCAGGACGAGTTTAAGCGCGATATGAAGGAACTGTTGGAGGCCGTACATAAAATCGAGTTGATGTTAGCCAAAATGCAGGCAAAATGATTTACCTTATTTTAGCAACAGTATTTGCGAACATGGTTTACAAGGCTCGCGAATACGGACGCGCTGACATTGCCGACCTCATTATAGCCATTGCTGCACTCGCAATAATTCTGTTTTGAGATACTTTAATTATCATGAGTTCGACAGTCCCGACGCAATCGGCAGCGGTGAACACATGATGGACGAAGAATTTTTGCAGATGCTGGATCGCGCAAGACACCTTGCCGGGGTCAGTTTTCGCATAAATTCGGGGTACAGAACAAAAGAGCATAATAAAAAAGTAGGCGGCAAGCCGAACAGCGCCCATACAATGGGCTGCGCGGCCGACATACACTGCGTTGACAGCCGAAACCGGTGCTACATACTTGGCGCGCTCTTAGAAGTCGGATTCAATCGCATAGGTATCGCAAAGACGTTTATTCACGTCGATAACAGTTACGATGCCAGCCACGACGAGGACGTAATTTGGCTTTATGATTAAACCGCACAGGCCAAGATTAACCGCGCAGCAAGTAAAAGCCTTGGACTACATCCGGGCAAACGAACGGCGCATCTTGGTCGTAGGCGATTTGCATTGCCCGTTTGAACTTGACGGGTACTTTGAATTTTGCGTAGAGCAGTACGAGCGGTTCAACTGCAACCACGTCGTTTTTATCGGCGACATCCTCGACAACCATTACAGCAGCTACCACGAAACTGACCCGAATGCGCTGGGCGGTTCGTACGAACTAAACGAAGCAATAAAGCACGTACGCAAATGGGCGGAAGCGTTCCCCGTCGCTGACGTGATTATAGGCAACCATGACCGTCTAATAATGCGCAAGGCGTTCAGTTCATCCGTGCCCAAGGAATGGATAAAGGACTACAACGAAGTATTAGGCACAAGCTGGCATTGGTGCGACCGTAAAGAATACGACGGCGTGCAATACGTTCACGGCGAAGGCGGCACGGCTCGCAACAAAGCAAAGAACGATATGCAAAGCACGGTGCAAGGGCATATCCACACGCAGGCTTATTGCGAATGGATGGTCGGCAACAACTTTAAAATTTTTGGAATGCAGGTAGGTTGCGGCATCGACCGCGACAGCTATGCAGCCGCCTACGCAAAGCACTTTAAAAAGCAGGCGATTGGCTGCGGCGTTGTTTTGGGCGGGCATACGGCCATCAATTGTTTAATGCCTTTGTAACTTGCCATCAAATTTTGAATCATGGGAGAACTAATCCAAACGTACTGGGCCGAGATTGCCTTGGCTCTGATGGCCTTTGTAAAGGTTATCGTTAACCTGACGCCGACCGAGGCAGATAACAAGGTATTCGGCTGGCTTGACACGCTTATAAACGCCATTGTTGCAGATCGGCGCAAAGAACGTCGAGCGGCAAAAAAAAATGATTAACTTGCAGCCGTGTAAGCATTGAAAGAAGTTTGCAGGTTTGTTTTTGTTTCAGCAGCGAAAAGGGGTTACCTAACGAGGTAGCCTCTTTTTTTTGTGCCCAAGAAAAAAAAACCTCGAAAAAGTTTGCGTAACGAAAATAGTTGCGTATCTTTACACCATGACAAACGCAAACAACAACATTATGAACGCTCAACAACTGCACGGCCGATTTGTAAACGTAACCGGTAAGGGATTCGGTGAGGTTATCGATTTCGTAATTGACGGAGGCGACTACAACAACAACATCATTGAACTGGTTACAATTTTGACCGCAGACGGTCGCAACATTGTTGCCGCGCCAAAATCTTGCAAGGTTATAAGCTACGATGAGTACAACGACTTTTGCGAGCTTGCAGGAATGTAATACAAGCTCTTCGGGGCTTCATTTTTTTTACAATGTGGAGAGAAGGCTACGATTACCCCAGCGACGACGACCAGCACGAAGACGATTTTTTCGAGCGCGCCGATCACGATTACGAACAACTAAACGACAAGTAACATGAACAAACCTATTTGCGTACGCAGCAGCGTACACGTAAAACCAACAAGCGACTTTAACGCATGGCAACAAGAACTGGCCGAGGAACGCCGTTTCCGTCGGTTGATTAATAACATGGCCGCCGACTTGGTTGCGGCCTACACAAAGCGAAACAAATGAGCGCAATTGACGAACTGAAAGCGTTATCGGACAAATACGATATGCGCGCCGATCACTTCCACAAAGACCAACGCGGCTTTGTGATTATGACCCGCCGAGGCGTTGAACACGTACAAGCCAAAATAAAGGCCGTAGTTCGCTTTGAAATAGTGCCGGAATGGTCTGACCCCAGCGAGGGGAGATATTGCATTAAAGCGCACGCAAAATGCGAAATTGGGCAGGTAGAAACGTATGGCGAGGTAAGCAAAGGCAACAACCGGAATGCGTACCCGATTGCTATGGCCGAAAAGCGGGCGTTGTCCAGGGCGGTCCTAAAGCTCGCCGGCTTTTACCAGCATAACGTTTACGGCGAAGACGAGGTAGAATGAACCTTGACGAGTTTTTCGAAGCAGCAGAAGCCGACCAGCAAGCGCACCAAGAACGCTTAAAGGATTTGGCGCTGCATCTACTCAGCACGTCCACAATGAAGGACGACGACGAAGGATTAACGGACGAGATAATAGAAACCGAACCCACGCCGCACCGTTGGCGCGAGATATTCGAACGACTACAATTAAACCAATTGCGGGCGATTGATTTGCCGAATTGGTCGCAAACAGAATTCACTAAATCCTATCAAAAACATGGAATTAATAATTGAAGGCGTAGTACGCCGAGTAAACCAGCCGCAGGAATTTGCAAGCGGCTTTCGCAAATGCGAAGTTCACGTAGAAGTGCCCGACGGCGAATACAAGGATATTTTCCCGGTCGAGTTTATTAAGGACATGGCCGACGAGGCGTTGACCTTGACGCCAGGAGAGCGCCTAAAACTGCGCTGCAACGTACGCGGCCGCGAATGGGACGGCGGCGAAAAAGGATGGCGCGCGTTTTTGAGCTTGACCGTGTGGAAATACGAGGTGCAAAAGCCGTCCCTAAAGGAGCAGGTGCTGCAGCAGGCAAACGCAAAACCAGCTAAAGCCGATGACTTCCCTTTCTAAAATTCGATGGCTTGTGAAGCTGCCGGAATACAAAACGCAAGTGCGGTTCGAGAACCAGAAAAGCTGTCAACGCTACTGCCGCGATCTGCACGAAAAAAAAATTATTTATGAATGCACCTTTTATGTCGCAAATGAATCTGAAACAATTCTTGGCGAAATACTTTGAAAACCTGGACGAAGCCGCCGACATGATGGACGTTACCAGGCGCACCGTAGAAAACTACATTTACGTAAACCCGTGCGGAATCCTAAAGCACAGCGCGAAGTTCGTGCAGCGCAAGGAACTTAATCCGCTGGAGCTGTTCGATGCTGTCGCTGAAAGCATGGAGCAGATTAACGAATCAAAAGCGAAACAGTAAACTAAACTGCAAACAAATGTTTAACCTTTCACAACATTCGAGCGCGAATACAAGCACGCAAACGGTTTTAGAAACCACCAGTTACGACGATTTCGGTTACATAACCGGCAACCGTGAGATTGACGAACCAAACGTCAAATCGATAACCCATCAAATTGCCCAACACGGGCAACTGCAACCGATAATCGTAAACGAGAAAAACCAAGTAATCGACGGGCAACATCGTGTTGAAGTTTGCCGGCGGTTGGAGATACCTGTGCAATACGTTGTGCGCCCTGGAGCAAGCATTGCCGACGTAATTAGCGCAAACGTAGTCGGTAAAAAATGGCGGCCCGTTGATTACGTGCGCAGGTATGCAGCCGAGAAGAACGAACATTACGTGAAGTTGCTTGCGTTCATCGAAAAGTGCCAAGGCCATAACATAAGCGCAACAAGTGCTATTCACCTGACGCGAGGCGGGCACAGCGATTCAACGTATTACCATTACGATGACGGCACGATCCGAAAGCACAGCGGCACAGTAAAGGCCAAAAAACTCGGTATTGCGGGAACGGATGTAAAAATCGGACGCTTTAAAATGCCTAGCGAACGAGTTGCAGAGCAGCGGTTGCGTGCAGTCATCCAGTTTAAGCAATGGCCGTTCTACCGGCAAACCTCGTTTATCAATGCCCTGCTGCAGGTTATGCGCATTGCAGATTTCAAATTAAAGCGCCTTGTAGACAACGCACAGCGTTACCCGTCGCGGTTTACAAAAGAACCGGACGTCGAAAGCTTTGTGCAGATGTTTGAAACGGTTTACAACTACCGCCGTTCAGACAAGTTGCCTTTGGTCAATCACCCGGAGCGCCGCAAGTGAAACGCAAATTTGTGAGCATACCAATCGACATTTGGAATCTTGGCGAGCTGCACCCCAACGAGCGGGTGTTGCTTGCCGAGGTTTTGAACTTCGAAGCACAGGGCAAAGAATGCTTTGCCAGCAACGCGCATTTTGCCGATTTGCTGAACGTATCCGAGGCGACCGCCAGAGGCTACATTTCCAAGCTCGTAAACGCCGGTTTTTTGGTTCGCGAAGGCGACAGGTACAACCGACGACTGCGTAAATCTGCGCAAACGAGTGCGCAAATCCGCGCAGACGAGTGCGTAAATCCACGCAAACGAGCGCGTAAATCTACGCAGACGAGTGCGCAGAATTCAGCACATAAACTAACAAGTAAACTAACATCTAAACTAACATTAGAAAAAAGCGCGCATACGCGCGAGGTTGTTTTGCCTTTCCAAACCGAAGCATTCGAAGCCGCTTGGAACGAATGGAAGGAATACAAACGAACGGATCACCGGTTCAAGTACAAGACCGCCCAAAGCGAACAGCGCGCCCTAATGAAACTTCAAAACACACATGGAACAGAAACCGAAGCTATCGACGCAATCCACACAGCAATTACAAACGGTTGGAAAGGACTTGTATTTGGCAAGTCCAAGAATGGCCGAACTAACGCCCGAAGAGCGCAAAACCTTGAAAGCGAAGTCAACCGCGAAAAGCTTGCAGAATTTGCAAGAACAGGACGTATCGACGCTGACGGTGGAAACGTGCTTTAAGGGCACGAACGTACAAACGGCATTGAAAGTCGATGAGGTAGCAACGCGCGCTGCGCTGGTCGCTATGATTACCCGAACCGTAAAGTTTGTAGACGCCAACAAGACGCTTTCCACGCCGGAAGAAATTAGCCTAACGATAAACGAGCTGCTCAAAACGTACCCGTGCTTCACTATCGAAGATTGGCGGCTGTGCTGCTACCACATGGCAAAAGAGGTTTATGGCCCGTATTACGAACGGCTCAAGCTCGCACAGTTCGTTGAATGCTTCGCGAAGTACGAGCGCGTGAAGCAACCGATCGTGCAAACCATCCGCGAGTTGGAACGACAGGACGCAGAACGCGAATTGAAAGAGGCGATACGATACCTGCAACCCGAATACGCGACGCAGACGAACCCACAGGCCGCACGCGTAAGCGCGCCGGAATGGATGCGAGGCGAAGACCGGTTAACGTACACCGAGCGCGAGGAAATGGAGAAACGAGCAAAAGAACGCAAGCAATGAAAACTACAAAAAAACTTTTGTTGGGCAAGATGAATACCATGGAAGATTTCACACGCCACGCAAAAACAGCATTTTTAAATTTTGATATGTTGTTAGACAGAGCAAACCAGTTACACGCAGAAATTGAAATTTTGTGGGAAACGCTGGAAAAACGCCCATACTCATTCAGCTTTAGCGAAAAAAAATATTTAGCAGAATTGACCAAAACAATGCTCGTTCTCAACGGAATGGTAAATGCTGCATACGTTGTTGTCGATGCTCATTTTTTTGAAGAGGAATTACATGACAAACATTGAACGCTTTTGGCTCGACCTCATCGACGGGCGCAAACACCACATACAGACGCTGTACGGCACGGACGCAATGCAACGGTATCGGCCGCACCCAATGGAGCGCGAATACTTCATCAACAACAGCGGGCATTTGTGCAATCACCCCGAAGTGCTGAACTATAACAGACGGTTCTACGACTACTGCGAAGAGCATTACCAAGCAGAAAAGCAGCGATACGAAGCGACGTTAGAAGCCAATAAGCGCAAGTACCAGGCAAGCGCCAGTTACAAAGCCCTAAAGGCAGAACGCGAGGAACTTGTTGCGTACATTCGGGGCATAACCGTAAGCGATGCCAGCAAAGAAGAAACTAACCCACGCACAACTAAAGAAAAAAGTCGATGAATGGTTCAGTAAATACATTCGGTGGAAAGCGGCCGATAAAGACGGTAACGCTGACTGCTTCACCTGCGGCAAGACGTTGCACACGACCAAACTCCAGGCTGGTCATTTCGTTTCCAGAAGGTACGCCGTTCATAGGTGGGAAGCTGACAATGTCCGACCACAATGCATTGCCTGCAATCTTTACGCCCAAGGAGAACAATGGATTTTTGGCCGCAATATTGACCTGCAACAGCCCGGAAGAGCTGCGGAACTTATGCGCACAAAGAACGAAACAAGAAAGTTCACGGTTGCAGAACTACGAAACCTATATGATCATTACCGGAATGAATCCCTACGAATCGCGGAGCGAAAGAACGTCGCGCCTCGCCCAAGACAAGCGGCAGAGGTACGACGAACTAAGGGAAGCAAGGAACGCCCTATTAAGCGACGACCCGGAGGTTGACAAGAATAACGGCAAGGATTGGCGATGGAATCAGTTTAAGAGGATCAGCAAACAACTGTATGAACTAACAGGACATCACGGGTACAACTATGGCAAGTATTCCTAAGCGGCACAGGCCCAGCCCGTGGCACAACACACAGCGCAAGCCGGGCGAACGTGTGAACCGCGAGCCGCGATACAGCAGCACGCGGTGGCGAAAGCTGCGCGCTTTGTTCCTGCGCGAGAACCCGACGTGCGTAGAGTGTGGACACCTTGCCAACGTGTGCGACCACATAACGCCGGTCACGCAAGGCGGCGACTTTTGGCACGGGCCGTTCCAAGCTATGTGCGACAGTTGCCATGCGCGTAAATCACGCACAGAGCGCAAAGATTTGCAAGGGGGTAGGGGTATTTAAAATGTTTTGCTGCATCTGCCAAAGT
>Ga0208767_1002671_pt1 | contig 13307 bp, 15 predicted proteins | sample VirMetDEL_Mar_21_FD_184514 | JGI IMG/M metagenome (GOLD analysis project Ga0208767, IMG submission 184514) | Aqueous microbial communities from the Delaware River and Bay under freshwater to marine salinity gradient to study organic matter... | ecosystem: Environmental > Aquatic > Marine >... | reverse complement strand
TCTTAATCTTCCAAATGCATCATAAGCATTTGATCCATTTCCACCGCCAATAACTGTTGGTTCAACGTTGACATTATTACAAGACATTAGCAACCAAACCTCATATTAAACCATGTAAATCTTTCTAGTTCTTTTCTTAAATCATCTTGATACGAAAAATTAAGTTCATCTTTTAATGTAGAAAGGGATTGTAAAATCTGTCTTTGATTTTCTACATCATATTCTTCTTTAGGTTCTGGTATATATGAAGTTATTTTAGCCATTTTAAGATATCCAATCTAAGTTTTTATATTTTTTTTTATTTAAATTTATAACATAAGATTTTACATTTTTCTCACATAATTCCATATTCATATGTTTAGTATATAATTTGTCAAGAGAAGACTCACCAGTAATAGTATAAACTAGTCCAAGTTTATTTTTAACTGCTTGTTTCTTTATTTCATCAACACAGAGTTTCATAGCTTTAAAAAGTTTTATTTTACCTGTTTTTGGATTTGAGAACAAACCATACATAAATCCAAATTTAGCTTTACTATCTATATATAACCCAGCTGCACAAATTTTTTCTTTATCACTAACCATCACACCTAAAGGTGGCAACATTTCTTTTGGAATAGATAAATCCCATTTATGTTGTTTACACCATTTACTAATAGTGGAATAATCTTTAGTTAGATTCCATTTTTTAGTTTGCATTTAAAGTATTAACGTTTTTTCTATCTTCGTTATTTGCAAAAGTTTTCCAATTATCAAAAAATTTTTCTTTATCCTCTATTAGTTTATCTTGATCTTTTACTTCGAAGTAATCTGTAAATAATATATCCTCAATTAAAATTCTTCTATTTTCACAACCAAATACATATACGGTATGTTCTTCATCTCCTAAAGCTTTACCATATTTACTGTCTTCTACTCTAGTCCAATTACCTTCTTCAAAAACCATATGACTTCCTGATACTTTAATACCTTTATAATCATATAAATTATTAACTAAGAATTTACCGGTTGCAAATACTTTACCACCTTTAGCAACTTCATCTCCTAAATCAATTTTTTCAATTTCTTTTTTAGATCCATCTAACATGGTAACAAGAGTTCCTTTTAAGAAACAACCATCACCGCCGCCTCCGCCGCCTCCTCCGATACCAGGAGGGCCACTTCCTAAGTCTTTTTCACGAATAGCTTTATCTCTAGCTGCCTGTGCTGCTTCTTCTCTTGATCTAGCTGCTGCTTCTTCTCTTGCTCTAGCTGCTGCTTCTTCTCTTGATCTAGCTGCTGCTTCTTCTCTTGCTCTAGCTGCTGCCGCTGCCGCTGCCGCTTCTCTAGCTGCTTCTCTGTTAGCAGCTTCTTGAGCTATAGCTGATTCTCTAGCCGCTGCTGCCGCTGCCTCTGCTTTCGCTGCTGAAGAACGATTGTAGTCTGAAAAACCTGATGCAAGTTGGCCCTCAATTAAATCTAAATCATCTACCGTATAACCAGTTTTTTGTTTCTCTGCTTCTGCAACTGCTTGTTGAAAATCTCTTCTTGTTTCTGCAGCTTTTTCAATTTTTTGTTGTTCTATAAATGCTGGATCTGATTCCCTTTTTTCTTTTAGTTGTTGTTCAAAAATTATATCTGCTTTTTTCTTTGCATCTAATTGTTTTTGATTAAACACATCTAAATTAAATAAATCCTCAAATAGATTGGTTGTTTTACCCATTATTTGATTAAACCCAAGAGGACCTGTATAGGTTCCAGTTTCTTCTATTTCAGAAAGTACGTCGTCTATTTGTTCATTTGATAAACCATATTTATCTTGTAAAGTATTTCTAATATTTTCCTGTCTTTCTGCAACAGATTTTTCTAACCCATAAGTAGTTGGTTCACCATATGCACCTCCAGTTAACATATTTAATAAACCACCTGACACAGGATTATATCCTGCCATAATTCCTTCTGGTGTATTATAATTATCAGTAACTATTCTACCAATGTTATCTAACTTAATACCTTGACCTAATAATTCATTTTGAAATATTGCTGTTCTATTTGGTGGAAGTTTATCTGCTATAGCATCAAGACCTTTTTTTACAAATCCAAGAGGTGTTGGAATTTTACTTATTAATTGTTCTATACCTGTTGGAGGAGCATAATATAAATCTGGATTTGGACCTACTGTCTGACCAAATTTTTCAGTATTTCTCATAGCTTGGTTATAAGCATATGGATTGTATTGATCAAAAGTTCTAATACTAGGATCGTTTGGATTTACACTGTATGGAAAACCACCATCACCTCCACCGCCTTGATTAATTTGATTATAATAATCTTGTGCAGCGATAGCTTGTAAAATTTCATCTTCTGTTACGTCTTCAACCGGAACATCTACTACAGGTGCTGTACCAGCAAGTGGTGCAAACAGACCGGATATATCTGGTAAGGGTGCATTTAAATAATCAACCATTGGCAGAGATAAACCATATTTTCTATCATATCTTGTTGTTTGTGGATTAGACATTAAACTCCCTAATCCGTAATTTTGTCTATACATTATCGTCTACCGTCCGGTTTTATGTCCACTCTTAATGTGCCATAACGCCAAGTCTCACCTACAGCGTCGTTTTCAATTTTTATAGAAAGCAATCTTCCTCTTGCTCGAGTATCCACTTTATCAGTAGATGAGGTAATTGTAAAGGGTCCAAGCGGTGAACTTGCAGCGGTTCCCGATGGATAATTATTGAGTAACAATGTCACTTTTGAATTACCTGTTAATACTTTAAAATCAGGTATAAATCGTTTCATTGACATAATAAACTCACCATCTCCTCTAAGATCAGCAAGACCGGTTGTGCCTCCTAAAGCACCTCTACCTGCTGTAATATCAAAATCTCCTGATTGAATGTAGGCATCAATAGATGTAGTACCCGATGAATTGACCTGATCGGTCCCGGTTTCATGAGCGTAATAAATACTTGCTCCATATTTATCCGTTATACCTTGTATTGGAAAATTAGGAGTTGCAGTTCCATTATAATCCGTTGCATACGGTAGATTAAATACCCCTTGATCAATATAAGATGTTCTTGCTAAAGATCCGGTTGTCCAACAATTTTCACCATAGTTATAGGTTACCGATCGATCAACTTGACCGGATCCTGCTTTTGGATAAAACCATGTGACTTCATTGTATAAAGTATTATGCTCTGCATATACCATTTGATTGGCATCATAATTAATTCCTAAATTATCTCCTGTTGTGGTAAACACAAAGTCTTCAACTAAACACGGTAGCATTTTAACGGTACCATCGTAGACAAAAAATCCACCTTCACCCGACATCCAAAAGATTTGACCGTTTGAATAGGACAATGCATTTTGACCCATCAAACCACAATTCGTGCCGACTTGTCTTACTGAAAATGTAAATGGTGGACCTACATATTGTATAATGTACGCAGCGCTATCCGTTAATACAAATGTATAATCTTTTCCAAGTACCGCTCCTCTAATTTCATTTCCAGTATCGAGTCTAAATGTTCCTGCGGTATTGGTTGCAGTTGGAGTATAATCATTTAAATTTTCTTGATTAGAAAAACGAATAAACATTGGATCTTGAGAAGATTGTGTTCCAATGGTAGTTTCCGTTCCAAAATGAAATACATGTCGATCTCTGTCGGAGACTAACGTAAATCTTGATGCAGTTGGATTGTTGGTTGTTTCATAACCCGATGTGTTTTTAGATGCTCGAATTGTTCTTGGATTCGTTGCTCCTGCATCCCAAGTAAAAGTCTCTCCATTGAAAATAGTTGCAACAAGAACTTGTCCGAAATTATCAAGACTCCAGAGGCCGGGATCCAGGATCACGCTTCCACTAGCTCTTGCAGTTCCCCAAGTTGAATTACCCCATATATAGGTTCCCCAACCAAAACCAGCCGTTTGAAACGTTGGACCGACAATGACATAAGGATCTACTTGTGCAGATCCTGTGCCTGATGTAGTGGATGCAGAATTACTTGGCATCGTGATTTCAAAAGTATTCGTATTAACATTGGTAATTTCAAATGTGTTGTCTGTAAAATCAGATGTTGCATAACCGGATCCAGTTGGAACTGTTACACTTGAAAAAGTAATATATCGTCCATCTTGTAATCCATGAGCATTTTTATTAACTGTTACTGTTGCTGAACCGGTTGTTGCATCAAACGTTACACCGGTAACTACATCATCATCGAGTGGAGTGATATCAAAAAATTCGTTATTATAATATAAAAATAATCCTTGTGAGGTACCAATGGCTACGTATTTTTCTCCATCTAAAGAAGAAAATGCATGTTGAGCACGAGCTGCTCCAGGTAAAGTATTATTATTAGCTGTTAGTTGATTCCAGCCACCTATTTTCTCAGGTAAACCATATCGGAAACGAACATTATCTCCATCTACCCACTGAGACTCTCCTCCTGAGTCAGTGACCATTTTATTAAAACCTGGTTTGAAATTAAGTTTTTGTAGCATTTACACAATCTATTATATTTTTGTATAAATATAAAGAATAAAACCTCTATATCAAAATATAGAGGTTTATTAAAATTTGATTACTCTTTAGAAAATTTTTCTTCTTTTACTTCTTCTTCTTTAGGTAATTCTTGTTTTAAAACATTATTGTAGTGTTGTTTTAAAACTTGGAGATCAGCAAATTCTGCAGAAAGTTGATTTTCTTTAACCGATATATTTTCTAATCTTGCAAGGCAAACCTTAGCTTTATCCGACAGCGTATCACTATCGTACTCTTTATCATCAAATTTAAACTTCATATTATGCGATGTATGAATTGCCAGATTGAATAGCTGAATTAACTGCTGTCATGTCTTCATTAGTCCAATAGTCTTTAGCGACCATCAGTTCTAAATGCTCAACATTTCTTTTAACGCAGTCTTTTTTATCTTCTGCTGACTCATCTGTCATTTGTGATCCATCAATAATACCATTGATTAAATCTACAGAATGACCCATAGCGGTATAGTTTTGAGCTATTTCTTCTGCTGTTGGTACATCAATTATATCTTCACTCATATTTATCTCCTATTCTGTTGCACAAGCAACGGGTTTATTTTTACCAAGTTTCTTAAAATTATCAATAACTAATTTAGGTTCTACCATATTATTTCTAGGGTCGCTATCAATAAATTTAGATTCATTCCATCTATTTCCCATGTGAAAATGTAAGTTTTTATTGTGAGAATAGCCAAATTGGGTCCAACGAGTTGAACCCCAAATCACAACCCCTGGTGTTCCTGTTGAGGCTGAGAAATGCTGCAAACAACTATCAATACTAACGAACCCTTCTGCATGCTTTAATAGTTCATGGATCTGGGCCCAATGAAGATCACATTTAATAGTGTTTATATAACCAGGCTCATTCGGTAAAGTACAATCAATAATTGTTGTATCTTTGTATTCTTCTTTCAGCATATTGATAACTTGTTGAGCTAAGAACGGTTGATAGTTTCTATTAGGATTAATGTTTTGATATTGTGCACCATCTGCATAATTCCATTTAGGCTGACCACCAGAAAATTGAATTAAAATATATTTACCAATTTCTTTATCTTTCAACCATTTATCAACAGACTCTTTATGTTGTTCGGTATATAGTTTTGGTCTCATAGATGGACTATACTTGACCCCATGATGCTCACAATAACTTTCAATGATATGTTGTTTTCCAAATTGAAAATTAGATTTATAAGGCTCACAGTAATAAATATTATCCGATTGCATTATTCTTGGATCTTGTATGGGTAGCGTTTGCTCTAAAGCAAGTTTAACATCAGGATTGCCTGCAAAGCAATCGATGTACGGAGTGTAAATTTGCACTTCCGATTTTTTTCTAAGTTCAGGGGTTAACGCTGTAAATGCAGTACATTTACCAACGCCTCCTTCAACGACGTATGTATTTAACATGTAGATTCCTTTCTTAATTTAACTGTTTTCTAACACTTCTATTCTAGATTTCAAGTCTTCGTTTTGTGATTTTAATTCTTTTATTGCTTGTACTAATACAGGGACTAAATTTCCTTGAGCAACTTCTAGTTTTTCAGGGTTGCTATCCATGACTAATCTTAATTTATTATTATTTTCTCCAACAGCAGATTGTAATTCCTGTGCAATAAAACCAATATGGGTTTGACCATCTTTTCCATTTCCATCTCTTGATTGCCATCTAAATTGTCTTGGTTGAATTAATTCTATTAAATCTAATCCAAATGGAGAATCTACAATATCTGTCTTATCTCTTTCATCAGATAATGAATTAATAGATGTATCATTACATCTTAATACTGTTACACTTGAATTTCCTAAAGTAATCTCATTGGTAGCTGTTGCAGATGAAGGTTGTGCGTTAAACCCTAATAGAGTTAGGTTTGAACCTGATGTTACTGAAGAACCAGCACTACTACCTAATGCTGAATTAGTTTGACCAGATGTAACACCTGCAAGTGAACTATTTCCAATCCCAATATTCCTAGTACCAGTTGTAATACCACATAATGCTCTGTAACCTATTCCTATGCTACATGCAGTTGTTGTACTATTTAACATAGCTTGTCTTCCAATAGCAACGTTGAAAGAACCACCTGTTGTTATATTTTTCATTGTATCGTAACCTAATGCTGTATTGTAACTTGCAGTTCCACTAGCATTACACATTGATTCCCAACCTAATGCTGTATTACCAGCACCTGTAGTGTTGCCTTTTAAAGCACATTGACCAACAGCAGTATTGGATCCACCTGTCGTATTAGCTTGTAAAGAACAGGAACCTACTGCTGTATTTGCACCACCTGTCGTATTAGCACAAAGTGAACAGAAACCAACTGCTGTGTTATTGGAAGCGGTAGTGTTATTTCTTAAAGAAGATAATCCTACTGCTGTGTTAGAATCTCCAGAAGTATTGCATCTTAACGTACCTTGACCTAGAGCAGTATTATATAGTCCTGTATTTACACCTAACATGGAGTTGTCACCTATAGCAGTATTATAATTTCCAGTTGTATTACCACATAAAGCACTGTTACCTACTGCCACATTTTGTGTACCTGTAGTATTAGAATAAAGTGCTGTATAACCTACTGCTGTGTTGTTATCTGCTGTGGTGTTAGATTGTAAAGCACTTTTACCTACTGCTGTGATTTTACAACCTGCAGTATTAGTAGCTAAAGTACATCTACCTAAAGCTAAGTTATCACCACCTGTTGTATTAGAATCAAGTGCAAGTGAACCTACAGCTACATTATTTTCACCTGTAGTATTAGCTTGTAAAGAACAGAAACCTACTGCTGTGTTGTTAGCACCTGTCGTATTAGCATAAAGTGAACAAAACCCTAATGCTGTGTTGTTGGAAGCTGTTGTATTAGAACGTAAACTTCTAAATCCTAAAGCTGTATTACTTGCACCTGTCGTATTAGAAAATAAAGATTCATTACCAAAACTTGCAATAGAATTACCTGTTGTGTTAGTGTACATTGAGCATTGACCAACTGATGTATTAGAAGCACCTGTAGTAGTTAATCTCATAGCTTGATAACCAATTGCTGTATTATTAGATGTTGTATTATTTTCAAGTGACCTAAAACCAACTGCAACATTATTTGTACCTGTGCTATTATCTAACATAGAACACATACCTATTGCTGTGTTAGAGCTACCTGTTGTATTAGCATTAAGTGAACAGAAACCTATTGCTGTGTTGTTGGAAGCTGTGGTATTTTTTAATAAAGAAGCTCTACCTATTGCTGTATTAAAATTACCTGATGTATTATCTCTTAAAGCAATATAACCAACTGCAGTGTTACAATTACCTGTCGTATTAAGACATAAAGAACAAGAACCTACTGCCACATTCTGACAACCTATAGTATTATATAAAAGTGAATGATAACCTACTGCGGTGTTTTCGGAAGCGGTGGTGTTGTTGAATAAAGAAAGTGAACCTAATGCTGTATTTGTATCTCCTGTCGTATTAGAACAAAGTGATTGATGACCTACTGCTGTGTTATTATTAACTGTGGTGTTGGATTTTAAAGCATTTGTTCCTAATGCTGTATTTTGAGTACCTGTTGTATTAGCATTAAGTGAACAGAAACCTACTGCTGTGTTGTTATTTGCTGTTGTGTTATTTCTTAATGAATCTGTACCCAATGCTACGTTAGATGTACCTGTTGTGTTAGACCTTAAAGAACATTTACCAATTGCTGTATTATCATTTGCTGTGGTGTTACATAATAAAGCATTTAAACCTACTGCTGTATTATAACAACCTGTAGTATTATAATATAGTGCGTATGCTCCTATTGCTGTGTTCCAACAGCCTGTTGTGTTAACTGTTAAAGAATTAGAACCTACTGCTGTGTTATATTCTGCTGTTGTGTTAGCATTTAAAGATAGATGACCAACTGCTGTATTATTAGAAGCTGTGGTGTTAGACAGTAAAGCGTTAATGCCAACAGCAGTATTACTACTGCCAGTAGTGTTGAATAATAAAGATTGAGTTCCCAATCCTGCATTATTATTCCCTGTGGTATTTGAGCTTAAAGTTCTTCTACCAAACGAAATGTTGTCACTTCCGCTAGTGTTTGCGTCTAAAGATTGATAACCAACTGCTGTGTTTCTATTGCCGCTTGTATTAGCAACCATTACGTCACTACCTAAAGCAGTGTTTTGCAGTCCAGTTAAAGAGCCGCTAGATAAGGAATTATCACCTAAAGCTACGTTACTTGTACCTACAGGATAATTACCATCTAGTTTAATTGTGCCACCATCTATACTAACATTACCAGCAACAGTTAATCCATCTGTAGTGATTGTTCCTACATTATCAATGTTTCCTGTGCCTGTTATATTGTTTGAGTTTAAATCTAGGTTTCCACCTAAGGATGGAGAAACGTCCGAAACGACTTCTGTAAATGCTGTATCCACTACATTTGTTCCATCAGAGTAAACCATCTTTTTACCCTTATCCGTTGCAGCCCAAGTCACTCCTGTTCCAGAAGTTGTTTTAACCGTTACCGTAAAGGCGCCACTGGTTGCGTTTTCAACAACATAAGTTTTTTCAATAGAGTCAGGAACAATGACATTGACATTTGCAGTAATCGTTCCTGTTAATTTTAAAACTTGATTTTTACCATTGGATAAAGCACCGTTTGAAAAAGTTAATGTAGCACCGGTTGTTGCATTTAAAGCAACGGCATCGTAACCGCCGATTGCTTGTTCTAGAATAAGTAAATTGGTATTCGTAATCTGGCCCCAGGTTCCTGAGTTTTCTCCAGTAGCCTGAACCGTTAATTTTAAATTAGCTGATGTAGTATTTGCCATATTTTAGATTCCTTAAATTATTTGATATTATTAAATTTAGACATTACTGTCAAGCGACCTCTTTCCACGGTGAATTTGTACCTGTATCCACTTCTACCCAGCCACTAATTGTGCCTGTATTGACATCAGTATAAGTCGTTCCTGATCCGGTATCTACTTCATTCCAAGTAACTGTTCTAAGTATACCTTCATCTATTGTCAAGCCTATTCCTGTTAAATTTACGGTTGCAGTTCCTTTAGTATCTACATCATTTTCTTGAACTGTTAGTTCTTGACCAGTTACATTGACATCGGCATTTGCAGTAACAACAACACTTCCTTCTGCAATAGTTAATGCTTGACCCGTTATATTGACATTTGCATCTCCAATAATTGAAGGAGTGTTTTCTTGAATTGTTAAATCTTGACCGTTGATATTAACATCAGCGTTTGCGGTTACTGTTACACTATTTAAATTAGCAGATAACAGTTCTCCAGTTATATTAACATTTGCATCTGCGGTGACCGTTTCATCACCTTCTTGCATGGATAGCAATTGACCAGTTACATTGACATCAGCATTTGCTGTAATTGTAACATCATCTAAATTAGCAGATAAGAGTTCACCGGTTACATTAACATCAGCATTAGCTGTGACTGTGACACTATCTAAATTAGCAGATAACAGTTCTCCAGTTATATCAACATCAACATCAGCGATTGCTGTAACACTATTTAAATTTGCAGATAATAATTGACCTGTTGGAAACGCATCGGTTGTAATTTCAATATTAACATTTCCTTCGTTGGTTGTTAAACCAATTCCAGTAAGGTTAACATTAGCATCTGCAGTAACTCCTGCAGTACCATCATTAACGGTTAAACCAATTCCTGTAAGATTAACGGTTTCGGAAACACGGCCCTGGCCCCATAGACCAATGCCCCATTCATTAGTACCCCAACCAGAAAATGTTGCCACTTAAGACCTCCTTGTTAGCCGGAGATTCTTAATATAGCTGCTGATGTAGTGAATGCTGGAAAAACGATTGTGAAAGTTCCTGCTGTACTAGTTTTATCTCCTCCAAAATCTAAAGCCGCAACAGCTGCATTAGTAACTGCAGAAGATGTGTTATAGATTAAAGCCCCTCTTGCAGTAATTGTTGCACCTGTAAAAGATAAATCTGCAAAATCAACAATCGCAACACCTGATGCAACTGAAGTATTTTGACCTGTTAGATCTCCTCCACCTGCAGAGTAAGAACCAGAAGCACCTACTTCTTGTGTAGTTGTGTATGAAGTTGTTGCAGAATTAAGAGTAGCTGAAGAGTTATAAAGAGCCAGTTTAAATTTATCACCACCTGATGAAAAATTATGATCACCTTCTAACAATTGTTTTTTAAAAGCATTTGCAATTGCTTGTGTTATAGCCATAGTTTATCTCCTTATTTTCCTCCGACTCGAGGAACACCTGATTGGTATTCATCTCGTCTTCTTCTTCCCATTTGTTCTACTGAGAAACCTTCAACTGCTTGTTTATATTTACCTTCATATAATTGCATTAAGTCGTTAGGTCCTTTTAAGAAGCTATACGCTTCTACTAAACATGCATACAAAAGTCCGTTGGGAAAATACTTACTTAAGTATGTTGTTGTATTACTACTAGATAAACCAGGATCTTTCAAGATATAATTTAATTGAATTTCATATGTTGAACTTGGCGTTGGGGCTAAAACAATAGTATCTTTATCCCACATACCGTAGTATTTTGGCTCTCCAGTCACCCCTGTTGAATTATATTCTGACATAAAACTCGTATCTCTATATTCTAAAAAATTTCTAGTTCCCCCTGATCCACCATCTACAATTTGAGCCGATCGAACCACTAATAAATCAGCAGGTACATCAATAAATCTTTGTGAAGTAATTAAATTAGCTGTTGCATATCTTTTATTGTTATCTGAATCGACATCTCTGAATATTCTCCATTCAGCATTTTCAATAAATCCATCTACAATCGTAGATGTTAAAACATTACTATCTACTTCAGTGTAATCTCTAATTTGTTGTACTAATTCTGCGTATGTCATGTTATCGTTACTGTTACACTTCCTAAAGTTACATTAGCTTGTCTTTTATTATTAATAGAAGAACCATTATCCGGTACCATACCATTGTTTGAATTAAAAGCAAAGTCTCCCGGTAAAGATAAATCTACATTCATAAAACCACCATCCCCTGATGCCTGAGTAAAGATTTGTGGTCTAGCGTTTCTTAATCCTTGTCCATCTGCTGTAGTTGGTTTTGGTTCTAACTGTGGGTGTTTTGCTTCAAACTCAGAAATATGGACTCTGGAACCATTCCATTCAATAACCATTTCAGAATAAGGAAAAGCTTGACCTGATCTATCGGATATAAATTGTGCATATTTTCCTTTCGATAAATTAGACATTTGGATAATACGTTTTAGGGGTTATAAATGAACTTGAAGCTGAACCATCTTCTTCAAGCGCTCTTTTGAGTTCATCTTCATAGAGTAATTTCATTTGTTGAACCAATTGTGGATTAAATTTTTGTGATAAATAATATGCAAGTCCAGATACCATACACGGTACAAATCGATAAGGTACATCTGCCTCATTCGTATAGCTTCCGGCATCTTGTATTCTACTTACATAATAGTAATTTAAAAAATTACCTGCTTCTGTTGCACCAGGAGTTAAATATAAATTGATTGTAATTTTATCTATAAATCGTTGTACAAAATATTGTGTAGGTACACCGGTTTGTGTTTTATTAGATAGACCTTGATATGCGGATCTATTTATTTTAGTTAATGGAAAATCAACACCAGAAGAATTTCTATAAACAGCTTCTAAAACATCATCGACACCATATACTGAAGTTGGATCTGAAGTGCCATCAGCAGTAGATCTAAACATTGTATATTCTGTTTGACCATTTACTAATGTAATAGAATTATTTTTTACTTCCCAATAATGCAAACCTCTATTTGCCCATTCTTGAAACATTATGTTCAAAGAACGTCTAGCTGTTTTTATATCATTACCAGAATAATCAAATCGACCTATACGTTCATAGGCTTCAGTAATTATATCATCAATATAAAAACTTGATTCAAAAGTTGTAGTACCAGAGGTTGCCATTGGTCCTCCTATTATTTATCAATCAATACAGTTGCTTTTGCACTTGTAATTGCACTGCAAGTCATTCCACTCTCAAAAAGAATTCCATCCTCAGGCATGTTAAATGAAAACACATCTCCTGGAGGAACTTCTGCAGTGAATTGAGTTCCATTAATATCTTGTAAAGTTACAGATCCTGTATCAGTTGTAGTAGTTGTATTAGAAAGAATAATTCCTCTTAATCTTGTTCTACCCGCAAACACTTGAGATGCTGTTGTAATCTGTACTGCTTTTACATCACCTTTAGCTGCCATAGTTTTTCTCCTATTAAAATTGTGTGGGCCCGAAGGCCCACATTAATTATTTATTAACTTACTACTGCGCCACTGTTAGAAACAATGACCCAACCAATAGTATTTGCCCAAACTAACATTACTGTGTCATTAACATCAGCAAAAGCTATTTCAGTTCCATTAGCAAAAGTAGCTGGAGTAACTGTTGCAGTTCCACCACCATCAACAACCATAGTAATGATTTTGATTTGTCCTGCAGTTGTTCCATCAGCTAAAGTTACTGCAGCAGCGCCAGCAGCTGTAGTTAACTCTGTGATAAGGTTAGTAGTATCAGCTGCACCTGCACCTGATAATGCTTGTACACCACCTCTAATTGCTTTTCCATAAGCAGCATTAGATGTGATTGCACCAGTAGTTGTGTTTTTAGTTATGTCTTGGAAACCATTTTCCGATCGGACTGGTCCCGTAAACGTAGTATTTGCCATAATTATATCCTCCTAGTTTCTGAATACTGTCTCTAGGCCGTCGACTATACTCG
>Ga0208767_1002670_pt1 | contig 13308 bp, 11 predicted proteins | sample VirMetDEL_Mar_21_FD_184514 | JGI IMG/M metagenome (GOLD analysis project Ga0208767, IMG submission 184514) | Aqueous microbial communities from the Delaware River and Bay under freshwater to marine salinity gradient to study organic matter... | ecosystem: Environmental > Aquatic > Marine >... | reverse complement strand
AATCCGAGCATACCCATTAACACTGTCATTAATGATCCCATGTCAAATGTAGGTAATTCAGGTATAGCAATTCCAATGTAAGCACACAAGAATATTGTTATGGGAGCTAATACAAAGTGCCAACACAGTGCTACACCACAAGTCCAGCCAATAAAAGGTCTCCAACCGGCAACAAAGATAGACTTATGTTGTGCTTCGGCTTTGTTAATTTCAAGCTGACCTTTAGCTAGTTCTTGTGCGTGGTTCTCAGCCATAGTTGCCACCTCATGTGCCAACTTATTCTTCATGTCTTTGTCTTCTATGAACTTACCGAGTAAGTTACTTACTGGACCTATTAACGCTGTTAACATTACTTATGCTCCTTATGTTCGTGACCCATCCATATACCAAACACACCTGTCATTACACCCATAACCACAGATACAAATGCTGACTGTGCTGCTGTAGGTGCATCTAAATCCATGAACCATTCAGCACATCTCCATGACATGACTGTACTAGCAAGCATCATACATCTTGGTAGTATTTTCCATTTAAGAAACTGTTCAACTGTAACCATTAGTACACCTTCACTTTCTCTGTATCCACAAATGGTACAAGTTTACACATACACTCATACACTTGTGGTTTATCATCTTTCATGTAGGATTGATTGTTTAGTTTGTCTCTGTACTGTATGCACACATTCACATCCTGGAAGTATATACCACCAGTAACAATACCATTTAATGTGCAAGCAAGTAAAAAGGCTGTCATATCAAACCTTTCTTCTTGGCTATGATTGCTAGTACTGTAACAACACCTGATAATAAAGCAGTAATAAGTATAGCTAGTACAACTTTCATTACTGTTTCTTTTATCTTTTCTTTACGTTTCTCTGCGTTAATTCTAGCTTCTCTTCTAGCTTTGCGTGCATCAGCACAGTAAGATACATAGTCATTGTACAAACCTGCTCTGCCATATAACTGCATGAACTCTCTGAGTTGTTCGTTCTTAACTCGTATCTCTTCAAGAGCCATAAACTCTTCCAGGTCATTGTCTTCTTTACCTAGAAAGTTAGTCCAAATACTGTTCTTTTTTTTGTGTAAATCTTGTTTGAGTTGTTCTTCGGCACTAACAAACTTAGAGATTGCTGCACCTGCTGAAGATAATTCTCTGCCATTTTGTATAGTCTGTTTAATTATTGCAAAGGCACTATTCGCAACCACTAGCATTTCAAGCATTACGTCACCTACTTAAAACTTTGTCTAACTTATCTTCCAATCTGTGTAAGCAATCCATTATACGGCTTGAAGTGTCTTTTAAATCTTCTTTTGAAGCATATTCTTCTCTAGTTTTGTTTAACAGTATTTGTAGTCTGTTGACTTCTGCATATAAATTTTTAAATGCCCAAGCATAAGGAACTATAACTAATGTTAAAATTATATTCCAAATTATAGCTCCATCAACTGCCATTTATATCTCGTCAGGGAAATTATAGATTGGTGCTTTTCCGGTAGGCTGTGGAGGGTCTTGGTCATCCATAGGTACTTCAAACAAAGCCTTAAAAGCATCTAGTGTAGTACAAGCATTAATCGCTGTTTCTATTGTGCCACTAGCAGTCCTTACAGCATCTCTATAAGTTGTTATATCAGCAGGAATAGCAGTGGACTTTTCTGCATTTCTAACTACATACCAATCAGAAGCAGTTAATAAACCATTAGCAGTTGATTTGGTTTGTGCTATCCATTGTGATTTCAAACCTAACTGAACTTGCTGTACTCCAGTAGTAGGGTCAATAACTGCATTGCCATCTTCGTCTACTACGTTAATATCATCTAAGCTACGTTCAACATCTCTTGCCCAATAAAATCTATTGTCATAGCTAGTGTCTACGTCATCTTGCCACGTTACACCCCATTGGGTTTTATCCTCATCTGACCAAGCTGTTGCCCAATTATATGGATGCTTATATCCATTATCATCAGTCCAACTCTTGCCAACTTTTAGAGTTCTTCCATTGTATAACCAAGCCATTATCTTCTCCTATCTTGCATTAGCATATTTAAAAGGGTTCTCAGCAAAAGCCATATATATGTATGAGCCACCAGAAGCATTATTTCTTGCATTAGAATTTCTTACTTTAAAACCATTGCTTGTGAAATCAGTATCTTGGTCGTTTGATGTATCTTCAGCATCACTTGCATTAGCAAGTAAAAATTTATGCACTAGATTGCCAACATTTCTTTTGTTATCTAACATTAACCAATGATTAGTAGAATCTGTTCTTTTAAACATAATCCAAGCAGGTCTAAATCCAGTATAAACAAACGTGCCATCTGATGAACCATTACCAGTATAACTGCCAAATTTACTGTAACCCTCTATCTCTGCAAAACAATAGGCTATCATACTAAGGTCATCATTAATTCCATCATAATCGCCTAAAGTAATAACACTTGAAGTTGGTGATGTATTATTCCACCAAGCATTTGGGTCACCAGTATTTGTTAATACTGCACCAGTAGAATTTAACTCTAGTAATTGATTGTTAGCTTGCAAATTAGGAAACCAAACCACCCAACTAACACCTAAATCTCTGTTTTTCATAATTATCATATCAGGTTTAACACCTAATCCGTGACCAATAGTAGCACCTCTTGTTTTATTACCAGTAAAACTAACAATACTAAACCCTGCATCTGTATTTGCACTTACTGAACTTGTTATAGAACCATCTGTATTGCTTATAGCAGTTCCTCCTGCTTTCCAGTTCCAAGATACATATGTCCTACCAGTAATATTAGCAACATTTGCAGTTGCATCATCACCAAGTGAAAAACCATCAGAATTAAAAGATGTAATAACATTAGTATTTGTTACTTCAGCATTTGAAATATTTGTTTGTAATCCTTTTGAAGTACCTCTAACAACATCAGTTACATAATTATTACTTGCATTACTTCTACTTTTTATCCAAACCCAATCTGGTTGAAATCCAACAGATGTTATATTTTGTGTTGAGCTATTACCACTATAAGTAGCTGTATTAAAATAATCATCAGCTTGTGTATCTGCATTAGGACTAATAGTAGGCTCTGGAAGATTAGCTGTGCATAATGCTAGATAGCCACTCGGTGGACTGTAATAAAAATCGCCTATGCCATTTGCATCTGCATTTCCACCTGCTGTTTCATTTCCTGCAAACGTGCTGTCTTGTCCAAAATTCAATATTTGTGTTTGTTGGTTTCCAGTTGAACCCTCTGAAACACCCATAACGTAATACCCACTCGGCAATGAACTAAATGCTGTGCCTTGTGAAGCATTGTTTTTATAAAATGTTAAAGTTCCTCCATCTAAATCTAATGCAACTCCAATTATATCTCCAGTTGTATATGTTGCACCATAAGAAGAAGATGAATTATTTGAAAATTTATTTCCATTATTAAGATAGGCATAACTGTCTGATGTTCTTCCTAAAGTGACATCCGTTCTTATACTGTTTGTGTTTGCTATACCTATTTCTGAACTATCACTATTTAGGTTTTGAAGTAAACATTCCCAGTACCATTTACCACTAGAAACTCCCATAGTGCTTAAAACACCACCACCTCCACTTACTGAAGTTGATGAAACACCTTTAAGATTACCCTCTGATAAAGTCCAGTTTGATTGCCCTATTTGTAAAGGATTAAGGGTAGAAAAATTATTCTCTGGACTATCTGGCATATCACAATCAGAAGCAACTATACCACTAGATGAAAAGTGATTAGCATTGCCACTAGTATCTGCTCCTATTGTGCTAGATGATGCAGTACCAGTTCCAGTTTGATTGAATTGCAATCTAAAGCCATTAGTGCCATATGAACCAGTATATTCTTTGGCTATCCATACACCATTCTTTGTTTCGCCAAATGATGTAGGGTCTAGAGCTTGACCATCAATAAGATTAACCTCTGCCATATATCCATCAAAATAACCACCAGAAGTATATCTTCCAAGACTATGTAATTGTGTAAAGTTAACACCAAATTCAGCATTTTGAGATGGGTCTGCACTAGTACCAAAAGAAGTTATTTGATTGCCATTAACATAAACTTTTATTCTATTTGAACCAGTTGCTTGTGTTGTATCTAGAACAACCACAAAATGATACCAACTACTTACATCTCGAAATACTTGGTTTGTTATTCTAAAATTAGAACTACTGGCTACATAAAAGGTGTCACCACTTAAAAATCCAAAAGCAAATTCTCCAGTTGGTCTTGAATCAAATAAAGTATGAGTAGCACCTAAATTGCTTCTTTTTACCCAACCAGACCAAGTCCACGTTTTTCTATTTCCTGCACTTGCAGGTGTTCTACTTAAATAAGCACTACTGCCATCATCAAATCGCAATGACTGTGTAGCAACACCATTGTAGAAGCCACCAGAAGCATACATCCATTGAGAAGAACCGAAAGGACCTGACATTATCGCTCCTAACTAAAAGCTAATTGAGGTGTACCTAACAAAACACGACCACTAGCAACAACTATATATGGCACTACATCTGTGGCACTTGCTGCACTAGATAAAGTCAATCCTGCTCCACCTGCTGTTTCATAATCTGTGCCTAGTGATACTGTTCTGCCACCAGTACCATCTTGTATAAATGTAATAAACCCAGACTGACCTACTTGCTCTGTTGTTGGATTGTCTAGTGTTACATTGCCAGTTAATGTAAGGACAAAGTTTTGGTTAGTTTGAAAGTTTAGTGTGACATTACCAGTATTAGTTGTGTCTGTGTCTGTGGTTGCTAGTGCAGTACCAGTTACTGATATGCCTGTTGAGGTGGTGGCGAGTTTTGCAACACCATTATAAAAAAAAGTGTTAGCACCACTTTCACTAAAAGTTGCAAGACTTGCCGCACCACCGGGAGTTTGTAAATTAATTGCAGAAGATGCTCTAAATATTAAAGCACCAGTACCAGTATCATCAATATGACTATTAGACCCATCATGATAAATCTCTAAGTCAGACCCTGCACCAAAGATAGCTTTGTTATTATCACCTAATGTTAAGTTACCAGTCATAGCATCACCAGTAACAGCAACAAAGTCAGTAGATGCAGAGGTTGCAGCAGTACCTAATCCTAAGTTAGTTCTTGCTGTTCCTGCATTGTTTAGGTCTGATAAGTTGTTGGCAACAGTTAGAAAGTTAGCAGCAGTCAATGCTGCATCTGCCCATGCAGAACCAGTATATACCTTGAGGTTATTGCTTGTTGTATTGAAATACAAGTCACCTGCATTGAGTGCATTTCCATCATTATCAACAGATGGATCACTTGCTTTAGCTCCCAGGTATATATCATCAAAGTTATCAAACGCTAATTCTGCTGCTGCCTGGGCTGCTTCTGCTGCTGTTTGGGCAGTCTCTGCATTTGTTTGTGCAGTTTCTGCTGCTGTCTTTGCAGTCTCTGCATCATCTTTGTGTGTCTCTGCTGTAGATGCTGAGTTACTTGCATTAGTTGCACTGGTTGATGCTGCACTTGCACTATTAGCTGCGTTTGTTGCACTAGTTGCTGCACTTACTGCATCTACTAATAACTCAAAATGGTCTGTGTCTGTTAGCAAATCACCTACAACAGCATCTGCAACACAGATATATACGTTGTTTAACTGCCCAGCAGTCGTTGATTTGATGATATCCCTTACAACATACGCTTCTGTTGTCGTTGTTGTGTCTGTACCTCTATATGTACCTAACTCTTGCGTAACGGAAATCTCTCCACTACCATCAAAAGCTAGTATCTTGTTAGCTCTGTCTGAAGCACCAACAGTAAATTCTGTGGATGTCATAGTATTTGTTCTTGATAGCTTGATGCTTCTATCGACTTCTTCTTGTTGCTGTTGTGCAATAAAAGTTAGCCTATCTAAAGCATCTTCATGGCTTTCTGCTGGGAATGGATCGTTGGCAGTGTAATCTGTAGACTGAGTTTGTGCCATGTTACGTCTGATAACGACTGTAACGCCACTAGCAGGTGCAGTAACAAACACAACATTACCACCACTAGCATTACCTGCATTGGTAACTGTGTAATTTGTTGTCAGAGTTTGTACTGTTTCAGTACCAGCAGCCGATCTTAGTATGACAGTAAGATCTGCGTCTGCGAATATCTTGAAAGCATACGCAAATGTGGTGGTACTTCCGTCTCCACTGTAACTGTTTTTTGTGGTTGTGCTACTAACTGTCATAACTACCTCATTTCTACGTTATAATCTTTTTTGCTAAAATAATCAAATTAAAACCTAACTGCTGACCTTGATGGTGGAAAGTAATACTCTTGGTCATAATCTTTCTTTAATCTTTTTTCTGTTCTTCTCAAATATCCTGGATCCATGTACTCCATTAATCCATGAAGCACCATATAATCTGCTGCTGCTCTAGTATAGAACAAATTAGCGTATGGTGTGTTTCTTATAGCAAATTTTACTGCATCTTTTGCTACATCATCACCTCTGATTACTTTTGCAAACATTGAAGCAACATCATCTGCTGAACCAAAAGCAGGACCGGCTACTGTTTTTGTAAATGACTGACCATATCTATTAAATTCACCAAACATAAAATCACCAAATATACCCATACCACCACCCTGTATCATAGAAGCACTTATCACTTTTGCTGATTTCATATAATCATCACTAAAAACACTTTTTGGCTCTTTACCTTTTAATATATCTTTAGCTGACATTGCTACATATCCCATAGCACTCATACCAGTAATCATCTTCATGGTTCCTGCAAAACCACTAGTGTAATACTGCCTTGTCAATCCTTTTGTAATCATTGTAATTGGGAAGCCTTTAAGCATCATAATCATTCTTATAGCTTCACCAGCAACTGTACCTTTAGGCAAGCCTAGATTCATAATGGCTCTTTCTTTTGCTCCAGGTGTAGGAATAGCTGTATCAGCACCATCAGTATATACTGAACCTATTTTTGTCCTTAACTCATCTCTTACTTTTGCTCTTATATTATCTGTAATGTCTAAAGTGCCAGTTTTTTGACGAATATATGGATCAAGTACATCATCAGATACATCATCAGCTAAATCAGGAAAAAGATATTCTCTGCCATCTTTAGCCTTCATATCAACATTACGAAATAATTTAACCTCTGCTTCACCAATATCATACCTTGCAAGCAAACTTTTAAACTGACCATCTACATTATTCCATGATTTTTTTACAGCAGATGCACCATCAAATGCTAATATTCTAGCGACACCTACTTTTTGTGCATGGTTCCAATAACGCATACCATTTAACTTAAAAAATAATGCGTGCATTTTTGATATAAAACCTGGTCCAAAATCTTCAGGACCATGCCTTGATAAAACATTTCCTGTCATACCCTCGGCACCAACCAATAATCTTATAGCAAGTTCTTTTCTTTCAGGACCTCTAAATCCTTCAAAAACATCACCCATAGCTCTGCCAAGGTTATTAAAAAAACCACGCTCTGTGTTAGATGCTAGAAAAGCTGCCTTTGAAGCAACGTCAGTAATAGATGATACTGTTGCTGAACCAAGCAATGCCATCTCTTGTATCATCCTGTAACCTGAAGCCACGCTTGCAAAGTCTGCTCCAAAAAATTTACCCTCGCTTATTCCTACAGCATTAAGGGAATTGTCTAATTGTGCAAACTCTCTCATAACAGCCTTTGATTGACCTGATATTTTTCTTGCTAACTTTGGATCCTTTTTAGCTTGTAATGATATATCTTCTAAAATTCTTTCAACCATCATTCTAGGATTTGTTCCTAGGTTTTCCATTAAAGCAATAGATCTTCCATCATGTGTGAACCCATCAATTAAAGTCTCAAAAAGATTCCGTCTATTATAATTTTGTGAATATTTAAATGCAGCTTCACCATCCCTAAAATGTAAAACTCTTGACTGACTAAGACTTTTAGCTAAATTTGCTTGACCTCTAAAGGCTGTTATAGGATCTTTTTTCCCATCTATGGTATATTCACCATCACTTCTTTTATGTATGCCAGAAACAAGACTTTCATAAACATCTCGTAAAAACTCTACTTTTTCATCTTTGCCATCTTTTCTCAAAGGCACATCTTTAAAAGTTGTTTCATCTAATAAAGGTGTTATATCATCCAGCCATTTATCAAAACCAGCATCAGCCATTAATCTTGCATCATGTGCTTGCCTTGTAATATAATTTTCTAGTTCAGCTATATATGCACCACCTCTGTTTTTCCTAGCTAAAGCGTAGTCCTGAACACGTTTTATTATCTCAGCAGCTTTTATTGCTTCTGGTGACAGTTTAGCTTCAATGCCCTTTTGTGGATGTAAAGCTAGATAAATTTGTTGATCTAAAGCACCTTTCTTAACAGCTTCTGTCAATCCTTCTTTTTCAAAACCAGCAAGTAAACGCTGTTGCAAATCAGCTATAACAGTTCTTGTCTGTGCATCTACGCTCAACATATCGTGTCTTTTTGCACTACCAACTAATATTGACCTTAATGTTTCATATGGATTTTCTGATGTTCTAATTTTTTGTATTAACTTTGCGTGTATTGTAGCGTTTCTTAATGCGTTATTACGTCTTCTAGCAGCTATAATTTTTGCAGATCTAGCTATATCTATGGCTTCTTTGAGAAGCATATCTAAATCAGATTGACTATTTATATTTTTGTTTTTTCTTTTAATCAAACTTTCTAAATTGTCTAAAATGGAATTAGCTTCTTTGTTTGTTATTTCTAATCCAGTTGCTTTTGCAGCATCAAGCACTTCATTTAAACATTTTCTTGCCATTATACTACCTTACTATACATCTTGCGGCTGCTTCAGCTGCACTGCTAAAGGATGTTTCTGCACGCTCTACATCCTGGTTTGCTATTCTTATTTCTTCTGCATCAGACTCTGTTATTAAATTTGATTTTTGCAAATGCTCAACTTCATTTAGTAGTTGTGTCTGCTCTACATCTAACTCCTTTAAATCTAAATCACGAATTGGCTGTGGTGGTCCATCAAAAAAAGCAAAGCTGTCTGGGTCTATAGCTTCATCATATTGATTTTTAAGTGATCTTTGTTCTTCCAAAGCAGCGTTAAAATCTTCTGTAGATATACCATCTTCTACTTCTGTTCTGCCCATCATCTCTTCATAATACGCATTAAATTCCTGATCTTGTCTTATCTGTGCCATAAAATCTTCGTCACTAACACCTTTGTATTTTATATTATTTTCATCTGCGTATCTTCGCAACTCTTTAGCTTGCTGGTATGTTGTTAATGCCGACTCATCAAGCTCACTATATCTTTTATTACCTTGAATATCGTCTACTAAAACATCTATAAACTCACTTTCTGTTGGTCTTTTGTAAAAATAACCAGCTTCCATTGCATCATCTGCTAAAACATCAATACTTTGCCCACCTTGTTTTTTATAGAAAGATCCACCTTTTTTTATTTTTGCATCAAAATCTCCGATCATTCTATCATTTGAATTGATACCTCTTTCCTTTACCCAAATAGAAAATCTTTTTGGTGGCTTAATCTTTGGATTAATTATATTAGGAAATTTGACTCCTTTTGTTTTTATATCTAATTTAAATTCATTATCTATGTCTTCTAATGCTCTTACCACTGACTTTTCATCATCAAAGTTTACTATTTTAGGCTCATCAAATCGTGGATCAAATTGTCTTTGTTTTAAGCTACCATCAGCATTTAAAACAGCATTTATTTCCACTGGTCTACCAGAATTTTTTTGTGCTATAGATGCGTTTAAAACAGTTACTACAGTTTCACGTTTTGCTTGCAGCATTTTGTCAGATATTTTCCCACCAACTGCGTGCAATCCACCACCTAGAACACCACCAATGGTAACATTTAGGAAGCTGTCTAATATTGTGTAATCCTTATCTTGCTCTGCTTCTGCTGTGCTTAATATTAAAGGTTCTACTAAAGCAGCACCAGCCATACCTTCAACACCACCATAAGCTATTCTTTTCCCTGTTTCGCCTGACTTAAACAAACTTTGTTGCATAAGTCTTGTTTTGTTTATTTTGTCACCTGCTTTTATGGCTCTTCTTGCATTTACAAAAGATCGTATAGCTGCACCAGGAACAAAGGCAGAAGCTATATTTAATGGATCTAACATGCTTCCCACTAGTGAAACACCGAACCTTGCAACACCCATCCCAATGCCACCTTCGGCACGAGAAAATATTTCTTTTCTTTCTTGTCTTTGGTCGTAGCTTTGTGCAATAGCTTTAGCTGCACCTTCGGTTAAGCCATCTTCAGGATATACTAAACCATCCCTATAATAATCACTGGCTGTCCACTCGTCTTTGCCTAACTTGTTGCCAATTTTTTGCTGGTGTTTTAAGACCATTTGCCTACTTAAAGCAACAAATGGATTGTAGTAAAATGTTTCTTCTAATGTAGCACCTAAAACATCTAAATTATCAGAAACGCTATAGTTGAGAAACTGATCTCTTGCTAACTTGTCATCCTGTGCTTCTGGTAGATAAATGCCTGTCATCTTAGTTATTTCTTGTGTTTCTTAGTTTTAATTGTCTTTGTCTTTCCTCTAGCCTTGTTCTAGTTCTTTCTTTTATCTCTTCGTCTTTATCAGCTTTTGTTTTTACAACCTTTGTAATAAGATCTTCAAACTTGTACTCAATACGATTTCCTTTTTTATCAAGAACAAAGGAATCAGCAGCACCTCCATTTACCAAAAAAACACCATCTTCTTCTTCATTTGTTTGCCATCTTAATTGTCTACCAGCTTGATTTATATAAGTATCAAAGGTTTTGCCTTCTGGAACTTGTATTTTTCCTTTTAGAGTATCTCTGTTAGTAATTATTCTTTTTAATGAATCATGTACAACTGCTTGATCGTTTGGTGCAACAATGTCATTTTTCATTCTATAAGTGCCACCATTTATGGTTCTTATGTCATAGCTATTATTAATAATTTTTAAAGCTGCATCTACTGCATCACTAGTCGTCAAACTTGGATCTGATGCTTTTATATAATGTGCAGTTTTTGCTATAGCCATTTGAACTTTATCAATGGAGCCACTCCTACCACCCCTTGATAGTACACTTCCAGTTATTTCAGCACCAATATGACTTTTCCTAAAATCAGCAAACTCTTCGGCAACAAGTTGATTCATGTCACTTCTTTCCTGTTGTGTTGTGTTTGCTTTAATTAACTCATCACCTTTTTTTGCAGCTATAAAAGTATTATTTAAACTAGATAAAGGATCTATCATTGTTAAATTTTCATGTGCTCCAAAATGACCACTTTGCATCATCTGTCTTACTAAAATTGTTTTATTTGGATCATTCTCAACAACATTTTTTAAAAATGCAGATGCTTCTGATGCTTCCATTGAATTATATTCATCAAATATTTTTCTTATTTCGTCACCTGTTTTAACTTTTAATTCATTTTCAGGTATACCCATTCTTCTTTGTGTTGCCAATAAATCACTTGTACTTAAGTCTGCTCCTTGTTTAGCTTTTATATAACCTACAACGTCACCTTTTCTTGATTCTAAATTTTCTGCAAAAGTTTTTCTCATTCCCTGTAATATCGCAAGCTCTTCAGCAGCATCTTCTTGTTTAGATGCTTTCCACTTAGTTTCTTGCTCTAATATCGCTGCTTGCATACTAGAATTTGACTCCAACTCATACGGCTTGGTTCTTTGTGTTATGCCTTTTTGCACAACTAACTCAAACTTTTTAGAAGCAAACAGTCTTTCCCCTTCAACACCTAACTTTAAATAACTTTTTTCTAAAGCATCTATGTAAGTGTCTGCATTATCAGGATCTTTCATTATTGAAGACTTGGTATCTAAATAAGATTGTTCTAGATTAGCAGTTACTCCTGTTCTCAAATAATTAATACGTTCCTGTATTTTAGCATTAAATGTTTCTCTTTCACCCGCACTATAACCTGTATATTTTGCATTTGTCGGATCAAGAACTTCCTTTTTCATTGCCATCAAATCATCAATGGTTTTATCTTCGTCATTTATATCTATAAACAATCCACGCTTGTCAGCTTCCTTTTTAGCTTCTTCTAAAGTTTTGTATTTTACATATGGAGTATACCCATTAGCTAAATCTGATTTATTTCTGGCATCTATATCTCTTAATATTCTATTTCTTACATTTTCATCTTTAGTTGTTACCAACTCATCAATCAGTGTATTCATAGAGTTTTGTGAGTTCTGTGCTCTTATAGTAGTACCCTTTCTATGAGTTTCTTGTCTGCCAATCTGTTTTCCATTTGCAGCTATTACATCAAGGCTATTATCAAATTTTTGTTGAAAATCTTTTCTAAGTTTATACTTACCTCTAGCTATATTTAGCTCTATGTTTTTAAATTGCTCAAATTTCTTGTCGTATTCAGCAACACTTAAACTTCCATTAGTTCTATTAAATTCAGAAATCTTTTCTTTGTATTCCAAACTAGCTTTTGTAGTTGCATCATCAGCAACTGACTGTGCCTCTGCATCAAAAAAATCTGTAGCTATTCTATCTGCTTCTTTCCCAAACGCTGCAAGGCTTTGACCAACGCCAGTAAACGCACCTGATGTAGCTCTAGGTCCAAGAGTACCTGCTCTAGTTACACCTGTGCCTCCTATCCCTTTGTTATATAATGGTATTTTCATCTAATCACCTACACTCGAATTTATGTTATATAACTTTTTTTACCTAAACCTGTTTGCCCTGATCCACCACCAAAACTACCCATACCACCTGATGCTGCATCTTCAGCAGCAGACAATAAAGTTTGATAAGCAGCAGTTTTATATTGCTGTGATCTGGCACTTGCACTTGCTCTAGCCATAGCTGCTTCATTTATTTTTGATGCTTCTTCTATTGAACCAGCGTAACGAATATTTATTGCATCCATCTCTGTGCTAAAATATGTGTCTGCTAATGCTTGCAAAGCACTGCCAGACATTTGTATTCCAGACTTAGCAACAGCCACACGTTGCGAACCAATAAGCCTTTCTGATTGTTTTCTTAAGTTTTTTTCTTTTTGTCTTGTTGCACGCTGAACTAAAACCCTTTCATTTTCAGCAACTACAGCATTATATTCACCCATTTGCCTTGCAGCTTTTGCTGAAGCCATGTTGCCTTTATAGCCAAGAACTGCTGATATTGACATTACGCTACCCTCGCAAAACGATAATAATCTGATCCATCAGGACCAAACTTCTTCATTAAACCTTCATTCTCAAAACCCAACCACTCAACATATCTTATAGCTTGTTTGTCATTTGCATGAACGCTTGCCTGTA
>Ga0208767_1002668_pt1 | contig 13317 bp, 15 predicted proteins | sample VirMetDEL_Mar_21_FD_184514 | JGI IMG/M metagenome (GOLD analysis project Ga0208767, IMG submission 184514) | Aqueous microbial communities from the Delaware River and Bay under freshwater to marine salinity gradient to study organic matter... | ecosystem: Environmental > Aquatic > Marine >... | reverse complement strand
CAGCGCATCGTCAAGGGGGGGCGAGGGGGGGGCAGCTCAGGCCGAACTATGCCTATTGAATCGAAATCTATAGCTCAAACAAAGCCACGCAACGCTGAGAGGCGAGAAGGCCACTAGCTATGTGATCATACCACTACAGATTCGAAGCTCTTAGAACGTCTCTCAGGCCGAACTATGGCTATGAATCGGAATCTATAGCTCAATCGAAGCCACACAATCAACGCTGAGAGGCGAGAAGGCCACTAGCTACAATGAGTGATTGGTTTGTGACAATTCAGTTGAGTGGGGGATTCGATGGTGCAATATGCAATGATGGAACGTGAATTGTATATTGTAAGGGGAGAAGAACAGTTAGGCCCTTACACATCGACGGAAATTCAAACCTTTGCGAATGATGGTTTGATTGGACAAACCGATCAACTTTGGAATTCGACGTCACAATCCTATGAGTCTTTCCCTGCATCGTCTCAAATGGTCGCGCAACAATCGGCTGCCTACGAACCAGCCCAACAAGTTGTCCAGCAACAACCGGCTCAGCATGTTGTTCAGCAACCAGCACAACCGCAACAAACAACTCAGCATGTTGTTCAGCAACCAGCACAACCGCAACAAACAATCATTGTGCAACAACAGCCTTCAGGCACGGCAACAGTGGCGGCATGGATTTGTTTCATTTTAGGTTTCATTACGCAAGTAACGGTTATCGGCTTGCTGATTGCGCCGCTCTTTTACCTGGTTTCCTTCATCCTTAGTATCGTGATGATGGCTCAAGGCCGCGCTGGTGGAGGAATAACGCTCTTAATACTAAATTTGATAGTGCCAACAGTCCTCGGCATTATCCAGTTTGTTTTGTTTGGGGTCACATTAAGTGCAGCCACAGGCGCGGCGGGAGACCTGTAGATTGCCTCGCCGAAGAAATTCCCGAATCCACGATCAAAGAAATCGCCCAGTTTTGAGGATGACTGCGCCCGCGTCCACTTCCTCGGAAAGGAGGATGCGGTACAGTGTACAATCGCGCGGCAGCGGCATAGCAGGACACCGGGGAGGCAAAATTACACCCAATTCACTCTCAGCCGATTATTTCAGACTGCTTTATGATCGATGTCTTTAAGTTATCAATGTTAGGCCAATATCAAGGCTAACATGAACGCCACGATCGCCGCTATCTTCCATTTAAAGGGAGCTACGGGCGGCGCAGCAATGTTTAATAGTAGCCGTTAATCAATCGATCCTGGTAATCTTTAAAAATTGATTATAAAAATCAGTTAAGCTTTGGCCGAGTCAGAAGTTGCTAAGAAAAGCAGAAATTTTATACGTGCAATTTTTTAAGGCATCCTTATTATAAAGCCATCACAGGCACATCTATGAAAGAAAACCAACCAGGCAGCTATCAATCAAAATCGGCGGCTTCCGTACCGTCTCGGAAGGTAATCAGGAAGATTCCAAAACGACAGGAGGTGCAGGAACGCCGGGAGAAAGTTCAGGTTTTGCGCGAAAGCGGCGAAAAAATTGCCGACATCGCAAGACTTCTAGACGTGGCTCCTCGAACCATATCCGGCGATTTGAAGGCACTGGCAGAAGCCAAGAGCAGCCGGGAACCAGAAGACAACCCGCCCGAGCCCTCGAACGTGATCCGGCTTCCAGAGACAACGGAAGGACCTTCAGCTTCCTCGATCCCCATTTACCGAAAACGAAGCCTCTTTGATGTGATGGCTGAAATCGTCGATGGCTGGAGGTACCTTTTCGATCCGTGGCGAGGCACTTCTAAAATCATCGTAGAGAACGGCACCCGCTACCAGCTGGAGATTCACCGGGCCAAGAAGACCGTGCGATTGCGGACCATCAGCGGCCACATATTCCCCAGCGATTCGCCCCAGGGCTTTTTTGGCGTGCAACCCGTGCAGCCTACAGTAGCGATTCCCGGCATTGAGTTGGAGGAAACCCGATTCGATGAAATCACCGATGAAGTTGGATTCGGGGAAGTGATGGCTCAGGGATTCCGAGAAGCCGCATAACCAAAATCTGTTCTTACATTCGATAGGATTACGGAGCTTGTAAGACGGATCATTGCACGGGTAAGTATTTCGCTTTACGCGTTAGACACTCCTCATTCGACTCTTGAAACCGGTCGGCAACTTGTAGTACATTGGCCGAGATCCGCACTTTCATGACGAAAAAGACACCCTTCAAACTTATCGAACGAGAGGAGGACGGCACGGTTTCCTTTGGATTCTTTGAATATGTAATTCAGTCTCTAATTCTCATTAGCATGATTGTATTCTCAATCGAGACGCTGCCGAACCTGAGCGAGGCGGGGATTCGGACTTTGCGGATCATTGAGATAGTTACGGTTGCAATCTTCACCCTAGAGTATGTTTTGCGTTTGGGGCTTTCCCAAAGACGAGCGAGGTATGCATTTTCATTCTACGGTCTTATAGATCTCTTGGCCATTCTTCCGTTCTATATCGGAACCGGGGTCGACTTGCGAGTGGTTCGGGCCTTTCGGCTTATTCGCCTTTTCCGACTCATCAAGGTTGCCCGGTACAGCCAGGCCATTCGTCGCTTTCATCGGGCATTCGTTTCCATCCGTGAAGAACTCATTCTTTTTGGAGTTACAACCTTGATAGTGTTATACCTCGCATCCGTCGGGATTTACTACTTCGAAAGCTCGAGCCAGCCCGATAAATTTGGATCAGTCTTTGAATCCATGTGGTGGGCCGTTGCAACCTTGACAACCGTTGGATACGGTGATGCTTTTCCAATCACTACGGGAGGGCGAATTTTCACGTTTTTGATATTACTGGTGGGGCTCGGTGTCGTTGCTGTCCCGACAGGGTTATTTGCCTCTGCTCTTTCGGCGGCAAAGGATGAGGTGAAAAAGGACTCTGTTTCTTCCGAAACTTCCAATTCAGATGAGCACGATAGGGCCTTGTGATGCGTCGGAGGGGGGCACGTGAAAGAAATTTTCGAAAAGTTTAGATAACCTAACGATCGTTGCCGAAGGCTGAGATCATGTTTCATTCTTTTAGCATGAAAATACAGACGACTCTCTTAGGGCTAATCCTCGCTGGCGTGATCGGATTAATAGCTAAAGACAGGAATTCAGGAATCACTCACGCGTCGATGTTGATTCCTGCATCTCTCCACAAACAGGCTGAGGTTCAGGAAGGAATGATCTACACCTATGCGTTGATCGATGAAACGCCCGAAGTGAGTTACACCTACGCCGCTGAACTGGTGCGCGTCATTGATGGAGACACCGTGGAGTTGGATGTTGACCTTGGGTTTGGTCATTGGCTTAGAGGGCAGATCATGCGGTTACACGGGATCAACACACCGGAAACCAGAACGCGGGATCTTGAGGAAAAAGCCAAGGGAAAAGCAGCGACAGAGTGGCTTCGGAATCGCCTGAATGGTGAAGAGATTGTGGTTCAATCGATACAGAATAAAAACTCAGCAAGTCACGACAGCTTTGGGCGGTGGCTGGCGGTTCTGTTTGTGGATGGAAAAAACATTAATAAGGAATTGGTAGAAACCGGACACGCTGAAATTTACGCACCCAAAGTTGCGGGGAGATAGGAAACAGAGAAAAATGGATCTCCCTTAGCTTTCACCCTTTGAAAATTCCTAAATAATCAATATTTCCAAAATGACAGGGCTGGTTCCGAATTGGGTGAGGAATCATCGGTCTTAAAATCCGTTGGCCGCAAGGCCGTAGGGGTTCAAGTCCCCTCGTCGGTATCTTTGATAATCAATGAGTTAAGGAGATTTAACGGATCTGTTTTGAACGCTCCTGAAATCCCTATAGAGCCCTAAAAAACACTGTTTTTCCCTGAAAAACCTATGTCCGAAGTGTGTAGCTTTTTCTTTGTTCTTCGCAGATAATTGACTTTGCACTTGAGGCTGGGACAGTTGGGAATGAAAGACGATGATCCTGATCCAGCGAAACTCGCATCTGGCTTACGAGATGAGGTCGAGATGTTGCTTGAAGATATCAAGAAGCACGAGTCTGAATTAGCCGAAACAAGGTTATGCAAGCGTGATAAAAACGTAGAGGTCACTCACGAATATCTTAAAGACCTGGATGACATAGAACCAGGCGATTTGCAGTCCTACCTCGATGAACACATATCCTATCTCGAAAAAGAGATTGTCATGGCAAAAGCCGACTTGAAAACTGCTGAGGACGAGAGGATTAAATTTTGGATAAATACATTCAGAGATTGCACTTCAGCAAAATGGGAAGGCACAATTGAAACGATGATTTTGTATGATCGGATTGGCCATCAATTCGAGATCCCAACCAAAGCGGAAATCTCGAACACCCTCATAACTCTTGATAACTCGTCAGACAAATGGGAATTAGAGAATTTGTTTAGATTCTACGACACGCTTGAATCCAATTTCCCTGCAAGGTTAAGGCACAATAAGAGAGCCCCCACTAAGCAAGAACCCAAAAAGTCTAGCAAAGCCGGTTGTTGTTTCGGAGTTGTGGCGATTCTCGTTTTAATTGGAGTAATTTTCTCAATCCTGACTGATAATAGATCCAATTCGAAGCCATCGCCAAAGCCAGAGGAATCGCAGATAGATTAGGAGGGGGAGTGATTACATTGCCGCTTTCACCCGTTGCACCGTTGAAATCCCTTTCCCGGTAATCTTCGCCGTGTTCCTAATCGACTGACCAGCTCGCAAAGCCCGGCAAATATTCTTGTGCTTTGCCAGAAAGTCTTTTGAAGCCAGAGAAGAACCTGTAGGCCTTCCGAGCCTCCGGCCCTTCTTACGGGCTTCCTGAAGGCCTGACTTGATTCGCTCGGAAAGAAATTCCCGCTCAGAACGTGCCATCTCTGCTAATAGAGCAAACATGATTCCGGCGGCAGGGTTGCGCTTCCCGTTCGGAAGAAGGGTTTCAATGCCTTGAGTATGCCAATAAAGGGAAACACCCAGTTCTTCCAGAGTTTCAACGAAAGCGTGAGCTACACTGTTTCGACGGGCCAGGCGCGAAACCTCATGAACCAGAACCTTTTTAATCTCGCCATTGCGGGCAAGCTCCTCAACGCGATGGAGCCCGGCTCGATCTTCCTCAGCGGCATTGCCTGAAATCTCTTCTTTGCACACTTCGACCACGTTGAAGCCTTTCTGCTTGGCGTACCCTTCCAGCTCGGAGACTTGGCGAGAAGTTTCCTGTTTCGTGGTCGAAACTCGAACCAGGATCGCAACCGGGATTGATTCCTTTTTCTTCATGCCTGAATCATCGCACAGTGTATTCATTTAATCAATAGGTTTTATGAATACAAAAATCAGACAGCTATTTGAACACAGGAATCAGGGCTGGAGGCGAAAATTCCGCGTGATGATTTTTTGAATACACCTAACCGAGAAAAAAATAACCTTCCAAATTACTTGAAAATTTGATGGATTGCTTATTTTTTCTGAATGATTCACAAAATCACCGCGATTCTTCTATTTATGCCATTTCTAGCTCTTGCCGATTCGCCTTTCAAGGAGATCGACGAGTTGACCGCCGCTAAGCGCGGGTTACATCTGATCGTCGATGATGAAGTCGATCTCAACGACGGCAAGATCAAGCGCCTGACCATCGGCACCCGGAATCTCACCATTCAATTCAAAAACACCAGCTCAGTCTCCTACAAGCCAAACCTAAAAATCATACTAGTCGATCGCTACGGTATCCCGGTTAAATATGCCTCGGAATACTGGATCGTTAATACGATCGATGCAGGAGAGGTCAAGCTCCACGAAAGCACTCTATCTCCGGAGGACATGGCTACGCTGCTACGCCCTACCGGGCTAAAGTTGCCGCAAGATGCTGGACAGGTGAAGTATGTTTACGTCCACTATCGCTAAGAACTTCAAGAACTTCCCGCGTTCAAAATTGTAATAAACCAGGGGAGCTAACTCGGCGGCATACCGGGCATACTGCTTTTCATTTTCCAAGTATCGATGGGCGAAAAAATCGCAGGCCCCGCCAACCAGGACGCAGATCAAGCCAACCACGAAGATGAGTAAACCCTTTGAAGTCGATTCTGAGGATTCCGAAGGATGAGAGACAACCAGACGCGTTGGGTTTTCAGGCATAAAATCACATAACACCCGTGCAGCACCCGTGCAACATATTGAAAGCCTCTCAGGCCGCGGGTACACCCGGAGTAAATCCGACGTAATTAAGAAAATCTCTGGAACGGAACGTCCTTGTGTGAATTTGCGATCCGACAGATTCACGATTGAGGGAAGCCACCCGTGCAACACCCGTGCAACATATCGAAAGTCTCTCAGGCTACCATCGATGAAAGTGAATAAGAGCCAATCCCCTAATGCTTGGATTGACAGTCTTACAGTGGTCAGTGTCAGTGTCAGTGTCAGTGGTCAGTCGCATAACTCGACTAAATACCGCAATCAATTTCGCTTCCCGTTTGGCCCAGATAGAGAACCGTTCAAGTACCCGTGCAACAACCCGTGCAATAGAACGTGCGTTTTAATGCGTTTTAATGCGTTTTAATGTGTTTTAGATTTTTTTATTCAGCCACTAAAAAACCCTGTAACTCATTGAGTTACAGGGTTTTAAAGTAATTGCGGGAGCCGGATTTGAACCAACGACCTTCAGGTTATGAGCCTGACAATCACCCGCTTAAATAAAGGGATTGCGACTACCCGTGCAACAACCCGTGCAATACAAGCTTGCATTTTAATGCATTTTGAACGTATTTCTGCTTATGGCGGCAAAACAAAAAAGGACCAGAGTAACGGCTAAACACGAAGACGCTCAAAAGTATCCCGCCGGAGATTTCACTATCTCACTAAGAGAGATTCGGGAGCAGGATGGAGATTACACCTGGTCAACGTGGCTGGTTCAAGGTTGGAAGGAAGGCGATAAATGGAAACGCCGAAAATTCAAAAATAAGAAGGATGCGGAAACCTTCATTTTCCGAAAGCAAGTGGAGCTGAAAAATCATTCTGGAACTGCCAACACCGTTATTACCCGGCTCACCCAGGAACAGATTGACCAAGCTGAAGCGGCATTCCTCGAACTTGGCGACCGTTACAACCTCAAGGAGGCAGTGGCTTTCTACCTGGCTAATTTCTGTGACCCGGATTTCAAAATCTCCATCAAGGATGCCGGGAGGAAATTTCTTGATGGCAAAGAACGCGAAGGTGTGAGAGATCGCTCACTGACTCAGCTGAAATCGACGGTGACACGCTTTGAATCATTTGTGGAAAACTGCGACATTCACGAAGTCACCGTCAAAGACGTTGAGAGATTCCTGAAAAGTCTCCGGGCCAAGAATGGAGTGGATAAAGCCAGTCAAAAGACCTGGAATAATTACCGTGCAGACCTTTCCAGCTTTTTCAATTGGTGTGCTGATCCACAGCGAGGCTGGATCATGACGAACCCAGCTGCCAAGGTGACAAAGTTCAAAAAGATCGACCGGGACTTGCCCGACATCCTCACCCCGGAGGAAGCACGAAAGTTAATGGACCACGTTGCCGGTATTGATGGCGGCAAACTGGTTCGATATTTTGCGCTCGCTCTATTCGCTGGAATCCGCACCGGCCCGAAGGGCGAGCTTGCCAAGCTTGCACGGCATCCCAAACAAGCCAAGCTGATCGATCTGAAGCGAGGGGTGATCCATATCCCGCCGGAGGTGAGCAAGACCGGACAAAAGCGCCAGATCATGATCCGGCCCAATCTTCGCGATTGGTTGGAGCATTCACCATGGGAGATTTTACCTACCAATCACGACCGGCTGATTAAAGCGATCCGAAAGGAAAAGAAACTCACTCACGATGTCTTGAGGCATTCTTTCTTCAGCTACCATGTGGCAGCATTCCGATCGGTTGGAGATGCCGCGATTGAAGGCGGCAATACCGAAGCTGTAGTCAAGAAGCACTACCTAAACCTCGCCACGAAAGGTGAAGGTGAAGAGTTTTGGAGCATTGCCTATAACGCTAATGTCCAAAGCGGCGTAAAATCTGAACGTCTTCAAATTGTAGCCTAAATGAAATTTACCGACGGCAAGCTTTCCTTAATCGATCAATGTCATTCGCCGCGGCGGACCGTTAATTGCAGCTTCAGCGAGTTGGATCAGCTCAGCAGGAAAATTCTCTTCCTTGGCAAATTCTAAAGCTTTTTGAGGTTTGGATTCCAGCTCTCTGAACTTTTTCAGTAGTTCTGAAGATTTACTTTCTAAATGTTTCCCGAAATCCGATTGGTTATCCGGTTGCGCTGAATGAATCGCTAAAGGGGTCAAGGCTACTGCGTTTTTAAACCAAGATGGAATGTGTTTATACGGATTCCACTTGAGCGGCTTCCAAGGGCGTTCTTTCAAGCCCTTAAACCCTTGAGTTACGCTCATTACGGTTGTTGAAACTTCCCGCTTCCAAACAGGTTCGTACGTCTTCAAAATTTCCTGAATCGTAGGTTCGAGTTCATAACTTTTGGCTAGGCTTTCAAGAAAGCTGATGATCTCAGTTCTTACATTCCTGTATTTTTTCCTTCGGCGACTAGATGTAATTAGAATGTGTAACCACAAAACAAGGCACCAATCCGAATGGAAAGCACCCAATTCATTACCTTCCCCTAGGGCAGACCAAATTTTCCAGTGTTCTTTTGAAAAAGATAACTCTTCACCATTTTCAGAATCAAAGGGATCGCCTTCGGTAGCAGTTCGGACATGACCAACTGGGGGTTCTGGCCGCCCGTCATTTTGAAGCTCGATCCAAGCGCCCGTGGCGTTGGAAATTTTATTACGAATCTCTTTTGTGAGGGGAGTATCGCCGATCTCGATCCGGGCGAGATGAGGCCGAGTTATTCCTATAAGACTAGAAAATTTTTCCTGGGTGAACCCGATTTCTTTTCTAACCATCGCTACAGGATGGGTCGTTTTCTTCATTTGTTCAAGTAAATGAACAATTGCCAAGATGCAACCTAAATCGGGTTTTCGTCAACGCTTCCCTCTGTAACACTCATACAAAAGAAAGAGACCAAAAGTGAAAACCTTCTTGTAAGTGTAGATGAACAATCCGACCTATCAGCGTAATAAAATGAAAATAACTGAAAATGACAGACTTGTCGGAATAGAAAAAATGCTTGAAATAGTCTTTCCTGATCCCGAATCCAGACCGTGTAAACGAACCGCGCAGGATTGGCAAAGCAGGGGATGGCTCCCCTACATTAAAATAAAACGAAAGGTATTTTTCGATCCCGCTGAATGTCGCAGAGCCATCGACCGGCAATTCAAAGTCAAAGTCTCCAACTAAGCAAAAAATCCCGCGAACTAACGCGGGATTCCTCAGGCACAATGGCCATAAAACTGTTTGTTCATTGTGTCCCGAATTCCCGCGTAACGCAACAAAAAACGTTATGTCAGATTATACACTGGAACCGGGAGGCGTTCCTCCCGGCAAATTCTATCGAGAGAAACCATGTGACCGATGTGGGGAACATCTTTTCCGAAAAAACAAGCATGATTGCTATTGGTGCCGCGAAAGAGAATTCCGGCCAAGCTGGTTATTCTCCATTCGTCTCAGGGAACGCTATTTAAGTGGCGCCCCTCTCACCGGGGAGCAAAAGCTAACCCTGGGATGCACACCGGCAAAGTTCGAGGAGTGGATTTGCGATGAATGCGGACGGTTGAATCTTTGCCCTTTTGCAGATCGGCACAAATACTCAATCTATCGAATCAAGAAGCTTCGGGAATTCTCGGATTTACGGAAGAATTCGGAATTCATCGAGGCGAACTGTCTCAACAACCTCGCCATCTTCTTTCGGCATAATACCAGAGGAACCCGCAACTCATAATCCTATGCCCGATCCAGAAATAGATAACGATCCGGCCAGGCTGGATAAACTTAAGGCGCAAATTGCCCCGGAGTGGAACAAAGACGAATTAGCGGCCCATCATTCCCCGCCAGGAGGGATTCACCAGGGCGAACCTGAACCCGGGGAAGCATCAGCGACGGATGAGGATTTACCGCACGGCGATGATTTGCCGAAGCTACGGAAACCCAAGATAGATCTTACAGGCTCCACAGAATCAGTCATCGCGACTGAGACTGGAAAGATCCTCTCAACGGCACCTATCTTTAGGTTTGGAGAGTCGACCATGGCAGTGAACCCCGACACAGCGGAAATGAAAACAATGGATGCCAAAGCTTTTAAAACCGAAGTAGAACGATACATCGACTTTGGCAGAACCGTTTCCAAAGGGGAAAATAAGTTTTTTCATAAACACACTATCAACAGAGAATTGTCAGGCACTATACTTGCCTCATCGTTCTTCAATAACGAGATTCGCCCATTACAGGGAGTCCACGACGTGAGGCTGCCGGTTTGGGCGAACCAGGAGAAAACCAAGCTCCGTCTTCTCGATGAGGGATACGATCCCGAATACGGAATATTTACCGCACCAGCATTCGACTATGATCTTGAAATGGATGTGGATGAAGCCCTCGAATTTTTTCTGGAGACGTACCGCTATTTCCCTTTTGCCGAGGGAGGTGATCCACAAGCGAACGATGAGACACGCTACAAAAACTTAATGAGGAACCGTTCTTTCTCCGTGATGATGGCGGCCCACATCTCACAGTTTTGCAGGCTATGTCTGTTAGACGGGCACCGGATGGGTTTTGCGTTTACCGCCAACATGCCCGGAGCCGGAAAAACACTACCTGCAGAAATGGCTCTCACGCCGGTATTCGGAGAAATATCAAAAGAGTCTCTGCCAATCGATGAACACCATATAGAACAGTCCTTGAATACTGCAGCCTATAACGGCGATCTTTACTTAGTATTCGATAACCTGAAGAGAACAATCAACTCAGCGTCATTTGATAAGTTCATGACCGATTCTATGCCCGCAGGGCGTTTACTTGGCGGGAACAAAAAATTCAAGGCTCCTAATTTGCTTACTATCTTTGTAACCGCAAACGGAATAAATCTGTCAGTAGATGCGGTTCGGCGTTTTTTAATTGTCCACATGCACGAGGATGGTGATCCACAAGCACGGGACTTGAGCAAAACCCGTAAATACACAATCAGTTGGTTGAAAAATCCAGCTACACGGCAAAAGTTTTTAGCTGCCTCATGGAGCTTAGTCAAATTCTGGAGCGATAACCACGATTGCTGTCTGTCGGATAATACCATCTCAAGTTTTGAATTCTTTACCTCGTTTATTGGAGGATTCGCGGAAGCACACGCCCTGGCAAATCCAATCGAAAAACCCAACTTGGTTGTCGATGAAAAAGGAGAAGCCTGGAAATTGCTTTTTGAATCACTGGTTAAGGATTGGCAAAAAGGGTACAAAGACGATTTCAAAACAGAAGATTTGCTCGAAAAATTGGATGGTATGCACCTGACAGCCGATGCACTCCCCGGGCGTGCAGAGCCATCCCGTCAAATAGGTCATGCCTTAAAACCATTTCTTGGTACCACAAGGACGTTACCGGACGGGAGAAGATTTAGAATCCATGAAAAAATCTCCACGAATGACGGCAAGCGATACCCTTTCGAGATGCTGGATTGAGACTCGATACAATAAGACATAAAATTAACTCGCGAGAAATTGTGAAGCCGCCGAAAGATCTATTTCGAGCCTATATAGCTCCGATCCACGCCATATCAGGAAGTGGAGGTCACAACTCGTGCTTCTCTGTAGCTTGTCACGGAATCCACGGGTTCTGTCTGCCTCTCGATGAAGTGAAGGATGTCATGATGGAGTGGAACCAGACTCACACCGGGGGAGAGCCCTTCAGTGAATCGATGATTGACCATAAAATCCGAGACGCTGCAAATTCCGGCAGCTCCAAACCACGCGGCTACCTGTTAAACGAAGGAGACATTGAGGCATCCTCAACACTCATTGCCCAACGATCCCAACCACTGACACAGTCCAAACCCAGACCGAAATGGCCCGAGCTTGATCAACCAAAGGTGATTGATTTGATTCGCAATCATCCCGTGAGGGTCTCCGAGTTTAACGCCATTTCTCCCATGCCGACAGAAGAGGCAAATCAACCCGGCATCCATCTTCCTTTGCTATACGGCCAGGGGGAAACGAAAGACCCCTGGATTTGTATCGGCTGGGATTTTCGCAACGCTCTCACCCGGAGACTTTCCGAATGGAAAGATCATTCTTACGATGTGGCACCACAATTCATCGTTCCCAATCCAATGAAAGGCGAATCCGGTATCAAGACCGACCGGGAGCCCTCGCCCCGCGCACTGTCTAATGTTCTTTCCCGGAGGTTCATCGTCATTGAGACCGATTTCACAAAAGAAAAGCACCAGGAGATCTTCCACGGCTTCCCTGACGATGCCTTCACCGTTCACGACCTTTGCGCCACGATCCTCGTGGAGCTGGCGAGGTTCGCCCCGCTGATTATGGCGGTAAACTCCGGCGGAAAAAGTATACATGGATGGTTCCCTGCAAATGTCGAAAAGCGGATACAATACAATTTTTTCCGCACCGCTTGCAGCCTGGGAGCAGACCCCGCCCTCGCCAACCTCAACCAGTGGAGCCGATACCCAGGCGGGAGGCGTGGAGTCGGCGGAGCTTTTCAACAGGTCGAATACTTCCGGCCCGATTTACAGCTTTTGAACTTCTAGGTATTTTTCAGAAATGATAGAAAGCGATTCCCTTTCCAGGGTAACATCGTCACCCTATCCGATATCGTCACCATATCGTCACACACATCGTCACTCTACAAAATACCTATTCCTAACGACTTATGGAAATAAGTGACGATGTGACGATGTTTTCCGCGAGTCTCACCCACACGTATAGTTCAAACACAAAAACCCCGCCCTTTTCTTTTCGTCAGACCCGGCTTCACATCGTCACATCGTCACTTTCTTTCTCTATCCCTTTATTTATAAGGGTTAAGGTAGTGACGATGTTAGTGACGATGTGGTGACGATGTGACGATGTTTTACCTGACTCAAGGTTTACCACGTTCTTCGGTTTGTCAGATTTGAGGGAGAAAATTCATCTTTGATAAAATCCCGATGGGAAGGCAAAAAGCTACCCGGGACGACATAAAACATTTTCGATATTATGCCCCTTTTTATCAAAGGGGCGGCGGCCCCAGGGAGGTGAAAGTCATTTTAGAGGGTTCCCATCCCCCCCTACCGGCAAGAACTGGTAATCTGCCGCTCATCAAGACAAGTGACGATGCAGCGCATCGTCAAGGGGGGGCGAGGGGGGGGCAGCTCAGGCCGAACTATGCCTATTGAATCGAAATCTATAGCTCAAACAAAGCCACGCAACGCTGAGAGGCGAGAAGGCCACTAGCTATGTGATA
>Ga0208767_1002667_pt1 | contig 13324 bp, 13 predicted proteins | sample VirMetDEL_Mar_21_FD_184514 | JGI IMG/M metagenome (GOLD analysis project Ga0208767, IMG submission 184514) | Aqueous microbial communities from the Delaware River and Bay under freshwater to marine salinity gradient to study organic matter... | ecosystem: Environmental > Aquatic > Marine >... | reverse complement strand
AGCATTGCCAGTGTAGTTTTGAGGTTCAAAAGTTTGTACAACTGCTTTTCTTTTAAAAGGATTTCTACTTTTAAAGAAATCACCTCTATCAAATTTTGCTTTAAATACATTTAAAATATCATCAGGAGTTACTTCTTTAGCACCAGCAGAACCTGGTTCTGGTCTAACCATCTGACTAATTGAACCACCTAATAAATAATTCTCTCTTGGAAGAGTCATTAGTCCACCGTCTGCTGCAACGTTTCTGTATTCTATAGTTTTATCTCTAGCAAACTGATCTATTTCTTCTTGTGTATAAGGATTTTTTGTAGGGTCTCTTCTAGGATCAAACGGTCCATACTGTTGTAAATAACTCTCAACATTTTCTCCTCTTTTTCTCATAGCCTCTGCAAACTTAGCATCAAAACTATCTTGATCTTCATCAGGAAAGAACTTTTCTTTAATGTAAGAAGCGATCATTGTTAAAGGTATTGTCTTACCGGGATCACCTAAAAATCTTCCAATGTCTCCCATTTGAAATTTTTTGTCTTCACCAAGGGTGCCTTCTAAAATTGCGTCTTTTGCCTTACCACCTAAACTTTTAATGGTCTCCATAATACCACCGCCCGATGTTGAAACTGAGCCACCACCTGTTCCCATTCCTGAAAGATCATACGATGGTCCACTGCTTTTCCCTAAAATTTCTGTAGCAGCGTTTTTACCACCGCCTTTAAATACGCTTGTGATTCCACTCATGGCATCACTACCTAAAGCTTTAGCACCTTCTAAACCTTGACCAAAATAATTCCCCGTCCCTGGAATCATACCCACTAGTTTACCACCACCATACATCATGGCACCTTGTTTTAACGCATCACTAATACTTCCTCTTTGATCAAATCTACCAATACCACGCATTGCAGCTGCAAGACCTGGATTAAAAGGTGCAACGAAGGGAGCAGCTTTGACTGCTATGTCTGCTAATTCATTAGGTATTGCTTTTCGAATAGCTCTTTTAGTAGCTGATCCGGTAGGTATTATATCATCAACAATTTTGTCTTTTACGCCACGTAATTTTTTTTCGATTTTTTTAAAAATACTCATGTTAATTTAAATCTTGTGTTTCTTCCTTAGATTTTTGTTGTTTTTGTTGTTCTTTAAAATGTTCTACCATTTTAATAAAATCTCTTAACGGATAATGATGAACATAGTTTCCATCTACTTGACTTGCGTTAAAATCTAAATGACACCACAAATCTTCTCCTTGATTTTTTACTTTATCTAAAAACTTATAAAAGCTACCTTTAAAATAATTTTTTTCTTTAAGAAAGGCAGGGCTAAAATAAAAAGGTTTTTGTTCTTCAAAATCATCTCCATCTTTTGATTTATTTGTAAAGAAAAATTTATCAAAAATATCTTTGTGTTCTTCAAAAACTTTTCTATTAATTTTAACAAAACCATCAGCCAGTGATGAAACTTTAATTAAGTTTAAATCTCCCACCATTGTTTCTGTTTTTTCTAAGTCTAACTCTATTGCAAGTCGAGGTACTTGAGTGTGGTTATCTGTTTTATATGAACCGCCCACAATTTTTTGAGCTTCATACTTTACTAACATATCAACAATGTTTTGAGGTTCAAATATAAGGTTTGATTTTAAAAATATAAAGTCTGATATTTCTTCGGCAGTTAAAAAATTTTCAACAACCTGACTTTTATGAACATCTGAAATATCTGTTTTTTCTATAAAAACAAATTCAGATTCAATTTCTTGTTTTTTTAATAAGTCAATTGTTTGTGTTAGACATGTAACAAATCTAGCGTCTACGTTTAGTTGATTTTGACAAGTGGTAATTAGTACTATTTTCCTCATTTTTCTCCTAAGTTTATATTGATAACACTATAATTAAATGTTCTCAATGGTTTATTTGAAGAAAGAACGTAACATAATCTTTGTATTTTCATTCTTTCATATATCATGAAAAGCCCCTGATTTAATGAGGGGCTCATCATAAATTCTGTTAAAGATTAGTTAGTTGATTTTAACTTTTCAATCTCTTCTTGTTGCTCTTTTAAAGCTTGTACAAGTATTGGTAATAACTTGCCATATGACGCTTCTAAAGCTTCAGGATTAGATTTGTAAACAATATCTAAGTGTTCCTGTATACCATGTTTGCTTTGAGCGTCATCTAAGTCTTGAGCTAAGAATCCCATATCATGTTCTTTTGCTTTAACACCGTCTCTTCTATCCCAATCAAACTTGACTGGTTTTAGATCTTTGATGAAAGCACTAGCATTTGAAATTGGTTCTATATTAGTTTTATCTCTAGCATCTGATAAAGATGTGATTGAAGTTACATTACATCTTAAAGCTGTAATATTAGCATCACCTAAAGTAATTTCATTAGAAGCACTAGTTGCAGTTGCTGAAGCATTTGCTCCAATTATAATACAGTTATCCATACCAACAGAACCTGCGTTCTGAGCAGAGTCTCCTATAATTACGTTTTTCTGAGTAGTAGAAGCAGTACCATTTGAACCATGTCTTACACAAGCCTCATTTCCAATAACTACGTTTTTATCTAAGTTACCAAAAGCATTGACATTATAACCAGTTAGTGAGTCGTCTTGACTTAAAACACCGAATCCAAGTGCTATGTTTTGCTGAGAGTTTGAAGCATGCATTGCTTGACCTGAATATCCTGAACCACCAATAACAATATTATTGGTTGTTTGGTTTGGATAACCAAAAGTAGCTGCAGGATCGTTTTCATATCTTCTTCTTAATTCAACTCGACCTCCTGAACATATTACAAGGTTAGAACCAAAGCTTCTATTATAACCACTTTGATCACCAGCTCCTGCAGGAATAAAGTTTTTCATTCCAGAGTCTCCAAATGCATAGCCACCTATAATTAGAGAATTATTCATTGATACGGTCGGGTAATCACCGTAAGTTCCATCAAAATTATTTTGGTTTCTGAATCTTCCAAATCCATTACCCGTTCCTATAACGGTAGATCCAGTAATATTTTTTATTTTACTTCCAGTAAGACCCTGACTAGGACTATTAACTGCAATTCCAGTATTCATGATACTGTTGAAGTTATCATTTCCAATTATTTGATTAGTAAAAAATTCCCCTGGATTATAACCGTCGGTAACAAAACCATTAAAGTTATTAGATCCCAACACAGCTAGATTTTTTAATCTAGGGCCATAACCTAAAGTGTAGCCATAGTCAGGGTATAGAAATGCAAAGTTTCCATCTGATCTTTTAGGGTAATTAAAGTTATTTGTTCCAACTAAGTTAATATATCCAGTGCCTTGGAATGGATAACCATCCATAGTTGCTGTCGTTCCTACAAAGTTTTGTTGTCCAATAATATTCATAGGTTTTTCAAAACTCATGTAATATGAATTAGGTGTATTTAATCCGCCTCTATAAAAATTTTGAGTAGTAAATAAATCACCACCAATTATGACAGAACTTTGTAAACCTCTTGCCATATCTAACATAGATGTTTGATATCTATCAAATTTACGACCATCTGCAAATGCAGGGTTTGTAGGAAGAGAATCAGGTTTAATTATAGTAATGTTGTTTTCAGTGAAATTAGGATCGTAACCCACACCACCTTCTATACCAGGACCTTGAAGATAACTCGTATATCCTTGTGTAGCTGGTACTACTGTATTAATAACACTTACACCTAAATTTAAACTTGGTGCAAATACTTCACATTTAGTGAATTGAGTGTTATCATTATTAAAACCATTTGCTGAATTTTTTACTGTAGTTTTACCTAAAGTTCCATAATTCGCTGTTGAACTTGCTATTTTTCCTACTGCCATAATTTTTCTCCTTAAAATTGTTTTTTATTTATATTTTGGATTGTTGTCAATCCTTTAATTACGCCTTTTTTAGTTCGTCTAATTCTTTTTTTAGATCCTTTATGGCTTGAACTAAAATAGGTATAAGTTTTCCTTGTGAAGCTTCTAATTTATCAGGGTTGTTTTTTAAAACTAACTGTAAATGATCTTCAACACCGTGTTTTTGTTGAACTTCGTCTAGTTCTTGTGCAATAAATCCGACTTCTTTAATGTCTTTTTTAGCACCATCTCTAGTGTCCCATACGAATTTGACAGGTCTTAAATCATTAATAAAATCTAGACCTATGTTCGCGTCTTCAATATCTTTCTTGTCTCTAGCGTCTGATAGAGCAGTAATTGATGTAACTTGACATCTTAAAGCTGAAATACTTCCGTCTCCTAAAGTAATTTCATTTTGAACTGAAGTAGTTGAAGGTTGTGCATCATGACCTATAATAGTATTATTTTGACCCGACTGGTTACTTCCAGTACATGCTTGATAACCTAAAACAGTGCACTCAACTAAGTTACCACTTGTTCCATTAAAAGATCCATTTCCTACTACTACGTTATTTCTACTATTATAACCGTAATAACCTGCATTTTGACCTATTAAAACGTTACTACTACCATTTAAATTAAAACCGGTGTTTGGACCTATTCCAATGTTATTTGTACCACCAGCTTCTTTTAAAGCACGAGCTCCTAAAGCAGTCGCCTGTGTAGCATTATATTGTGTTAAAGCTTCAAAACCAACAGCTGTGTTATCTGATCCAAAAGTAATCGCATCACCTGCGTTAGCTCCTACAAATGTATTATTACTAGAATTCACCTGTTCACCAGCGTTAAAACCTATAGCAGTATTATTACTAGTTGTAGTTAAAGCTGATAAAGCAGTAGCTCCAATTGCTGTGTTTTTTTGATTACCAGACATAGCATTAGATAATGCAAATTCACCTAAAGCTACGGTATTAGTTCCTGTCGGATAATTACCATTAAGTTTAATAGTTTTTGGACTATTTACATCTAAAGAACTTGTAACAGGATCAGCACCTGAAGCAGTTTGGAATGTAGGTGCAGAACCTACACCATTTGATGTTAAAACTTGTCCTGATGTTCCTTCTGAAATTGCTCCAAAAGTACCATTATCGTTTACTTGAACTTGACCATTTGATCCATCAGGATTACCTGCTGAATCATTAACCCAACTTAAACCACCATTACCATCAGTAGAAAGTATCTGACCTGCAGTACCTGCACCATTTGGAAATGTTAAAGTTGTATCTGATGTAATTACATCAGGTGCTTTAATTGATAAATATTTTGCTTCGTTAACATCCTTACCATCTGTTAAACGAATTTCACCTTTTTTGTCATTAAGTCCTACTACGACTGGACCTGTGAATGATGTAGTTTTTTCTGCCATAATTTTATATATCCTTATTTCAGTTTTTGATCAAGTCTATACTGACCCCGTGGGTGTAGTTTCTTGATCTTCTCTGTTTACTTGCATGGCGGCGATTGTACCTTGTACTCTACCGGTTGTATTTGTCGTAAATACTAATTTATCTCCACCTTCTAGCACAAGTGGACCCGTAAGTAAATTTAAATATTGACCATTATCTAGGACCGTAGAAAACAGTATTGTTTGACTCGCTACATAAGATCTTCCTGGCCCTCGATCTAATCTGACCTCTACATTAATGGTGCTAGCACCTGTATTATTTATATAAAAAGCGTTGATAATTGAGTGTGAATCTGTTGGAATTCCATAAACTGTTTGCTCACTCGTTGTTGGAGTAAGGTCATAAATCATATTTTTAAAACTTGTTGCCATAACTTCTAATTATATCCTTTCGCTGTAGAATACCAGGTTTTATAATAACCGTATCCTGGCGTGGGTCCAGCTGCGTAACCACCGTCACCAAAATAAACATATGTTCTAGATTGCCCTGGAGGAAATCCTGATAAATTAGCAGTAAAGTACCCATCTATTTTTATTTGATAACCATTAGAATCATAACCTGCTGATATACTTATAGAATTATAACCTCCATTTACTACTCCCACTTGTGTACCTATTGGTGGTTCTACAGGTAATTTAAAAATAGGTGGATCAAGTGAGTAACCTACATTACTGATAAGATAACCTCTATTTCTACTTGCTTGAAATGAACCTCCCGGACTAAAAGCACCACCACTACTAAAAAAATCAGATTGCCAATCTATTTTACTCCAAATAATTCCTCCTGTCGTGCCACCTACTGTAGATGTGGCAGGTCCCGCAGGCTTAGAAGGAGCATAACCTAAAAAATAAGATAACTGTTCTATCTCACTAAAAGTATCACCTTCAGGTTTGTATTGAGCATTTATTTGTTGAATAAAATTATTAATTGCTCTTACAATTTGTCTTTGATTACTAACATCATAGTCTTCTGTAGGATCAGGAACTCTAATTGTAATAGCCATTATCTTCTACCGTCCGGCTGTATATCAATTCTAAGTGTACCATATCTCCAATTTTCACCATCTTCCGCTCCAGTATTTTCAATTTTTATACTTAAAAACCTACCTCTCGCTCTTGTATCTTTTTTCTCTGTTGTAGATGTAACATCAAAAGAACTATAAGTAGAAGCTGTTCCAGTATCTGATGGATATCTTTTTAACGTTAATGTAACTTTAGCCGTTCCATCTAAAGTTTTAAAATCAGGTATAAATCTTCTCATAGATAAAAATACTTCACCATCTCCTATTTGTGGATTTGATATATCAAAATCAAATGATTCAAGGTTAGATGTAATTCTAGTTATACTACCATTTAAGTTTTCTTGATCCACACCGACTTCATGATTGTATAAAATAGTTTTACCATACCCATTTGGTGCTGCAGGCTCACCTATAACTTCTGGAAAGTCTCCATTTGTAGTGTTATCAAAATCTGTTGCAAACGGTTTACTAAATACATTTGAATCGGCCCAAGAAGTTCTCGGTGTATTCCCTGTATACCAAACACCTTCTGCAAAATTAAATATTACATATCTATCATTATAATCAGCTGATGAAGATGGATAGTCCCATCTAACTTCTGTATATAAATTATTTACACCTGCATAGATTTGTTGACTTTGAGTTGTGTCAATATCATCATAGACATAATCTTCTACAGAACAATCAATAGTTTTAACTGATCCATCATATTTAAAAAATCCTTTATCACTTAACCAATAAGCAACCCCATCAACTTCTACAACTGCATTCTGTCCAATCAAGCCACAGTTAGTACCTACTTGTTCAAAACCAAATACGAATGGACTACCTATGTGTCTCATTAAATATAAAGCGTTATCTGTCCAAATAAGAATTGCTTCTTTTGATTTAATAGCACCTACTATTTTTGTACCATCTTGAATTCTTTGTGAACCGGCAGAGTTACCTGCAGTAATATCGTATGTGTTTATTTGTTCTTGTGATGAAAATCTTACAAACATATCATCTTGTGTCGATGGAACACCAACAGTTGTTTCTGTACCCATATGAATTAGATGTCTTGTAGTTGGTGACACCATAGTAATTCTAGTATTTGTTGGGTTTAAATCTGTTTCAAAACCTGTAGTTAATATAGACGCTCGCTGCCCGAGTGGGTTACCAGCAGCGGGATTCCATGTAAATGTTTTACCATTTAAAGTAGTTGCAACTAATACTTGACCAAAGTTTGATAGTGACCATAAACCAGGAGGAGTATTAACACCATTTGTAGATGCATCTTCACCCCAATTATTAGATCCGCCCCAGACTCCTGTACCCCAACCAAAAGTAAATTTTTGTATTTGATTACCAATAGTTTCTAATGGAATAATAGAACAAGAACCACCTGGACCTGCATTTCCTGTAGCGTTTGCAACCGGTGTAACTGTAAGTTCTGTGTCTGATACAATTGTTTTTACTTCATATAATTTATCTTCGAAATCAGAATCTGCATAACCTGTACCAGCAGGTAAAGTTACGTTTTCAAACTCTATTATATCTCCTGCAGATATATTATTAATAGATGTTGTTGTGATTGTTACAACATTAGAACCTGAAACAGTTGTGAAAGTACTGTTTTTAAATTCATCAATTGTAGCTGGAAAACCACTACTTCTATATGGTGTGATATCGTAAAAATTATCTTCGTAGTAAATTAATAAAAACTTATCCGTTCCAATTGCTAAATATTTATTACCGTCATTACCTCTAAATGGGTGTAGTCTTCTTGATACAGATGAAATACTTTCTCCACCTTCTGCTTTCCAACCACCTACTTTTTCTGGTAATGAATATCTAAATCTAACGTTGTCACCGCCAACATAACGTGCGACAGCTCCAACTTCAGAGTTTTGTTTATCGTAACCTGGTTTGATTTGCCATTTGCTAAGAGGCATGTTTCACCTCCTATATTTTATCCTTGTAAGCCCAACCTACAGTCGCGTTTACATAGACTAAAGTAAAGTTTTGATTATCTGTTGAAATATTTATTGATCCTGCAGAACCTTCAATGTTTTCAGCGCCAGGAGCAATGGTTAAATCATTAACACTGTAACTTTGTCCACCATCAATAAAACTTACTTCTGATCCAATAGACGGCCCTGTTGGTAGTGTAATGGTTAAAACACCTCCTGATGTGTCACAAATAATTTGATCCCCATCTACAGCCGTATAAGAAGTAGTTGTTGACTTATAACCTTTGTTTATCATCCCTTGATTTACATTAGTTCCATCAGAGTAAAGTAAAGCTTTTGCACCAGTTGCTAAAGTAATTCCAGTTCCTGAAAAAGTTTTAACAGTTAAAGTATAGTGTGATGCTGATCTATCTGTTGCATCTTCTACAACAAATACTCTTTCTGATGAGTCAGGCATAGTTACAACTCTATTCCCTGTCAATGTTCCAGTTAATTTAAAATATAAATTTTTACCATTTGAAGTAGCACCATCTGTTAATACTAGATTAACATCAGCTCCACCTACAGCTAAACTTAAATATCCACTAGCTGCTTGTTCCAAGATTTGTAGATTCGTGTTTGTAATATTACCCCATAGACCAGATTTTTCACCGGTAACCATAAGTTCTAGTTTTATATCATTTGAATAACTTGATGCCATAATTTATCCTATTCTCCAGGAGACGGAGAGTTAATAGCGGTTCTAATTGTACCGTCCATATACTCGTCTCTTCTTCTTCTACCTTGTTGTTCTATACCATATGTAGCCATACTTCTAGTATAAGATTGTTCGTATAATTGTAACATATCTGTTGGTCCTTTTAAATAACCATAAGTTTCAGCTAAACATGCATATAATATTAAATCTGGGTAATTTGTAGATACATAAGTCGTAGTCGCGTCGCTAGCTGTAATAGTGTCTGGTTGCTTGACATATGCAACGTGGCACACGTAAGCAGCATCGGGCGTCGGGGCTACAAAAATTTTAGTGGTGTTCCTGTTAGAATAGTATTTTGGAACATTGTTAGGTGCAGCAGATGCTGTACTCGGTGTATTATAATATTCTTCCATAAAAGAAGTATCTCTAAGCTCTAAATTTTTTCTAACAGCTGGTGTTTTAGTTGTATCATTGATGTAAATATATCTTATAAATCTTGTATTAGCCGGCGTATCAACTACCCTGCTACCTGGAGTCAAAGTAATTGTATCATAGAAACGAGCGTCGTCTGTATCAGTTTCTCTAAATATTCTAGCTTCAGCATTTTTCACAATAGTTGTAAGAATAGCATCATTTAATACTGTGCTATCAACTTCTGTGTAACTTCTAATATCTGATTTTAATTCTCCAAAATTCATAATTATGCCTTAAATACTACCGGTCCAGATGAACACTGTAAACCGCCTCCTTCTTTGCTTGTACTAGCTGCTGTCAAATTAGTAAAGTTAAAACTGTTAAAAACTGTAATTGTAGGTGGTTGTCCAGGATTTGGAACTGTACTTGAATTCATAGTAATTTCAAAAGATCCAAATACTTTTGCGCCATTTTCGTGCGTGCCAGCTGTTGTATTACCCGATGTTACACCTCTAAATGGAGCTGTAGTTCCTCTTACGCAACCCGTTAAATCATTACCAACTTTACCGGTATATTGAATTGTTTCGTTTTGAAATAATAATGTTACAGGATTTATTTTTTCAATAAATATAAATCCACTGTTTGGAAAATTACTTGCATCGTTTAAAGTTATTGTTGTAGCAATATCAGTAATTGCACCATTTAAAGTAGATTGTAATTGTATTGCTTGAATCGGTACGTCAGATACACCAGTTTTTAGTTCATCAAAAACCACAAAATCTCCAGTCTTGTAACCACTGTTTGGAAAATTACATGTTATTACATTTGATCCTGCAGTCGAAGAAAAAGGATTTTCAGGGAGTATATCAAAAGTTGGTGGCTCAGTTCTATCAGGTCTAGCATTTTGTAAACCTTGTGGGTCACCACCAATTGGTATTGGATTTAGTTGAGGTTGTTTAGGTTCATATTCTGATATATGAACAAATGCTCCATTCCATTCTCTAACCATTTCATTATAAGGAAACTGCATTCCTGATCGATCAGAGATTGCTAATGCGTGTCTGCCTTTTGATAAATTAGTCATGTATTAAATCTCCGGAAAATAAGTTCTCGGTGTTACAAATAAACTAGAAGAAGATCCATCGTTTTGTAACGCTCTTTGTAGTTCATCTTCATATAACATTTTTAAATTTTGAACCGCAGCTGGTTGAAATTTAAGTGCTAAATAATAAGAAAGTCCTGCTACCATACAAGGTACAAATCTATAAGGTACATCTGCATCATTAGTATAAGCTCCAGCATCTTGAATTCTTGAAGCATAATAATAGTTAATACTATTACCAGCTTCAGTTGCACCTGGAGTTAAGAATAAAGTTATTGTTATTCTGTCAATAAATCTTTGAACAAAAAATTGTGTGGGTGAACCTTGCTGTGATTTATCTGCAAAAGATTGATAGATCGATCTATTTATTTTAGTTAATGGAAAATCTATATTTTGTTGGTTTCTATAAGAAGCTTCTAAAATATCATCAACTCCATAAATAGCGTTAGCGTCTGAAGTACCATCTTCAGGTGATCTATACATAGTATATAAATTCTGACCTTGCACTAAAGTTAAGTTATTGTTTTTTATTTCCCAATAGTGAAGACCTCTATTAGACCATTCTTGAAACATTATGTTTAATGATCTTCGAGCAGAACTTAATTGCTGACCGGTAACACCAGTCATATTTATTCGCTCATACGCTTCGTGAACTATATCATCGATAGAAAAACCTTTTTCAAAGGTCGTTGTTCCCGAAGTAGTATTAGCCATGAGCTTACGCTCCCGTAATAGTTATAGTAACGCTTCCGCTTGCTCCAGTTAAATTATAAACAATTCCTTCTTTAAATAAAATACCAGAACCTGGAATATATACTTCTAAACCTTCTTCACCATAATTATAAGTAGCTATAGCTGCTCCTGGTGCTGCTGCATTTGCAGAATTGTAAAAAACTATTGTAGAGTTTGCTATTCCTTTTCCTTGAATAGAAGTAATTCTAGCTCTACCTGTTTTACCTAACGTATCTGCTCCGACTGTATCGAAGGTTAAGGTTGTTTGATCTGATGTTGCGCTTCCTGACATATGTTCTCCTATTCTCTTGGCGGTTGTGTTTTGTATGGATGTAATCCAGGTAGTTGACTTTGTAACCCATATTTATATGCTAAGTAACCTTCACATTTTTCAATATATGTTTCAGAATCTGTATAACCATTATCTTCAAAACATGCCATAACAAACTCAGCCATTTGACCAGCTAATTGTCTATTACCAACAGGTTGAGACATAAGTTTTAACGCTATTCTTCTTCCTAATTGATTGTTATAACCTGAGCTAGTACCAACCTCAGTTCCATCTATTCTAGCTCTTACAGTTGAACCCGGAAAATCAAGATCAATCGTAAGTATATGCGGCCCTGAAAAAGGTCCTCCTGAAAAAGTAAAGCCACCTCCTAAACCACTTTGAGCATATTTTCCAAGATACTCAGTAGTGCTATCAGCTTCTATTTTAAAATCGTTTCCACTAGCGTCTATAGCACAAAATATAGAATCAGCACTTTGATTTACTTCTCCTATGTCAACACAAGTAACAACAGTAAGATTACCATTACTTGGTTTTGCAATATTATCTTGAGCTGCTGCTAGCCTTTGAGGGTTTGTAAATTGTAGGGCAGGCACACCATTTATACTACCACCAGTAGTTGGAGTATCGGCTCCACCATCTGATTGCATAGAAAATTTAGTATTATCAACTAAATTATTCCAAGTCGTAACACTGCTTCCAGCTGTTATTAAGGAAGAGATAACGTCTGCTCTAAACCAAGCTTCTAAAGGATCACTTTCTGCTCCAAACACTTCTTTTGTATTCGGTAACCAAAGGTTTTGTCCTACGTTTCTTATTCCGAATTGTATTTTTTTCTCTATCATAATTTTACTCTCCTTAATTTATTAGTTAATTATTGTTTAAGATTATTGATAATCTTTACCAATGTTTGCTAATAAACTAGTTCCATCATTATAAACAGTTACGACATCAATATCGTTCGCTGCTAATGATAGCGCTGGAAATCCACCTGGGAAAATACAACTAGTAAACGCACCTGTACGTCCACCTGTTCCATCTTGAGTTATTGTGATAACTAAATTTCCACCTGTTGGAAAGTTAGTAATATTGAAAGTTGCGTTGTCTGCTAATGTAACTGCAAACTGACTTCCTGTTGAATAGTCTACTTCAATTGTTGCTGCAGATGGTAATGTTACAACTGGATCTTCAGGGTCGATGTCTCCGAAACTTAAAACTCCTGCTCCGTTAGTAACAACCGCTTGACCTGCAGTACCATCTAAAGCTGGTAATGTAAAAGTTACGTCAGCAGCTGCTGCTGTTGATGCTTTTAAAGAAACTAATTTTCCATTAGTTTTGTTAAGTAATTTGATTTCTCCGTCAGAGCCTTTTGATGTAGTTGTTTCTTCTTTACCAGCTACGATTGGTCCTGAAAATGTAGTTCTTGCCATAATTTTATCCTCCTAATTAATAAATACAGTCTTTAGGCCGTCGACTATACGCGTCTGTATTTTTTTAAAAAATATATAGTGTGGTTTTTATACAACAGTTTTTAATAGAGTGCAAGAGATCCTGTAGTGCGGAGTGGATTTTTTCCAACGATGTAGCTTTTGATTAAGTAGCTACTGAAACTTCTGGAGCAGAACCTTCAACGTTGTTCTGTCTATGGGCAATCTGTGCTTCTTCAAGCTTGATTTTTGTGATGATTTCTTTGACTTTATCGTCAATTCTAACCATCTCAAGAGTGTATCTGTTATTATCCAGATGCTCCTGTTCCCACTTCAACTCCAAGGACCTTTTTGCTTTGTATAGGTCTTGTATCA
>Ga0208767_1002666_pt1 | contig 13326 bp, 13 predicted proteins | sample VirMetDEL_Mar_21_FD_184514 | JGI IMG/M metagenome (GOLD analysis project Ga0208767, IMG submission 184514) | Aqueous microbial communities from the Delaware River and Bay under freshwater to marine salinity gradient to study organic matter... | ecosystem: Environmental > Aquatic > Marine >... | reverse complement strand
ACTTCTCTACTAGAAAGCCGAGAGCTGTTTGGTTGGAATCCAGTTTGGAATTCAGCACAATATATGGTAGCGTCCGTAGGAAGAGTTACTGTCATCACAACAGATGGAGATTAAAATGTCAGCACCTAAAAAATCCTTGCGTCCCAAAGCTCGCCCCAAATCTATCTATGGGGTCGAAGAGATGAGTACACAAAGTCCTGATGGTCTCACCATAGCAGAGCGCGAAAAGAAAGAGAAAGCTGAGAAAAAGATGTACGGTGGGAAAATGAAAAAACCTGTTGCTATGAAGTACGGTGGCAAAATGCCCAAGAAGATGGGCATGGGCGGCAGTATGTGTCGTGGTATGGGAGCTGCAACTCGCGGCGGAAACTTTAAAATGGGTTAAGTTCAAATGAACTATTCTGAGTTATCACAGGCCATACAGGACTACACTGAGAACAACGAGACAACCTTCGTCTCGCAGATTCCTACGTTTGTAGAACAAGCTGAAGAAAACATACATAGAACTGTTTTGATTCCAGAGCTTCGCAAGAATGTAACTGCCAATATGACCAACGGTAACCGTTTCCTTGCAAGGCCATCAGACTTCTTAGCCCCATTCTCTATGGCGGTCATAGATGACTCTGGCGACTATACCTACATGCTCCCCAAGGATGTAAACTTCATCCGCGAAGCATATCCAAACAAGTCTACCTCCGGTCTTCCTAAGTACTACGCGGAGTTTGATGGCGATGTTCAGTCTACGTCTTCACCGGGAAATTTTATTCTAGGCCCAACCCCTAATGGTGCTTATGAAGTTCAATTGCACTATTATTTCGACCCTCCCTCTATTGTTACCTCAAGTACTTCTTGGCTTGGTGATAACGCAGAAGAGGCTTTACTTCACGGCAGTCTCGTGAACGCTTACATATTTATGAAGGGTGACGGGGATGTGCTTGCAATGTATCAACAGCGATTTAAAGACGCCATGCAGCGGCTGATGGTTCTTGGTGAGGGAAGACTGAAGCGCGATGACTATCGTGACGGCCAGCCAAGGTTGGAGATGTAGATGTTTGAGCTAAAGACAAACACCCCCCAAAATGAACAAGTGGTATTGGTAAATACTACTAAGGGTCGTGGCTTCACGCCAGAAGAGCTTTCTGAGCAATGCGTTCAGAAATTGATCTCTGTATCTGATACGGCACCCCCAGCCATCAGGGATCAAGCCCGTGCTTTTTCAAAGCACATTGAGACGCTTGTTGCATATTATATGCGGCAGGCTATTCGCAGCGACAGAACCAGTGTATATAATGCACTTAATGATGCGGGGCATCCCGACCTAGCCGATCTTATAAGGAGACTTTGACATGGCTTTTACTGGTAACTTCATGTGTACGTCATTCAAGAAAGAGCTTCTTGAAGGCGGACATAACTTTTCACTCAGCGGCGGCGACACCTTTAAGCTCGCCCTGTATGACAACAACGCTTCGTTTACTGCGGCGACCACAGATTACACGGCTACTGATGAAGTAGGCAATTCTGGTTCCTATGCTGCTGGTGGCGGAACGCTTACACGGATCGACCCTACGTCTTCCGGTACAACCGCATTCGCGGACTTTGCGGACCTGACGTTTACGTCTGCTACCATCACTGCTCGCGGTGCGTTGATTTACAACACAACCGAAGGCGCAGGCACAGGAACAACAAACTCTGTTGTGGTTCTAGACTTTGGCGCTGACAAGACCTCAACATCTGGAGACTTCCAAATTGTCTTCCCAACTGCGGATGCGTCTAACGCAATCATCCGTATCGCCTAAATACTTTAAGGAGAGCGCGGCATGGCCCTTGTTGTCAAAGACCGAGTCAAGGAGTCAAGTACAACTTCTGGCACCGGAACATTAACGCTAGCTGGCGCGGTAACAGGCTTTCAGGCTTTTTCTGCTGCGCTCTCCAACGGCGACACAACCTACTACGCCATTGCTGAATCAAGCACTGGTGCGTGGGAAGTAGGTCTTGGTACATATACCACGTCTGGAACGACACTGGCTCGGACAACAGTTTTGTCTAGCTCCAACAGCGGCTCTGCAGTTAACTTGTCTGGAGCGGGTGCTGAGGTGTTCATCACTCAGCCTGCGGACAAAGCAGCGTACTTCGATTCTTCTGGTGATCTTTTCCTGAACCAAGACCCGACCTCGGCACTTCAATCTGCAACGAAACAGTATGTGGACACGATTGCTGCGGCTGGCATCCATTATCACGATCCTGTCCGAGTTGAGCGTGAGGGCAACCTTACTGCGACTTACAACAACGGAACGGCTGGGGTTGGCGCTACTCTTACAAACTCTGGCACTCAAGCTGCGTTGGTTATTGATGGGGTAACTCTCAATAGTGCCGACCGTGTTCTTGTGTATGAACAAACTAATCAGACCCAAAACGGCATTTATACCGTCACCAACACAGGTTCTGCCAGCACGAACTGGGTACTTACCCGTGCGACAGACGCTGACAGTTACGGTCCATCAGACCCTGACTCCCTTGGTCAGGGCGATGCGTTCTTTGTGCAGGAAGGTGCGGCGGGCGCTGGTGAAACCTATGTGATGAACACCGAGGGTACGATTACCTTTGGCACAACAAACATCACCTTTGCTCAGTTCTCCTCCGCACAGATTTACTCTGCGGGTGACGGTCTTACGCTTACGGGTGTGACTTTTGCTGCGGGTGCTGGCACTGGTGTTACAGTCAATGCAAACGACATTGCGATTGGTCAGGATGTAGGGACATCTTCGAATGTGACGTTCAACACTGTTAATGCTGATCTCACAGGTGCTGTTACTGGTAATGTGACTGGTAATGCGTCTACTGCCTCTGCATTACAAACGGCTCGAAACATTGCACTGACAGGGGCTGTCACTGGCTCAACCAGCTTTGACGGCTCTGGCAACGTCAGCATCACGACCACAGCAACGTCCGATCCCACGATTACCTTGGGCGGCGACCTTTCTGGTTCCGCTACACTCACGAACTTGGGCAACGCCACACTCACGGCTACGATCAATGCGAACTCGGTTGCGCTCGGCACAGACACCACAGGCAACTATGTTGGCTCTGGTGCAACAAGCGGCAACGGTATTTCTGGTTCTGTTAGCTCAGAGGGCGGCACGTTTACTGTTACGTCCAACGCCACAAATCTTAATACTGGAAGCACTACAGTTTTTCGTGACGCATCGGGCAACTTCTCCGCTGGTACAATCACAGCGGCTTTGAGCGGCAACGCCACAACGGCAACTTCGGCGGCAGCACTTACGACTGCTCGCAACATTGCTGTGTCTGGCGCGGTTACTGGCAATGCCAACTTTGATGGCTCTGGAAACATCACCATCAGCACGACTGCGACCTCTGACCCAACGATCACTTTGGGTGGCGATCTTTCCGGTTCGGCCACACTGACCAACTTGGGCAATGCTACGCTGACAGCGACAATCAACGCTAACTCTGTTGCTCTCGGTACAGATACTACAGGTGACTATATCGCTGCAGTTTCCGCAGGTACGGCGGTCGACATCTCTGGTTCTGGTGGCGAGGGCGCTACTGCCATAGTCAGTGTTGACCTAAGCGAGCTTCCCACCTCCACCACTAACGGTGACGGCGATTACTTTGTAGTGGTTGATACGTCCAATGCGCAGCGCAAGCTGACCAAAGGCAACATAAACATCAGTGGCTTTAACAACGACGCTGGGTTCACTACAAATGTGGGCGATATTACGGGTGTGACCGCAGGTACAAACCTCACTGGCGGCGGCACATCAGGAGCAGTTACCCTCAACATGGCTACTGGCGGCGTCGGCTCAGGCACATACGGCTCAACATCTAACGCTACAAAAATCGACACCATTACAGTAGACGCCTATGGTCGAGTAACAGCAGTAGCAACAGGGGCGACTGGCGATATTGACGCTGTTACAGCAGGGACAGGTCTTTCTGGCGGCGGATCGAGTGGCAGTGTGACGCTGAATGTCGATCTGTCTGAACTGACGGACATGACAGACGGTATGTTAGGCACGGACGAATTTATTGTCCTTGATGCTGGTGCAGACCGTCGTAAAGCTGCGAACGAAATCGGATTAAGCATTTTCAACAATGACGCTGGGTTCACCACCAACGTGGGCGACATTACGGGTGTCACCGCAGGCTCCGGCATATCAGGCGGCGGTACGTCTGGTACTGTAACGGTGTCACATGCTGACACTTCATCTCAGAGCAGTGTAGACAACAGCGGTGCCACGGTTATCCAAGACGTTACGCTAGACACATATGGACACGTTACAGGCCTTGGTTCACATACCCTTACCTTAGCAAACTTGGGCTACACTGGTGCAACTAATGCTAACTACATCACCAATAACAACCAGCTAACAAATGGTGCTGGCTACACAACTTACACCGCAAACCAGAGTTTAAATACGAGTAACAGCCCATCGTTTGCGGGTGTAAACATCAACGGCAACTTGAACGCCGTAGATAACATTTACCTCGCCAACGCCCTCTACCATGAGGGTGATACCAACACCTACCTTGTGTTTGGCACAGACACTATTACTCTTGCTACCGCTGGCTCTTCTGAGGTAACCGTCAACTCCACAGGTGTACGTCTAGGCGACACAGGCAACGGCTACTTCCAACCTGTCACTGGCAACTACGGCTCTGTGCAGATTGATGGCGGTGCGCATACTGGCTATGAAGGTTACAGTATTGGTGGTCGTGCCGTGTTTATGCACGATAACTCTAGCACTATGGGTCTGTACGATGACGTAAATAATGAATGGGGCATTAGATATACATTCAACGGCGCTGCAGAGTTGTTTTACAACGGCGTTACCAAGCTGCAAACCATTAGCAACGGGGTGAACATCAGCGGCGACCTAAACGCTGTTGATAATGTTTATGTTGCAAATGCGGTTCTTCACGAAGGTGACACCGACACCTACATGCAGTTTCACGCTGCGGATCAGTGGCGTGTTGTAACAGGTGGGACAGAACGTCTTGAGGTAAACAACTCAGCAATAACAGCCTCTACTGATATTATAATAGCTGGCACTGGAAATTACTTACAGTTCCCTGATGGTACGCAGCAAACAACTGCTGCTACAGGCGGTGGCGCATCTTATTTACAAGCATGGGTTGGAAAAGATAGTGGCACTGCGAATACATTAAACAGCGTAGCAGGTGATGGCTCAGGTAATTGGGTTGCTGTAGGGTCAAGCGGTGTAGTATGCAGATCAACCAATAATGGCTCTACTTGGGCAGCAGCCACCGTTTCTGGTGCAACCACTTTTCAGGATGTAGCAACTGATGGCTCAGGTAATTGGGTTGCTGTAGGGGGTAATGGTCAGGTGTATTACTCGTCAAATGCTGGTTCTACTTGGACTGCGGGGACATCTGGCGTTGGCAGCAATGAAATCACTGGCGTGGCAACAGACGGCTCAGGTAATTGGCTGTTTGTTGATAATGGCGGGCAATGCAGAAAATCCACAAACAACGGTTCTACTTGGAGTTATTTAGCTAATCCCGGAGGGGCAACTTCCACTCTACGGGGGATAAGATATGGAAACGGCTCTTGGCTTACTTGGAACTCCTCTAACGTCCTGTATCGTTCTACAAATACAGGTACTAGTTTTGCTTATGAAGAGAGTATCAATATAAAAGAGAAGGCTGTCGGAACAGATGGGGCAGGTAATTGGATAGTAGGTAGGGATGGTGGCTTGGTTTATAAGTCAACTGATGACGGTGCCACATGGGCTTTTACAGGTGATTATGGTTTTGGTAATGGGAGTGGTACAAACAGCCCCACCACAATTGCTGGCAGCGGAGATGGCGTGGTTATAGTTAATAGATCTAACGAAAGCGCCCCTGCTGGAGGGGGTCTTACCTTTCTTATATATGATGACTCTGGTGACTTTGGTGATTATAGCACTTCATCATCTAACTCTGGTAACTTTAGGGGATGGAGAGGTATGTCTTCAGATGGTGCAGGTAGCTGGGTAGGTGTTGGTAGCTCTGGTGCCATAGGTGTAGCTCAAGAGTAATGAGTAATTTGTTTAAAAAGGAGGTTTACTAAAATGGCATACGCTAAAGTAAACGGCAGTACATTAGAGCAGTACCCCTACAAACGCTCTACTATGTACAATGATTTTCCAGACCTTCGAAGAAGGCCTATCATACCACCGTCAGAGCTTCCTGATGGGGTTGTTGTTGTGGTAGGTGAGACCCCTGATTCTTTTGACCGCAACACACAAAAACTATCTTACGCCCAAACGCCCGTACTTAAAGAGGGTAAGTGGGTGTTACCATTTACAATCACCGATAAAACAGAAGAAGATATTGCTTTAGAGTCTGCATATGCAAGAAATAGAAGAGACATTCTTTTAGCTGAAACAGATCACTGGGCTTTTCCAGACACTCCAGACATGACGCCAGAACAAATTGCATACCGTCAAGCACTGCGTGATATTACCGCACATGTGAACTGGCCACACTTGAGCGATGACGACTGGCCATCTGAGCCTGCATAGGAAGGACGTTTAGATGTTTAGCTCCGCACCCTTTGCTGCTGGCACCTTTGCTGGGCTAGGAACGGTAAACGAGTCTGTCTCAATTACTGGCGTTTCTGCTGCGGGGCAAGTGGGTACAGCACAAGCTCGCAACGTAAACCGTTTCTTCGTGACAGGCGTTGAGGCTAACGGCGCAGTTGGCTCCGTTACGGTAGTTGCGAAAGCAAATGTCAGCCCAACCAGTGCTGCTGGTACAGGCGAAGCGGGCCAAGTAACGATTACCGCAGGGTCTAGTGCCACCGTAACGGGCGTACAAGGCACAGGTGAGGTCGGAACCGCCGAGGGGCAAGCGGGGGCTGATGTTCCTGTTTCTGGCGTTGAAGCTACAGGTGGCATTGGTTCGGTAACAATAACCGGCGCTGCTACGGTTCTGCCGACTGGTGTTGAGGCTACAGGCGCTGCTGGTCAAGCAGGCGTTTCCGGTGATGCCAACGTAGGCGTGACTGGCGTCGAGGCCATCGGAGCTGCTGGTCAAGCGGGAGTTCAGGCTGGCGCGGATGTCCCAGTAACCGGCATTGAGGCTACCGGCTCGGTTGGTTCTGTTTCCGTAACAGCTGGCGCTTCTGTTGTGCCGACCGGCGTTGAAGGTACAGGCGCTGCGGGACAGGCCTCTGTTGAAGCGGGTGCGATTGTTCCAGCAACAGGTTTGGAGGCAGACGGAGAGGTCGGTTCGGTCACGATTCGCTCTGGCGCGATTGTTTATGTTACTGGTGTTGAAGCTACCGGCGCGGTAGGCTCTGTCACTGCAGAAGCAGGGGCAGATGTTCCTGTAACAGGTCTTGAAGCTACAAGTGCGGTGGGTTCGGTTACCGTTATCGAAGGTCAGGGTATCGACGTACCTGTCACAGGTGTGTCCGCGACTTCTGCTGTTGGATCAATTGACTCGGTTACTGGCACTGCAAGAGTATTCCCAACTGGAGTTGAGGGTAGCGGAGAAGTGCGAGCTGTGCTAGTCTGGGGCAACATCGTCCCTGATCCCGGCACCATTTGGAATGATATAGACCCATCTTCAGGAACTATTTGGACCGAGATAGCGGCATAAGGAAAACAACATGGCTAGTACATACGCAGTCAACACAGGCATAGAACTAATCGCTGACGGCGAACAGTCGGGTACATGGGGCGATACTACAAATACAAACCTTCAGATCGTTGACCGACTGACGAGCGGTGTAGGTTCAATTGCACTTTCTGGCACAACGCATACTCTGTCCACTTCTGACGGTGCGTTGTCCGAGGGTCAGTATAAGGTTCTCGTGTTTGGCGGATCACCCAGCGGGACGAACACTGTTACGGTCACTCCGAACGACCAGAGCAAGCAGTACTTTATTGTTAACAACTCTGGGCAAAGTGTTATTATCTCGCAAGGGTCTGGGTCTAATGTGACCGTTGTTGACGGATCAACAGACATTATCTACTGCGATGGTGCAGGATCAGGTGCTGCTGTCGTCAGCCTTTCTTCCAACTTGTCTGGCTTCTTAACCACTGCCAACAATCTTTCTGACTTGGCAAGCGCAGTAACGGCTCTGACCAACTTGGGCCTTACCGCCACGGCAGCGGAAATTAATGTCCTCGACGGCATCACCGCAGACACTGCAGAGCTAAACATCCTCGACGGCGTGACTTCGACCACAGCCGAGCTAAACATACTTGACGGCGTCACCGCAGACACAGCCGAGCTAAACATCCTTGATGGCGTCACGGCTACCACTGCCGAGTTGAATATCCTTGATGGCGTTACGGCTACCGCCGCAGAGTTGAATATCCTTGACGGGGTTACGGCGACCACTGCCGAGTTAAACATACTTGACGGGGTTACGGCAACGACTGCCGAGCTAAACATTCTAGACGGAGTAACATCCACCACCGCCGAACTAAACATTTTAGACGGTGTGACTGCCACAACCGCAGAATTGAACTACAACGACATCACAACGCTTGGCACGTCAGAGGCCAGCAAGGCGGTCACTGCGGATGCAAATGGCGTCGTTACTTTTGATAATGGGATCATCGAGGAGTTCACGGCGGTTACATCGTCGGGCAACGCGACAACGGTAAATTCTCGTGACGGCACAGTGTTTAGTCACACGCTGACAGAGAACACTACGTTCACGTTCAGCAATCCCGCAGCCTCTGGTAAGTCTTCAGGTTTTGCCTTAACAATCGTGCAGGATGCAAGCGCCAGCGGCTTCACGGTGACGTGGCCCGGCGCAGTGGCTTGGCCTAACGGTAATACACCGGCGCTTACAGGTACGGCAAACGCCGTAGATCAGTTTGTGTTCTACACAACTAACGGCGGTACGACTTGGTACGGTTTCCAGTCGGGACTGGACATGAGCTAATGCTTATTTGGGAAAAACTTCTGATGTCTTCGTCAGTTTCGGGTCAACCCGGACAAGAAGCCTTTACAACTCCGGGAACGTACTCTTGGGTTGCTCCTTCCGGGGTCACTAGCGTTTCAGTAGTCTGTGTGGGCGGCGGTGGCGGTGGTGGCTCTGGATTAGGCGGTGCGGGCGGCGGTGGCGGCTTGGGTTATAAAAACAACATCACTGTTACCCCCGGATACTCTTACACAGTTGTAGTGGGTGCGGGCGGTGTAGTTAACGGAGATGGCGAAGATTCAACTTTCACGGCTTCTTTTGGGACACTGACTGCTGAGGGTGGGGGTGGCGCACCTGCGCCCAACTATGGTGCTGGTGGCAGCCGTATAAACGCAGACGGTGGTGGCGATGGCGGAACAGGGGTAGGCGGTTCCGGAGGTTCATACGGTGCTGGCGCTGGTGGTTATAGTGGTAACGGTGGAACCAGCAGTGTTCCCACCCCCGATGGCACCGGATATGGCTCAGGCGGTGGCGGCGGTGCTGGTGCCAATCTCACCGGAAACGCCTCCGGTGGTGGCGTTGGAATACTTGGCGAAGGCGCTAATGGCGCTGGTGGTAATTCTAATGGTGACCCCGGAAAAGGCGGTTCTGGAGGCACAGATGGTGATTCAGCGGTGTCTGGCACAGGCGGTCTTTACGGTGGGGGTGGTGCTGGCCCCGGTGGCGGTGGCGCAGTACGCATTATTTGGCCCGGAACTACGCGACAGTTCCCATCGACAGATACCGGAGATGTATAGATGCCTCTAACCAAACTTCAGTTCCAGCCCGGTATCAACAGAGAATCCACCTCGTATAGCAACGAAGGTGGTTGGTACGATATGGACAAAGTGCGGTTTCGCATGGGTTATCCCGAGAAGATTGGTGGGTGGACAAAGCTGGGTATCAAGTCTTTTCTGGGTTCGTGTCGTGCATTGCATTCGTGGAGAACGATTGCTTTAAATAATTATCTAGGCGTTGGCACCAGCGACAAGTACTACATCGAAGAAGGTCAGGGCTATTACGACATCACTCCTATCAGAGAAACGACCTCGGCAGGGGATGTAACTTTTGCTGCATCGGATGGCTCGTCTACAATTACTGTGACCGACACAAATCACGGTGCGGTGTCGGGAGATTTTGTTACCTTTAGCGGCGCGGTGTCTTTAGGTGGGTTAATTACAGCAAATGTCTTAAATCAAGAGTATAAGATTAACTCTATCGTGGGTAGCAACAGCTACACAATAATCGCCAGAGAAGTAAACAGCGTTGCTGATATTACCGTTGATGGTGTATATACTCCAGTTGCCGTTACGGCAAACAGTTCTGATTCGGGGAATGGTGGCTCCTCTGTCGTAGGCGCGTATCAGATCAACACGGGCCTCGATACTTCTGTGTACGGCAATGGTTGGGGCGCTGGAACTTGGTCGCGTGGTGCTTGGAACTCTGGGGCGGTTATTGATACTTTAACAGATACATTGCGTCTATGGTCACACGATAACTTCGGGGAAGACCTGATAATAAACGTGTACAACGGCGGTATTTACTATTGGGACGGATCATCATTAACTACAAGAGCCGTTCCATTAAGTTCTCTTGCCGGGGCGAGCAACACTCCAACAGTTGCCGCTAAGGTTATTGTCTCTGATGTTGACAGGCACGTTATTGCTTTCGGTGCAAACCCACTCGGTAGTTCAGTACAAGACCCCTTGTTAATAAGGTTCTCCGATCAAGAGAACGCCGCTGACTGGACTCCGTCAACAACCAATACTGCGGGGGATTTGCTTATTGGCTCTGGGTCAAGAATTGTTACAGCGATTGAAACCCGCCAGCAAATATTAATATTCACAGACACATCCCTGCATGTAATGCAGTACTTAGGACCACCGTTTACATTTGGGATCAACATGATCTCAGAGAACGTGACAATAGCAAGTCCCAACTCTGCGATAGCAATTGAAGATAACGTCTTTTGGATGGGTAATAACGAGTTCTATAATTATGGTGGCGCAGTTCAAAAGTTACCCTGCACCGTACGTGATTACGTCTTTTCTGACTTTAATCAAAACCAATCTGAAAAAGTATTCGCCGCATCTAATACGTCATTCTCTGAAGTATGGTGGTATTACCCCTCGGCCAATAGTGAGAATGTAGACCGTTATGTTGTTTATAACTACCAACAGAACATCTGGTATTACGGCACCTTAGCTCGTAGCGCGTGGATGGATCGTGGTGTTGAACAAAACCCTATTGCGGCAGGGTTGGACGGATACCTCTATACGCATGAGAATGGCTTTGATGATGGAAGTCAAAACCCTGCAACTGCAATCTCTGCTTATATTGAGTCTAGTCAGTTTGATATTGGGGACGGCAACAACTTCTCGTTTGTAAGTCGGATCATTCCAGACGTTACGTTCAGGGACTCAACTGCGAGTTCTCCGTCTGTTACGTTTACGATGAAAGCAAGGAACTTCCCCGGCGGCAATTATCTACAGGAAGATGATAGCATAATAACAAAGACAGCTACTGTTCCAGTAGAGCAGTTTACAAATCAGGCAAACATAAGATTGCGCGGACGATCAATGGCTTTGCGTGTAGACTCTAACGGAACAGGTATGACTTGGCGGCTTGGGTCTCCTCGCATGGATGTTAGACAGGACGGGCGCAGGTAATGTCCGTAAGAGAAGCGCCAGTCCCATACTTCCCGATTGCGCCGCAGGCATACGATCAGCGGTACATGTCCGAAGTGGTGCGAGCTTTCTCTGTATATCTGGCTCAGGCACAAAACCCCGGAACGGCTGTATTTAATACTTTAAACCTGTTAAACTTACCCGCATATGCCGATAACGCTTCCGCTGTAGCTGGTGGATTGTCTGTAAACGATGTGTATAAAACCTCTACTGGCGAACTAAGGATAGTAATATGAGTGACGCAACAATCATTACAATGTCAGACGGTAGCCGTTGGAAGCCTGCTACCTCTGTGGATACTATACAGTGCCACAACTGCGATAACTTGGTGGACACACCGGAAGAAGTAGCGTCATACCCTGATGGCAACTGCCCAGACTGTGGTGAGACATGGACTGATACAACTAAGCGGCACACGGCTATCACCGTCACAATGCCACAATCCGCAGACGGAGGAACTATGTAATGCCAGAACCAGATTACGGCGTAAGTCTATCAGCACCAACAAAATCAATAAAACCAAAAGCAAGGACAGTAGCAGCATCAAAAGCATCAAGGCCAAAAGCGGCTGCACCAAGGAGCTTTATGGATAAGTTTAAGGCCAGTATTACTGGTCCACCAGTAGAAAATAAAGTTACCTCATACTCCCACCCAACGGATAATGATGACTCCGGTGCTTCAGCCATGCAGGGCGGGATAAAGTCACTAAGCGGTGCCACAGCAGATGCTGACATGTATGCCGAGAACCTAAAGCGTTATAACGATTACCTGAAAAGTCAGGGACGGCCTGTAGGTGGTCCGATGGGCGGTAAGGGTGGCCCTCGTACCATGCCTCAACAACCAGAGATCACGCCAGAGATGCGTGAAGCTGCTTTGGGTATGTTCGAGTCTCAGCAGGGTGCGGGTCAGGTTCCTTACTATATGGCTGCGGCTCGTGACGATGTAAATTACCGACAAGGCAGGAGTCGTGACAACTTTGTACCTTACCGACAAGGCGGGAATCGTGACGACTTTGGTATGCCTATTGTAGGTGGCCCTCCACCGCAAAATCCCAACATGAGTCCAGCGTTCCAATATGCTGCACAGAACTATGATGTGCTTGGTGGTTCGCAGCGCCTTGCCCCTCGTCCTATGGAGATGATGAGCGTAGCGGAGCGTAATCGCATTAATGATATGTCTCAGGCTATGGCAGATCAAGCTGCACAACGGCGGATGGAAGAGAACGAATACCGAAAAGGTTTAACAGCTGGTAAGGGCGGTCCTCGAACTCTGCCTCAACTGCACGGCGGTCAATTTAGTTCAATGGAACAATTGATGGAGTTTCAGCAAGCCAACCCAAGCATGAACCTGATGGGGGAGTATCAGAGACTACAAGGTCTAGGGGGCGGCACACAAACTCAACCACCAATGCCTCAGCCTCAATACGGCGGGGGACTATCTTCCATACTTGCAAAAAGGTTTGGACCTATGGGTGGTTCAGGGGGATTTGGTTTCTAATAGACTTGGGAGGGTCGCCAAAACTGTGAGTTGACGGAGATATACTATGTGGTGTGTTCTTGTATTTATCGGGTACGGACACACTTTCGTAAACAACTATGGCACGAAGTTCTATAAAATTTGCTACTACGACTGTGGCGCACCGGGCGGCAAGAACGGTCAATGGCACGATAGACGATACGTTGTCCACCCAGA
>Ga0208767_1002665_pt1 | contig 13327 bp, 11 predicted proteins | sample VirMetDEL_Mar_21_FD_184514 | JGI IMG/M metagenome (GOLD analysis project Ga0208767, IMG submission 184514) | Aqueous microbial communities from the Delaware River and Bay under freshwater to marine salinity gradient to study organic matter... | ecosystem: Environmental > Aquatic > Marine >... | reverse complement strand
TCCAAAGTGTCCTAGTCCCCCCCAGTAGTAAATCTGTCGTAAATCCAAAGTGTCGTAGAATTATAATTCTACGACACTTTGGATTTACGACAGATTTACTACTGGGGGGGACTAGGACACTTTGGATTTAGGACAGATTTAGATTTAGACACTATTGGATTTATAGACATATCTGGGGTGGTATAGGAGTCTTTGGATTTATGGACATATCCGTGGGGGGGGTCATACTTTTGGATTTAGGACAGATTTGGGACCCTAGATCTAAACCTAATTATGTCGTAAATCAACGCCCCGCATTCCCTGGGTGCTATAGGGACTAATTCATACACATATTATCCCCTATAACCCCACACGTTTTTACAAGTATTAATACAAACTCCTTATTAATATTTAACAGGTATTAATATAATTATAATTTAGACATTCTCCACTCAATCGCCATATTATCACCTACTACCCCACACGATTACACAAGTATTAATACAAACTCCTTATTAATATTTAACAGGTATTAACATAATAATATTACTGATATTATTATCATAATAGTGCATCTATTTTTGGATTAATATTTATAGATCATTTTTTAAATTTATATTATCAATTATTATTTATATTTTTTATTATCTGGACTGAAAATTAGACATTCTATATTTAAGCTTCATGATTCATTTTATTCTTTTTCATTTTTGGATTAATATTTATAGATCATTTTTTAAATTTATATTCTCAATTATTATTTATTTTTTTTATTATCTGGACTGAAAATTAGACATTCTATTTTTGGATTGTTTATTATTCACTTTTTATATATGTATCATAGATTATTTATTATTTATTATTTCCTTTATTAGATCTCATCAAACATCAATCTCCACATCACTCATCTATCACACATCTAATCCACATCTCATCCCACATCAATATCCACACACCAATCTTTTAAAAATCTTATTATAGATTATAAACATGATTCAATATATTTATTGGTTATTTGGTTATTATGAAAAAAAATTAGATATTTATTGTATTAATTCATTTGCAATTACTGATCGTGATTTTAACTATGTGGTTGAAGTATTTCCAACAGATGATGATGAACCAGGTAAAATTCTATATGATAGAGTTATTTATAATCATTAAATGACTTAAAGAATTAAATACTTATACATATATATTAATTAATAATAAATGAGATTCGTTTTTAAAATCGTTCACAAGTGTTCTAAGTGTAAAAAAGAACATAAAATAGCAGATTTTAGGATTGGTTGTGAAATATTTAAAATGTGTGTTAAGTGTAGAGAACGTGGTAAAAAATACAAGGAGAAAAATAAGTGTATCCATTCTAAATATAAATCTCGTTGTAAAGATTGTAATGGAGCTAGTATATGTATTCATAATAAAAGAAAATCTCAATGTAAAGAATGTAATGATCCAATAGATATTACTATTAAAAGAATGATTTATGATTCTAAACAAAAAGATAAAAAACATAATAGATATGATGAACCCAACTTTATAGATTATCCATTCATTCAAAATCTACTATCGGAATCAAATGATAAATGCTATTATTGCTCTTGTGAATTACAATACACCTATTACACCAATAACCTGGCGACTATTGAACGATTGGATAATAGTTTAGGTCATATAAAAAGTAATTGTGTTATTGCTTGTAGGACTTGTAATTATACTAAAGTCGGTTCTAGGGTGCAGTCTCTATGAATTCTTGAATATCTACTGGACCTGGATCATCAAAATCACCTTCATATAGGTAGTTAAGCTGTTTTCGGTATCTAAGCATCCTATCTGTTGTTGTATTGTCTAGGTAGAAAAAAGAAAAAGGTTCTTCTAATATTGCGTTATATAACTGATTGAACTTCTTTTTAGGTAGATCCCCCCCGAGTTCCACAGATAAACTAATTTGTTCTCTCCTATTAAATGACGAGAACAATGCTAAATATGAAGTATTTATTCTGATGGGTCTCGGAGTAGAAAAATACAACTGAGTAATCATTATTATTGATACGTTCCTATGTCTTGACCTAATAAAGAGATCGCTTATTCTCTTCATATTCGCTTTACTAGTCTCCGCGTGATCATCAATTATCACCAGGTTTCTGTATGATTTGTCAAAATCTTCGACCTTAGGCAACGAATCGAGTTCTGTCTCCCATTTTTCAATTATTTTAAATTTATGTTTTGTTTGTTTTTCTATACTATCTTCTAGAGCTATCAAATGTTGCTTCAACCATACATTTTTAGTTTGTTCAAGATGCTTACTGAAATAATAGATTTTATCCCAACAAGTTAATTTAGTAACTAAATTTAAAAGAAGATTCCCCTTTCCACCACCACTAGAACCACATATCAACATCCTGAACGGATGCTTGGGTGCTAATTTATTCACCTGCCTTACTCCAGAAACACACTTTTCACCAACCATTTCATCTACATTATCAATTTTTAAAATATCCATATATTTCTTTAATATTAACTGAGATTTTTATATATTATTATTAATATAGAATGAGTTCTAAATTAATGCAACCCAATCCATATTTTGTAGATCGAACACCTGAACAATACGCTCAATTGGCTATCGCCTTATCATATGCTACTGAAAAATTAAATGAAAAAATCAGACAGGAAAAGATTATGAATTATAAAACTATAAAAAGTCAAATTACCGACCAGTTAATAAAACGTGAAGCATTAAAGCAGATTGCCGAAATGGATTCATTTATTTTAAAAAAAGATTTAAATAACCTGTTTAATCAACAAATTGCCGATAACCAGGTAGTTAGTGATGGTTTAAACGATATTTATGGAACAACAGGTTTTTCATCTAGTGCTATAGGAGAAGAAACTAAAGATGAAATTGATACTACTCCTGGTGCTATAGATGATACTGGTGCTTCTGAAGATAAATCAGAAATGCAGTTGCGGATTGATAAGATTGATCAATTAACCGCTGATGATATTGACCGAATTTTTAAAGATATAAAAAATCTATCATTCGATGAACTAATGGAAACTAGAACTGGATTGATTAATATAGAAGAAAGTGGTCTTCAATTATCTAATAATGTGAAATTTTTCATCAATGAGTATTTTGAAAAATTAGCTGAAGCTCTAACTGCTAAAATGAATGAAGACGAAGAAAATGCTCCTGTAGAAGAACAAAAAGGAGAACCTGATTTACCTGATTCTGAACTTACAACTGCTAAAGAGACACCTATTAAAGAACGTCCAAATATTAAATTCACGGATAAAGAACAAAAATATTTAAAAGATAAACCTGCTAAATTAGTTAAATCTAAAACACAAGATGAGCTTAAAATGATTTTCAGTGATTTGAGTGACATGGAACAACGAGTTAGAATGTCTAAAACACCAGGAGTAACTAAATTATTAAATAATATAAAAACTCGCATTGATAAAGTTAGTGGTTTGATTAATCAAGAAGTCGAAACAGAAGATGCTGTTGAAGTATTATTAACTTCTGATAAAAAATTACCAGTAGATCCACCTGTAGATGATAAAAAAACACCAGCAGATCCAACTAAACGTAGTATTAAAATTAAATCGAAAAAAACAGGTAAAGGTTATGGAGCATACCAAAAACCTACTAAAAAATATCGTATCATGCTTGGTTCGGCGATGGCAGGAAATAACAACAAGGAACTATTAAAAACTATAAAAAGTAATCAACTATAGAATCGAGTATGTCAAATTAAAAAATATAAATATATTATAAATGGCTTATAACATATTTAACGATAGTTCATCTATAACTGGTGATATTGCTCTAGGAAAGCGATTGACTAATATTAAAAATCTGAATATATCCCAACCTAGATTCAGTGTTTATGATATTAATAATTCAGTCACGACATATCCATTCAATCCAGCAATATCATCTATTCTAAATCAGTCTTCATTAGATGCACTAAAAACTATTCTGCTCGAAAATAATGAAGAAGCTATAGTCTTTCAATCTGATAATAACAATATTATCGAATTCCACACAGGTTTGGCAGGTGGTGATCCATCTGCTTCAAACTTAAGATTAGAAATAACTAATACTGATACCACTATTAAAAATAATTTAGTTGTAGATGGTTCAATGGAAATTAGCAATATTAAAACAGTATCTATTACAGCAGGTAATAATGATCACGGATTTTATTTATACAATAACCCATCGAGCAATCCACCACCAGCAAAACAATATTATTTTAGATTTATTCCAGATGCTTCAAACTTCGTTCAAACAGAATCCAACTACATAACTTTTACACCTGTTAATAGTGGGGCAATTGGTTTTCAAATAGACCACAACACTGCTACTCAACAAGTAACATCTAATTATAATTTTAGAATAAATGTTTCTAATAATGATTATGCTTTATTTGTAGCAAATGGTTTAAACCAAGCGTGTTTATATAGTGGAAAGCAATATCCAGGGCAAAATCCATCTGGTTTATTAGTTCAAGGTTTTTTTGACCCAGCAGATACAAACCAAGATATATGTGCTTTAAAAATTAATAACTATTCAAATCAGGCATATAGACCAATTATGTTTAACTCATCAAACATATCGAAATTTATTATCGGTAGTGTGGATTTCCATTCTTCTGATAGTCAAAATTTCATCGTAGATAGTGCTTCTTTATTTTCTACTAATGTAAATATTAATGGTAATTTAACCTGTGCTGACTTGCGAACAACGAATATTAAGGACATTTCAGGTGTGGATTTTATTAATTTAAATAGTGATATTGTAATTAAAAAAAACATAGTCCCAGATATAACCAATACTTTGGATTTAGGAAGCACTACAAAACTAATTAATAATGCCTATGTAAATGCTGGTAATTATTCTACTTTAAAAACAGGTGGCGATACTACAGCGATAGAATCAGGTTATGCTTTGGAAGTTGGTGGTGATACATATATAAAAGGTAGTATTTTACTTAATGCTAATTCTACATATTCAATTGGTAATATTACAAATAAAATACACAGAATTTATACAGGGGGTATTATATCAAGTAGTTTTTATGATGCTAATGATGATGAAATGTTTAGATTTTCTAGTAGTGTGATGAGACTATACAAACCAATAACAATATCTAGTCTAGTTGATATTGATTTAGCGACATCATCAAAAGCATTTGTAAATGGTTATATTACTAATCTATATTCAACAACATTAAATACATCTACATTAACTACTACTGGAGATATAACTATTGGTGGTGTTTCAAATTTTAATGGTTCTATGATTACACAGCAGATTACTCCTATTTCATCAAATACATATTCATTAGGTTCTTCGTCTAAAACATTTCTAAATGGTTATATTACAAATGTTAATTCAAGCACACTGACTACTTCTGGTTTGGCAACATTAAATGGTGGTCTTAATTCTCCATTAGATAATGTTTTTGGTGGTGGTATTCAATTTACTAATACGGCGATAGTTCAGCAAATTACACCTATTAGTAGTTCTACATATTCAATAGGAACAAGTGGTAAAAGGTTTCTAAATGGTTATTTTACTGGAGATGTAATTTGCGACCAGTTAATATGTAATAGTGGTTTGGTCGGTGGTAATGTAATTACTAGTGATATTAGACTAAAAGAAAATATTAAATTATTAGAAGATGATTTTGGAATTGAATTTATCCGTAAATTGAAACCAAAAGAATATAAATATAAGACTGGAATAAGGACACATTTAGGATTTGTCGCAAATGATATTTACGATGTGTTGGGAACAGATAAATATAGTATTTGGTCTAAATTGAAAGATGAAATAGAAACCCAATGTATTCAACCAGCAGAATTTATTGCTCCAATAGTTAAGTCAGTCCAACATTTAGATGAACGAGTTATTAATTTAGAAAAGAAGATTCAGAATTTAGAGAACATGAATAAAACACTGGTTCAATTGATTTCAAAACTAATTAAGAAATAAATATATTGTAATATTATAAATGTCAGCTAATATATTTAATGATACTGCATCAGCTTCTATAGGACCACGTCTTACTAATATTCAAAATCAAAGTATTAGTTCTTCAAAAATGTTAGTTTATGATAGTAATAATACTGTTAGTCAAATCAATTTTAATCCAGCAATATCATCTATTCTAAATCAGTCTTCATTAGATGCACTAAAAACTATTCTGCTCGAAAATAACGAAGAAGCTATAGTCTTTCAATCTGATTCTAATAATATTATTGAATTCCACACTGGATTAAATGGTGGTGCTCCATCTGCTTCTAATTTAAGAATGGAGATTACAAATACGGATACTACTATTAAAAATAATTTAAAAGTTGATAATATAAAAGATGAAGCTGGAAATCAATCAATTAATATTACATCAGGTCAATTAACATTACAAAGACCTAAAATAACATTTAGAGATAGTGCTTTTACCAACAGGGGGTATTTACAAACTCAAAATAGTGGAGATAGTGATGGTGATAATACTACAGGATATTTAGAGTGGTATACTGGTTTAAATGCCAGGTGTGCTTATATGGGATTAGGTGGTTCTAATGAGTTATCAGGTGTTTCTGGAAAAACATTATCTTTATCATTAGAGCAAAATTGTAATTTTAAAATAAGTCAAGGTGCTACAGAAATTTTTAAAGTGTCTGTAGAAGATGATATAATTATAGCAAATTATAATTTTAGAATAAATGTCCCCAATGATAATACTTTCGCTCTATATGTAGCACCTTTTTTAAACCAAGTTTGTTTATATAGTGCTAAACAATATCCAAATCAAAACCCCAGTGGTCTATTAGTTCAAGGTTTATTTGAAGTATCAGATACGAATCAGGAAAGATGTGCTTTAAAAATCAACAATTATAGTAATGGTGGTTTTAGACCAATGATGTTTAACTCTGCAAACTTGTCGAAAATTATATTTGGTAGTCAAAATTTCCATTCTTCTGATAGTCAAAATTTCATCGTAGATAGTGAAGCATTATTTACTACTAACGTATCTACACACGGTGATTTAAAAACATACCACATTTACCCTGATATAGCAACTTCAGGGTCTCCAGATTTTGTAACTTCTATTTATAGTTTAGGTCAAGATGAACGACGATGGTTAGATATTTATTCTAAAAACTCACCAACACACGGTTCAGATATTAGATTAAAAACAGATATTAAACCACTTGATTTTAACTCATTGGATACTATTTTAAAATTAGAACCTGTATTATTTAAGTGGAAAGCAAATCAATCTGGGAGAAATCATATTGGTTTCATCGCACAATCGATAGAAAAAATAGAAGAACTGCGAAATACTGGTTTTTTCTGTAAATCAAAAAGTGGTTCTACTATATCATTAAGGACTAATGAACTAATACCTGTATTAGTAGGTGGAATCCAACAATTAAAGGGGGAACACGATAAATTAAAAGAACTAATTAACGAGTTATTAGATAAACACAAAGAACTATTTAACCAAGTTAAGGAAGATGACCCATTCGAAAATCTTAAATTATTAATTAGTGAAAATAATATTGATAAACCGATCGGTGATGATGAACAAGTAAAATTAAATAAAGAAAAATTAATTGATTTAGAACGCAAAATCCAGATATTAGATGATGCGAAAGATGAGCATAAATGTGGTGAATTGACTATTTTAAAGGAAGATATCGAGCAACTATGTGAATCAAAAGATGCACTGGAACAGGAGCTATTTAAATTTAAAACACAAAACCAGATATTAGAACAACGTATTATTGAACTGGAAAATATAGACTATCACCAACAACCTGTTGAAACTGCTCCAGTCGTGGATAATAATCAACTTGTATTATTGAAAAACAGGATTGATATTTTAGAAGAACGAGACATGTTAGATGATAGCGATGCTACACAAACGAGCCAAATTGATATTATTATGAGTAGATTAAACCTGCTTGAGAGTGAAAACAAGAAATTGAAAGCAAAGGTCGCTAAACAGACTACGATTATTAATAAAATACTTACTAATAAATAGTTTCTATAGAATAAACACTTTTTATAAAAATTATTTTATATTAATATTATAAATGAATAAATTAACTTGGATTCAAGCAGTAAAACTTTACTCCGAACAAACAGGACAAAAATACAAAGTTCCACGAAAAGGAACACCACATTATGATGCTGTTAAAAAATTGATGACACAACATAATGTGACGACGATGCCTGAAAAATTAAATTCTGGTGTTAGTAAAACACAGAAGAAGCAGATTGTTAATGAAGTTGTCGAAGAAATTTTAGATGACATTGATTTATCACAAGCATCTGATATGACTAAACAGATTTTAGAAAGACATTTATCCGAAGCTAGACGTGAAATTAACGATACTTTTGAAGGACAAGGTTTAGATGATTTGTTAAAATTAGTCCCTGAATCAATTGTTCCAAAAAAGGATATCGAGCAAGTTAAGAAAACCGCTATGGATGTATCTCAGGGTAATATCTCGGTAAATGAATTGAAAGATTCGTGGAAAAATATCAAGAAAGCGGTAACTAAAATAGATGGTCTTGTTAAAAAAGGAATTAAGGGTGAGCAGACGGCTTCAGGATTAACACAACTCGGTGGGTCGATATTTGATGATATTGCTAATTTAATTAAACCACTAATTCCTGTATTAGCCCCTGTTGCCAATATCCCTGAAATAAAAAATATTACTCCTGAAAATGTAACTAGGGTATGGAGTCAAGTCAAAGCTGCTATTAAAGATGTAGATGGAAAAGTTAGAAAAACATTTAGTGGAAAAGGGTTAAAGCAAATCGGAAAAGGTCACCAAAATGGCGGCTTTCTGCCATTTCTGGTCGCCCTTATCCCTACGATCGTATCTGCTTTAAGCACGGCAGCATCTGCGGCAGCGATAGGAGCTGCAACATATGCTGGTTCAAAGGCAGCTGAAGCTATAGGAAAAGCATTATAATTAATTATAAAGACTTAAAGAAATAATTATATATATATACAATATAGAATGAATTACAACCAATTAGACCGAGATGAACTCATTTTCCTAGTTAATGAATTGAATAATAGAAGCAACCGAATTAAAGACTCTCTTAAAAAATATCACGATTCTGAAAAAGGTCGAGATAAACGCCTCGAAGCACAAAAACGATATTATTATAAAAAAAGTAGTAGTTTGGGAAAAGTTTCTTGTTGTGGTAAATTGATTAGTCCATTATCGATGGAGCGACATTTAACATCTAAACTACATCTTAAAAACACGAGCAATCCGAGCATTTCAAATTAATTTAAAGTAATATTATTTATTATTTTAAATCAATTAATTATAATGACTTAAAGATATAATCTTATATATATATAATAGAGTTGAAAATGACAATTGAACAAACTTTCAAATTATTTAAATCTAATGAATATAGAATGATGATGACCGAATGTCCAACCAATTCAATTAAATTTTGTATTAACAATTCACCATCTAAATCACCAGATGGTTGGGGGTATGAACGGAAAGTATTAGAATTGAAGAAAAGATTAAATCAAGATCGTGGTTTATACGAAGTTATCTCATTGCCCTGTAAAGTTTATTTCGATATTGATATCAAACCACCTGATGATGAAGATATTACTGAATTCCGTCAAGATGATTATTTAGAATATGTTAAGAATAATATCGATAACTACTTCCCAGATGCTCAATTTGCTATTAGTGGTTCAGTTCATCAAACTAAAATATCATATCATGTAGTATTAACTAATTATATTATTAAAGATGAACTATATTTAAACAGAGTGAAAAACCTAGTTAAATATTATTTAATTAACCAAATACCTGACGTGGATCAGAATGTTTATACTAAAAATCGCCAAATGAAGTTTCCAAATCAATCAAAACTCGATGGACGAATTCAAAAACTGATTGAAGGCTCATTAGAAGATAACATTATTAGTATTGTTGATGATGATTTGGATAAATACCACGTTGCAGATATTCCCAAAATCAATTATGAACAGAAGTCTGAACCAATTGATAACAAAACACCACCATCATCATTAAGCGATTTTCTAAATAAATTATTAAATTTGAATTATAACTGGGTATCTGAAAAAACACCAGATGGTTATAAATTCAACCACGATTCCGATAATTGCCTAGTTAATGGTCAAAAACATAATACCCCTAATCATAGTTGTTTATATTTAAATAAAACTAATTTAACGTCCAGGTGTCATTCACATCAATCTAAAAAATACGATAAATCACTATTTAATAAACTCAGAAACTACCTGAATATTGATTATGATTATTGTAAAATTAGCGATATTACTGATGTGGGGTTAGCGGAGATTTATGTTGAACTATACGGCGATGACATTATCTATTATGATGGTTGTTTCTATGTATTTAATGGTTGCTTTTGGAAGAAGAATGATTCATCTAATATTATTTATAAAAATATAGTTTCGCAGTTTAGGAACTTCTTCCTGAAAGGTCTTCAAAACATATCAGAAAACAACACTTTATCTCACGAATCACGAGAAACTCATAATAAGAAATTAACCAGTATTTATAACAAATTAGGTAAAAAATCAACTTTGAATTCACTTATTGAAACGATAGCGATGCTGATAGAGCGTGATGACATCATCTTTGAGAATAATCCGTATCTATTTTGTTTTAATAATTGCGTTTTTGATATTCGAACTGGTGAAAAGGTCGATGGTGGTGATTTTAAAGATTCATATTTATATTTATCCACTAATTATGATTACGAAGAACCAACACAATCTGAATTAGATATTGTGAATCATGCTATTAATGATGTATTTGTCGATGAAGCCGAGCGTAATTGTTATTTAACTATTTTAGCTACTGGGTTACAAGGTAAAACACTCGAAAAATTCACTATTGCGAATGGCTCAGGTGGTAACGGAAAAGGCTTCATAAATGAAATGCTCGAGAATATGATGGGGAGTTACTTCTATTTATGTCAAAACTCAGTATTATTGAATCCGATCAAACAAGGAGCTAACCCAGAAGTTGCTAGTCTTAATCATAAAAGAGCTGTTATCTATCGTGAACCAGATACGAGCCAGAACCAGAAATTGAATTTATCCACTATCAAGGAGATAACTGGTGGTTGTAAATTAAATGCTCGAATGTGTAATTCAAATGATACGAATGTGCATCTTTTTGGAACTCATATTTTAGAATGTAACGAAAAACCAAATATTGCTGGTAGAATTGACCGATCAGCGATTAGACGATTCATTGATGTGCCTTTTAAAACCACATTTGTTTCCAACATCGAGCAATATGGTCAGGATTTTGAAATATCCGATAATGAGATTATCAAACAAGGTAACGACCTGCTGAAAAATCAAGATTTTAAAATTAAACACCGAAACGCATTCTTTAAAATTCTACTCGATAAATTTATAAATTATTATTCAAATGGGGAGAAAATAGATGAGTGTATTCCACAATCTATTATTGATAATACGAATGAATATTTGGCGGAAGGAGATTTTATTAAATCCTGGTTTATAGACAACTACGAGAAAGGAGAAGCAGACGCCTATATATCTATTAAGGATTTGTATCTTGATTTTAAACAGGGTGAGTATTACAGCAATATGAGCAAACAAGGTAAACGAGAATTAAATAATAAAAAGTTCTTGAATGAGATTAAGATGAGTATGACTTTGAGGCGATTATTTAAGGAAAGACATACTCCTTATGTAGATGGGAAACGGATTGAAAAACGAAATGTAATCATAGGATATGTTAAGAAGGAGATCTTCATTGTTGATGAATTGGATTAAATATTGTATTTATATATGTATAAGATAATATCTTATATCTGTATAAGGTTTGATTAGGTTGTGGTATTTTGTGGCATTTGTGGCAAATTTTGCCCCTGTTTTGAGTTGCTTAGAGATTTTCTTTTTTCTTAGGGAACGATTTTTTTACTGGGCAAAATTTGCCACAAATGCCACCATTTTTATTTTCATTTTCCGATCCCATTTTATCCGATGAGCTGTGAGCATTTCATTTCGTTATTATTATTATTATTATTATTTATTTTTCCCCTATTTTTAAAAAAAAAGTAAGTATATTAGTATAGAGTAAGTAGAGTAGAGAGTAAGTAGAATAAAAAAATTTAAAACCTGGATTAGATTATAGTAGAGATTGCACACCGCATCCACCATCGAACCATTTAAATATAAATACCAAAATAAATATATGATTATAAAATATAGAAATGAACAATTCGACTGATTTAAATAGAATATTTTTAAATTACACAAGCAATGATCTGGAACTGGTCAACCTTATCCAATCTGGTTGCTCCTTAGTATGCACATTAATTATTCTCGCAAAATTAAGTAACCCAATGTCCTTTCTGTCATCAGTTCGTAAGAAGCAACAGGAAGCTAAACGTCAAAAACAGAAACGTGAATTAGAAAGGCTCGAGACGCTAATTAGAAATATTAAAAACAACGATGATGTCAATATTGAGAACCTGCTTTCAGAAGACGAAGAATCAGAAACCAAACAGGAGATGCCAATAGCTAATAAAAAAAAAAAGAAAAATCAAGAGCTTGTTTAGATATGGTCGATAACCTAAATGACATTAGACCAATAGCACTTTTTCAATAAAATAAAAATGTCTTTATATTAATATAGATACATGATGGACTATTACAATTATTCAATTAAGCACGATAATATTGGAAATTCACCAAGAGTCGAAGTAGTATATGGTAGTGGAATTTCAGATATTTTAGGAAGTATTAGTAAAGGTTTCTTTAATGTGATATCAAAAGATGCTGGTAAGAAATTAGCCGAAACGGCAATTAAATCTGGGACTGATATTATTAAAAAGAAATCTATAGATATCTCAAAAAAAGCTGGTGAAGATATCGCAAAACGTGGCATAAGTTTAATCGAGAATAGCATCTTAAAAAAACAAAATGAAGAAAATGAACTCAAAAGAACTCGTATGCCATCGACTAAAATGGAATCTCAAGCATCAAGACAACGCATTCGTGATATTTTAGAAGCAGATCGAAACCGAATATTACAGCATCGTCGTGATAAGGCATCTGGTAAATACACGCAAGATGCTATGGGCTTAGTCCGTCTCGGTGTTCAAAAAAGAAGGCGTTAAAATAAAATAAAATAATTTAATTTAAATTTATTTTATTTTATTATAATATAGAAAGATGAATCAAAATACTATTATGCCAGATGAATACAAACTCGATCTAGAACCCTTTCATTTATTAACAGC
>Ga0208767_1002663_pt1 | contig 13332 bp, 21 predicted proteins | sample VirMetDEL_Mar_21_FD_184514 | JGI IMG/M metagenome (GOLD analysis project Ga0208767, IMG submission 184514) | Aqueous microbial communities from the Delaware River and Bay under freshwater to marine salinity gradient to study organic matter... | ecosystem: Environmental > Aquatic > Marine >... | reverse complement strand
GTGGCGTGCCTTGAATGATTTGCGCTTAGCTTTGTCCGCAGCACTCTCACCTTTGCGCGGACGCTTCGTCTTAGCACCCTGCTGGCCGAACCGAATGAGCTTCGGTTTATCGCCGTCCTTAACGACGACAGCATGAGACTTACCGCTCGGATGGTTCGGCGTACGGATGGGCTTATCAAAGCCCGTAAACGTATGGCCACCGCGTTTGATGGTCACTTTCGTTTTGGTGCAGCACGAAGTTGCGAGCGCTTCTTCAACACTGGATTGCCGGTGCTTTCAGATTTGATGGCAATGACGGGGTCACCCTTTGCTCCACGGCGCGTCACAGTGCCACCAGTTGGTCCTTTGATGCTGTAGGAGCCCTCCCCCTTGACGCTGGTTACAACGCCAAAAGTGCGCTTGCCTTGGTAAACCCAGCTAACGCGAGAACCTTTTTTCATTTTTTCTTGCCTCCCTTCTTTTTCTTCTTTTTAGGGGGACGACCCACTTTGGAGCCGTAGGTGCCAGGTCCTCTAGGCATCAGTCAGCCTCCGCAGGTGCTTCCTTTTTAGCGGACTTTTTCTTGGCCGGTGCTTTGGGCTTAGCCTCAGCGCCTTGAACCGTGAACTTGTACTTAGCTGGAAGAGTCATAAGGGGTAACGACGTTTGAGCTGATCCAAGGTTAGCTCTGAGCCGTCTTGACTTACAAATTTGCGAATAGCAACTGTTGGGCCGAACTTTTCAGTCAGTCGATTGAAGTACGGAACCTTTGATGCACCCAGCACGTCAGCCTTAACTTCCTTGGGTTGCTTGTCCAGCCATTCGCCATAAGTCTGATTGCTTGGCACGGTGTCACCACGTCTTGCACGCGATGGGCCAAAGGCAGTGTTAGGTCTGCGCAGTTCTGTCTGTGGTGGTCGTGCGATACCAAGCCCGCTGTAGTCAATAATCGGCACAGTCGTAGAGCGACAGTTGAAGTGCTGCGGTGGTGTTGGGCCTTTGCCGTACTCAAACGACCTGCCATCTAAAGAACGGCAAATAGGTGATGTCCTGCTGTCTAACGTCGCGACGTAGCGATAACGCTTGGTCACGTCTTGATTGGCCTTGTAAACCTGCTGGCTGGTTTCGTTGGCCACTTGATTGACGCTGGTGCGCACCATGGCCATCACCTGATTGTTGGCAACAGAGGTCAGCTCACCTCCAGCCTGCGCTAACTGCCGTACTGACAGCGGGCCTAAATCACCAAACCGCAAACGCCCCTTTAGGCGTCGTGCAATCTTGTCTGTTGATTCACCAGTCAACAAGCCGTTGCGCACCGTCTTGGCGAATAGATCAGCCTGAGACTCTGCTAAGCCACGAAAAGACTTTGCAAGCACCTTGCCATTCGGCAGCGTGACGGTGCTGCCTTGTGCAGCAGTCAAACTGAACGTTTGAGGCGCACCAGTAACAGCAGCCTGCAGGTCATCGCTAAGCGACACAACATTGATCTGAGTTGGATCAACGGTTGCCACAGACTGCGCAAACTGCGGGCTTATCTGCACGCTACGGATCTGCTCACGCAGGCTCACTGGCAATGCTTGCCGTAGCTCGTTAGCGACAAACTCGCTTTGCAATTCCGCCAAGCCTTGGAGGTCTTCAACGACTGCAAGGGTGCTGGTGCCAGCCCAGCCTTCTAACGACTGCTTCAGTTGCGCGAGGATCGCCCGAAGCCGTGCAGCTTTCGCAGGCGCTGCAAGCTCATCAATGCCACGAAGCTGATCAACAGCGTCCAAAACAAGATCGTTGTATGCAACAGCAATGCGCTTGGCAACACCGTTGCTAAATCGATTGAGGTCAATCGCATTGCGATACAACTCCGCTGGCGTGCTCATGACTCATAGATGCCGAGGTATTGCGGATCGTCAATGCAAGCAATCGAGACATCACAGCCAGCACGCAGCGCGTTGCCGACAAGGCCAGAAAACTCAGCGATCACATCGTCTTCATACAAACCGATCGCCGTTTCTGACACGCCGCAAATTTTGCCCTGCAAGTACCAAGTGACCCTGATCACTGCATAGGTCTGTTCCGTCAGCTCTTGCTTTGAGAAAAACAAGAGCCGGTTGATCGGATCTTCCGGCTTACGTTTGTGCAGATTATCTAGCCAACCCATCTTCAGCCTCCGGCTCTGCTTCTGGCATTGTGGCCTCTTCTGCAGCAGGTAGCGTCGGCTCAGGCTGTTGCATTTCGATTAGGCCGCCGGTCTGCGTTGCCTCGATCTCCTCTTCGATGTCGAAGTCTTCAGACAAGACATCACCGTTAGCCAGCTCTGTCAAAAGAGTGTCTTGGGTGATCGTGCCAGCGGTGTAGAGCTGCAGCAGTGACTGGATCTCTTGAGGCTCAAGGCGTTGACCAAGGAAGTCGCGGTTGACCTGGCTGCTACCTGCCACTGACTCTTGCATGTATTCAGCATGGAAGCGCAGGCAGTTGTCGATCATGTCCTGCATCTGCTGAGCCACAACCATCATGGTGCTGTCGCCTTGGCTGCGATCAATGCGCTTGGCCTCTGCAGTTTCACCAACAAGCTTGGCCCCGAGAACAGCAGCTAGACCCAAGCCGTTGATCTTGTTCTCGATCTGCTCCAGTTGCTTGAACTGCGCATCAAAGCTGTTGCCAGAGGGTTCTATGTATTCGCTCCTGGCAGATTCAGGAAGGGCCAAGGCTTCCGACGCGCCAGCACTGATCTCTTCCGCTGACTGCGGGAACCCGTAAATCGCAAGCAGCGGGATTGCACTGACTGAGAGGATATTCGAGAGATCTGAAGAGACCTGATAGTGCTGCAGGTTCAGCTCTGCAATGTCATCGAGCGGCGGCATTGACTCCAAGACACCAGTGCGGTTGGCGTAAGCAACAGCAAAGGGAATCTCGCTCAGGCTGGTGCGCCCTTCATCAACAATGTTGTAGTCGCCCTTTTCGTCTTTTTCGTGGATTTCATAAGCGCCAGGGGTGAGCACCCTGACCCTTTCCACATTTTTCTCCCCATACTTACCATCTGGCACCGTGATGGTTTCAGCAAGGCGCAGCATCGTGAGCTTCTGCTCGCCCTCAGCTATCTCAGTCCTAAAGCCCAAGATTTCTCTTGGAGAATACGAAACCCAGTAGGGCCTGCCGTTTTGACCTGCAGCAGGTGCATCTACTAAAACGCCAACGTGGCCGTACCTCAAAGCAACCCGGGCAGTGTTGAAAAGCCATTGCTGTAAGTCGTTGCCTTGCAAATCAACGTCAAAAAGCTGCTCAGTGACAACATCGCTGACATCTGTGAGGCGTACGGGCTTGCGAGTCAACATGCCCGCCAACATCAATTCAAGGCGTTTTGTGAAGGGGCTAAGAACGCTCTTTTGGAGGCGATTATCGTAACTTTCGTCGCTTTCTCGGGGGAACTGCGGCAAAAATTTTCTATGACCTTGGCGGATTCCCCGCGTTCCCTTCATCATCTGCTCGATGAGCAGCCATCCAGGTTCCATTCGCACCCAAGAATTGTTCGGTGCATCAACGGTCCTTTCGGTGCTAACGCGGACACGGCCAGAAAAACCGGAACCTGAATACACAGCTAAATCCCGCCCAATGCTCGCAGTTTAGTAAAGCCTGATTCCAGTACCACGACCAGCGCGGGCATGGAGCATTGAGAAATCCCGGTAGATGAGATAGCCAAGCGCATCATTCATGTGATCGTAACCCGCATCTTTATCGGGGTCGCCTGACTCTGAATATGACTGCAGCTCTAAACATTCGATGGTTCGCTTGCAGTTGGCAGCAACCTGCAACCTTACCTGGCCTTTCCCGTTCTCCAACAAAGCTTGAACAGAAGCCACCCGATCACGGATGGGAGGGTTGGCCTTTGGTGATTGATTACTGAACCCGTAAGACTCCAAGATCTGAATGTCAGTGCGCGAGGCATTCGTGCTTCTGTTTCCGCCTGATGCATCAGGGTAGATATATACCGGACGTCCTTCAGCTCGGCGTTGTATTTCTTGGGCCATGGCGTCGGTGTCATGTGCGCCGCTGATCTCGTCGATCAGGAGAAGTTTTTCTCCAAGACGAACACCGATGACTGCGTTTGAATTACCGACGTTGAAGTCGCAGCCGACGCGTAGAGGTTCGCGGCTTACGTCTGGGATGTCGGTTATGACGTGCTTTGCCCGGTCGAAGCGGTCATAGACCTGGCCGGTTGTGAGTGAAACAAACTCGCCCTGCAGGTACGCCTTGAGAAGGCTGGGATCGTAGTTTGCTTCGAGTCGCTCGATGAAGTCTTGGGGCAGCCAAGGATTGTCTGCCGTGCGCATCTTAATCAGCTTTCTGTCTGTGCGCTGCTGTGCATCCTCTGAGCCAAAGGTGTTCCACATCCAGCGGAAACCTTCAGGTGTTGAAGCAGCACCGAACTGACGCACGTTGCCAGAGCGAAGACGACCAAGGATTTTGGGGAACGCCTTCTCAGCAATAGATGGCGCAACGGTATCGATCTCATCAGCCAGCACCCAAGCAAGGTTCAAGCCGATGATGCGTGACCAGTTTTCAAAACTGCGGCAAATTATTTTTGTATCACCGCCAGGCAGGTGCAAAACGTATTCAGCCAAGGGAGATGCCCTGAAGCTGTAAGGGATGTCGTATTGCTCCAAAAATGCGTCGAAGTCGTTCTGCCAGATGTCGCGAATCAGCGGACCTGTTGGCTCCATGACGCAACCGACGAAGCCTTGATTGGCGATAGCAAGGGCCAGGGCTTTTGCGCACAAGCTTCTGGTTTTACCAGCCCCATAGCCTGCGGAGAGGCCGATAATCTGCGTTGATTGGTCGTCTACAAAAGCAAGCTGGCCTGGGTGCAAGTCAGCTTTGATGCGTTGAACCAAGTCGTCGGCTGATTCCTGCGTTGGCGGCGTGGCGAAAGCTAAGAGCGGCTCAGAGTCTGTTAGCCCTGTCAGCAGTGGCATCAGATGTCAAAGCGCAGCAGCTTTGCCTGAGTCTCTAGCGCCTTGATTGCCGTTTGCAGGTTGTCCTCACGGCCTGCGCGTTTTTCGTATTGCACAAGGCGTGCAATTGCAGCGGCTAACCATTCAGGCCGTTCAATCTCTGAGTCTTTAGCGATGAGCTGTCTTGCGCGTGCCAAGTATTCATCAGCTTGGCGAGGTTGCACGCCCCACTCATTCGCGGCGTATTGCACGATTTCAAAGCGCGAATGTGACTGCAACAACAACTTGTAGACAGTGTTTACGCGCTCTTCAATTTCAACGTTGGTTGACTTCTTTGCCATGCCCTGAAGTTAACAGGGGTTTGAGGCAAGGGTAGCTTAGGACTGATGGGCTTTGCGCCAAAAGTCGGTCAAGCGAACAACCTTATCTTCAACAAGGTGCATCGAGCTGACTGTTGCCTTGAACTCCCCGACCAGCACTTGAATTGCTCCGTCTGGAAGGTTGCGGATCTTTGGATTTGGCGTAGGCAGCTCTGAGGCGTCGCTCATAGTCGAGGAAAGCGTTGAGATCATTGTGGCGCTGGATAGCGCAAAGGGAATCGTCTTGGGTCATGGGTTTTGAGATTTGATGTCGGGGTATGGATCGGACCTCAACCCGCCCTGCCTTTCCCTCTTGGGTGTTGTATGGCTTTCAGCCTGAGCGGGGGACAGCTCAGGCGTCAGGCTCCCCGACGCGTGGCTAGTCGTATTCCTCGACGGTGTAGGAGAAGCCGCAGTCCTTGGCGTCCTTAATGAGCTGATCGCGCTCATGCTCGTCGTAGGCCCATTCGGTCCATTCGAGGTTGTCGTTGAGCTTGGCCTCGACGTAATAACGGGTGGCGGGTTCCATGGCTTGGAGCTTTAAGAGGTTTGTAGCTTCAAGCTGATCTTGGTGCTGCTGGAAGGACTCGAACAGGTCGAGCATGTAGTTGTGATGATCCATAGTTGAGGTGATGGGGTGAGGCCCTGTCTCCAGGGCCGTGGATGTGATCAGCAGAAGAGGCCAGCCAGTTTGATTTGCTCGTTAGCGGCTTGGAGTTCCTGGACCTTCTCGGCGTCGCCAGGGGCGTTGCGCTTGGTGAAGGTGTCGATCATCTGCTGGTTTTGCTTGATGACGAAGGCGATTTCGAAAGCGGTCATTTGAGGTTTGAGGTTGTGCCGTCTCCGGCTGATGCAATAAGTATGGCATACCACCAGCAAAAGCGCAAGGGCATGAAAAAGGGGCCTTGCGGCCCCAGTGGTCATTCGAGGTCAGCCAACGTGTTTTGAAGGTCAATGTTCAAGTCGCTGATGTAGTCAGCGAAGTGGTCATACAGCCCTTCATACGTGTCAGCCTCGTCGGTCGTCATCAGTGTTTCCAGCGCGGCTCTGATTTGCAGAGCGCGTGCAAGGCGTTCCTGTGCGGTCATTGGTCAGCTGTCGAGGTGCGGGGATCTCTCCCGCACCCATTATGGCATACCAGGGTGAGGGTGTCAACCCTCCGCAGCCAACGCGCAGATCACCGTGCAGATAATCGGCTCTAGCTGATGCCTGGGGATCCCGTTGTACTGACGGCTTACAGCAACAATGGCGCGGTCAATCGCGTCGCGGCCTTTTGAAACGACAACAGGTTTGTAACCAGGCAACGGGCTGCGCTGGCCTTCAGGTGTCAACACAAGCTGCCTGAGCATGTCTTGACGGCTCATGCCGCGCTTGTCAGCTTCGCTGGTCAAGTAATTGCGCTCTTCAACTGTGAGGCGCAGATCGACGCGAACAGGCAGGGAACGGTTGGATTCAGTCATCAGAAATCAAAGGGTTCGGGTTCAGGCGTTACGGCTGGTGCTAGGTCTCGCGGGCTTGGGCCCGCTTCAACCTGCACAGCCTTGGGTTCATCCCGCAAAAGGTTGCGGTGGCTTTTGCTGATGCTGCCGGGTGGCGGTACGTCGAGGTCTTCCAGCGTCCAGTAACCCTTGGCGATGCCATCGCGCAGGGTCTTGATGGTGCTGGTGATGTCCTGTAGCTGGTTCATCAGTAAGGACGGCTGGCTTTGTATTCAGCGTCAGCCATCGGATGCAGGACGAACCTGCCGGGCATGATGCCTTCAACAGATGGGCAGTAGGTGCAGTAGCGGCCCAGATGATCAAACCGGCCCATGCAGTACGGCCCAGCAGGCCGCACGCGGCCATCCATCTGATTCAGGGCTGATTCCACATCACCTGCGCGAATGCATTTGAAATCAGGCATGGCCCCTTCCTTGGCGTTCATCGGGACAACCGCAAAGACAAATGATTCAGCAGCGTCGGGTTCGAACAGTTTCATCAGAGGAACATGGCTGACTTGGTGGGCGCGGGGGCGTTGTCTTCGAGGTAGACGGCGTAGCACTCATCCCGCAACCAACGGAAGCAGTCGGGCAGCGGTGAAGCAAACTCACCGACGCCTTGCCTTGATCGGATGTCCTCAATGGCACCGTCGATGGCACGCATGAGGTCATCAGGCTGTAGCTCGTCCGGGACAAGCTGACCCCAAAGCTCCATAGCCTTGGGTTTGGATTGGCCGTTGGCGCGATGACGGCAGCCCTGATACCGCTTCCAAAAAGCCTCGAACTCAGGGGTGCCTTTGGTCTTCTTAGCGCGTGATTTACGCGCTTTTTCGACCTTAATTTCACTTTTAACAACTATATGTTTTTTTTCGTGGTCAAGTTCTTGGGCAGAAGACTGAACAGCCTCTGTGGGCTGCGGAGGTAACTGCTGCTCTTGTAGAGCTTCTGACTCGCCTTCAGGTTGCTTCAGCGAAGGCTTATTACCTGTGAGAGGGCGAAGGTTACCTTGTGGTGGTCCCGCAGCCGGGGACACGAGCACTTTTGCACCCCTGTCAAATTTGTCAATCCCTTGCTCAATCAAAAGAGCGCAAAAGCTAGTCAAGGACAGGACTTTGGGTTTTTCATGGTCGAGTCTGGCTATCAGCTCTTGGGGTATCCGGAGACGTATCTCCCCTGTTTGCTTCATGGCAGGATGTGGCAGTTGCTCCCAAATCGTGGCATGATCGCGGCACATTCGCAACCAGCGTTTATGGACCCAGAACAGCAGGATCCCAAGGTCACAAAACTGCCCCGCAGTGGCCCTCGTGACGGTCAATCCGTCAACTCTTACCTGCATGGGGTAGGCAAAGCTGACCAGCGTTGGTCGCAGCTAAGCCCGCAGGCTGGATATGACGAACGCAAAGGACGCAAGCTCGGACGGGTTCAAAAGGGGCAGATCAAATGACCCTGTTAGATCCCGTGCCAGGGCTGGAGTTTTACCCCCTGCAGCACAAATACAGGCTCAACGGGGAATGGCTGCCGTACAACGTCAGCACCGTGCTTTCCTTCGACATGTCGCCCACGCAACGGGCAGCAATCGAACGCACCAAGGATGGCCCTGATGGATGGGCAGAAAGGGGCCGCACCATTCACCGTGTGCTCTGTGACGAGTTCCTGCTCGGCGAAGGATCGATCTACGACGAGAAGTGGGCACCGTGGATTGAGCCGCTGCTTGATGAGCCGCTGTTCAAAGGCGTCGAAACACTGGCGACTGAATACGCGGTCTGCGACAAGATCAAGCGAATCGGTGGCAGCTTTGATTTTTTGGTTCGTGACGACAATCGTGTGATTCTCGGCGACCTGAAGACGGTATCTAGTAAAAAGGGAGTCTCCAGCAGACGCCCAGCAACTGCCCAGCTCCAGGCTTATAGGAGCTTCCTTGCGGTGCATCACCCTTCGTTGGTGGTGACAGATCTGGTGACGGTGGTGTGCGGGCCTGATCGCACGCGAATCATCAACAGTGACCCTGAAGGATGGCAGGAATGGGAGAACGCATGGGGAATTTTCAACGCCGCCACCCCTGATTTCTGATTTTTGATGAAGTGCCCTCACTGCGGATGCTCATGGATCAGCGTTCTCGAATCACGCCACACGAGCGAAAAGGCCATCAGCCGAAAGCGTCAATGCAAAACCTGTGACCACGTTTGGGCAACTGCTGAGATTTCTGTGCCTGACAATGAGTGGTGCTACAAGCCAACGGCACGGAACAGCGGCAAGCCAAAAGCTGAGTTCGGCGTAAAGGTGGGGATGCTTGAACGTCTGCAATCTGCGTGAACTGGTCTGAGATCCTGCGGAAGGGGGGCGTGCCTGAGCCCCCTGGCTACATCGAGACCGTGGCCAAGGTCAAAAGCAAACCCAAGCGACAGAAGAAAAAGCCCAAGGGGAAGCGCAAGACTTGACATATGCCATTCCGTGGCAGAATAGGCGTGACTCAGCCACTGAGTCGCCCCCACTGTTACCCAACAGATTCAATGTCAGCTCTAAACGCCCGCCGGTATGACTTCCGGCAAGAGATGGACTTGCTCGCCCCCATCGTCGAGCGTGCCCGTGCCGCTCTTTCTGAAGAGCAAAAGATCAGCATTCAATCCGCCTGCCGCAACCTGCGCTTCGCCAATCGCGTGCAGTTTTCGCCAATGGGCGACAGCCAACATGTGATGACCATGCAGGATTTGTCAGATGTCGGCCTGAACGACCCTGGCATCCAAGGCATCGACGCAAAGGCCATCGATCGCCTTTTGCTTGGTGATTACGGAATGATTGAACACAAGCGGCTGAACATTGGCCGCGACAGCATCGGCAAGATTGGCGAACGCCCGCTGATCGTTTACTTCCAGCAGGACCCAGACGACGAACCCTCGAAGCCTTGCAATGCAGCTGGCCGCCACCGCAACTATGCGTGGCAGATCCTGATGCTTCTTTGCGATGTGGAATGGGATTTGGCTATGCAGCAGCCGATGTGGGTCGATAAAACGATTGCGCGAAACAAGGATGAGAGCACGATGCTCATGACCCTTGCTAATGGCTCGCAATCACGCAAGCAGCCACCGGCTGAGCTGAAGTCCTATGACCTCACGCGCCGCAACGTCCGCATCGACGACTTAGAGCGATTGGTCAGCACTCGCCTTGCTGCCACTCAAAACCAATTCGGCGATGTGATCGCTACCGGCGCAACCATGACCGTCGCCAACGACTACACCGACCAAGCGGTTTACATCTACGACCGCGTGAAGACCAGCTGGACCAAGGCCAGCCGTCTTAGCCCAGAGCACAAGAAGAAGATGGTCGACGCCTTCAAAACCGACTCGGCTTCGATCGCAGATTTGATTCAAAGGCTGGGCGATTGGGTCGGCACGTTTATTGACGAAGAATCGGAGCGCAACAGCGCAAAGACGATTCGCGAGCGGGTCAACGAACGCACGACCGATCTGATTTGTAAATTCTTCAGCCTGACGCCAGGCGAGTGGTCCAACGACAAAGAAGCCGCTTCGAAGGCCTTGGCCAATCTCAGCACCAAGCAACGTCAGCTTGAGGCTTTCGTCTGATAGGCGAAAAAAATGGGGGACTCGCGTCCCCCACCGTTACCCACTTGCACCTTACCGATGAATCAACTGACAAAACCAGAGTCAGACGAAATTTGCAGCGCCTACCCGCAGGGCATGTTGGACCAATACAACGCCGCCGAGATCCAGCAGATCGACAAGCTGCAGGAAGCGGCAGTCACGGTCAACTCAGCAGAAGCCAACTACCGCTATGAGGTGATCCGCCTCAAGCTGATGCTCGACGGCGAAGATCGTGCCGACGGCTTGAAAATGCCTAACCAGCATCAAAGCAGTCGTTTTTGGGATGGTGCTCGCGCTGGCCATTTCGGCGATCGCCTGAAAACCATGACCGAAAACGGCAACCGCAAAACAGTTGCTCGCTGGGTAGAGGCCAACAACGCTGCTGCAATTCTTCTGGGTGAGCGCGTGACAGATGTCACATGCTCCCTGCCTCTTCAGGCGGCGGTAGATCGTGGCATCGGTGCTTCAACGCTGGAGATTTACGCAGTCCTGAGCCCTGATCAACGAGAGGTCGCAGACTTTTACTACGAAAAAACGCAAGAGCTGAAAGCCGACATGCTCAAGCGAATTAGGTCAGTCTGCAGCGACTTTCCTGAACGTAAAAATGAATTGCTGCAAGGCATATCAGATAACAGCCTTAAATATCCGTCGCACATTGATGATCTGATTGAAGAGTGGCGGGCGCAAGCTAGAGAGCAAAAAGCAGCAGAAGAAGCCCTTGCGCGAGCCGCTGCGCTTGCTGCCGCAGAAGCAAACGAACAAGAGTCAACCGACTACAGGCCAACTGTCGAGACTCAGCCTCATGTTGGAGATCAGCCTCAAAACGTTGCTGCGCGACGCACACCATCTCGCGGCTGGTATGAATCGCAAATTGGCAAAAAACAAGTCAGTGAAGTTGTCGGCAATCTTGATCAACCTTTGCCTGATTTGATTGAAGGCCTAGCAGAGCTAAGCAAGCGGCTGGAAGATCAGTTTGCTCATTCCAGCTCAATGCACAATTACGCAGAGTTTTGGGCCGGATATGACGAATTCTTCTATACCCCATCAACGCACAGGGCCAAATGGGGCCGCAGGGGAAGACTGGGGCGCATGGAAGAGCTGCGCAAACGGATGCTGGAGGTAGCTGGGAAGCTGGATGTTTACATCACAGCCACGAAGCCTCCCGCAAACATCGAGTACCCGGAGAGCTGACATGGACGCCAATCAGTTCTCGTTGTTTAACCATCCGACAGCCCCGCACAACGGTACAGACACAAGCCGCGATGCAGCGGCCAGCATTGTTGATCAAGTCAACGGGATGTGTCGCGACGTGCTGCGTGCCATTCGTGAAGCAGAAGACGGCTTGACCTGTGACGAGGTTGAGCAGCTTCTGGGCATGAAGCATCAGACCGCAAGCGCCAGGATTAGGGACTTGACCAGTTGCCAACCTGCGCTGTTGGAACAGCGTTTGGATCAGGCAACAGGGAAGTTTGCCCGCAGGGCAACACGCTCTGGGCGCACGGCACGGGTTTACTACGCAAAGGGTTGACATGGCATACCACTTAAGTCATACTGCTGCACATGAGCCCTTTTTCTCGTTCGCTCATGAAACCCAACAGCATCAACGACCGCAGCCCAGGTTTTTACGACCCTGAGCACAAGAGCCCCAAAACGAATGGCATCGTCATCGCAGTTTTCTGCGTGCTTTTAGGCGGTGCCTTTTGGTACTCCCTTGATTCAACTCTGACGGACATGACCCAGCGCGATTGCAACGCTGGCATTCAAAAAGCCTGCGATTCTCTTAAATGAAAAGCGTCCAAATTGTTCTTGATCAAGACCGAGCCCACAAGCTCAGCAAGATCTCAGAGGCCACAAAAGGCAACATGACTAATGTCAGCATTGCCGGTGAGTTTATTGAGTTTGAGCAGCCTAGGCTCAGCTCAACCAAGCTCGCTCAAGCCCTGCTCAACTCTGCAATCGACAAGGCTTATGCACAGCTCCCCGGCTAGTTTCACGTTTCGCGTTCTTGGCACACCAGTGCCGCAAGGCTCTGTCAAAGCTTTTGGCAGCAGAGTGGTTGCTAACAACGAACATGCTCTAGGTAGCTGGCGCTCAGATATTGCAGCTGTTGCGTATCGCGAGAAGCCAGCTGACTGGGACATCACTGCAGCTGTATCGCTGCGTTGTGAGTTCGTGTTCCCTCGACCTTTGTCGCATTACGGCACAGGCAAGAACGCCACAAAGCTAAAAGCGTCAGCACCTAGGCATCACGTCAAAACGCCCGACTGCGACAAGTTAGTTCGCTCATGCGGGGACGCGATTGCTGATGCGTGCGGCATGGTCCTTCTGAGATCTGACGCGCAAATCGTTTCCATCTACGCCGCTAAGAGGTACGCCACAGATGACTTCCTCGGAGCCATCATCACCGTTACAGCCCTTGATTGAGGCTTTGGTGGAATTTCACAAAACAGTTCCGCCCATCAACAAGACTGCTTCTGCTCAGTACGGCAAGTTTGCAGATCTTGAAACAGTCCTTTCAACCGTGACACCGCATCTTCTCAAGAACGGTTTGGTTGTCTCGCAAGGCTTTGAGCCAAGCTCTCATGACAACAACCCTGTCTTGGTCACTCAGCTGCTGCATGTCAGTGGGGCTCATCTCGTCAGTCGGCTGCCCATGGTTGTCGCCGGACGTGGCAAAAATCCCTTGCACGATTGGGGCGGCAGCTGCACTTACTCTCGGCGTTATAGCTTGCTATCAATCCTAGGTCTAACAGCCGATATGGATGTTGATGGCGACTTTGCGGATGAAAAGCCTGCAGCTAAATCCAAGCCTGCAGCCGGCCCGTCCGTCGCTGGTGTAGCCAAAGAAGATCAGCCTCTGTCAGACGAAGAGCGCAATTTATTGCTCAGGTGGATCACTGACATGCCAGCTGCAAACCGCGAGGCCTTTTGTGCAGCGTTCCGATCAAAATTCAACTTGGCCGCTAACGCTAAGG
>Ga0208767_1002660_pt1 | contig 13338 bp, 9 predicted proteins | sample VirMetDEL_Mar_21_FD_184514 | JGI IMG/M metagenome (GOLD analysis project Ga0208767, IMG submission 184514) | Aqueous microbial communities from the Delaware River and Bay under freshwater to marine salinity gradient to study organic matter... | ecosystem: Environmental > Aquatic > Marine >... | reverse complement strand
AAAGACTTTAAAATAACTAGCTCAAAGCTAGATGAAGAAATAAATTCTATAGCTAAGCAAAAACAAGACGCATCTAACATAGCAAACATTGCTGCTAAAAACTATAATTTTCAAGACGTTGTTTCTGCGGAAATAGATGCAAGCTTTACTAACACGATAATGGGTATACCAGCTGTGTTTGGTAGCGACGCGGCTGCTGATCAAATTAATGCGGTTAACGACTATGTGGCTAGAAACTTTGAAACAGCACAGCAATATGGTGAAGTAGAATCTGTTTCAGACGCTTTTAAGTTTGGAGCAAGAACACTTGCTCAGCAATCTGCGCCAATAGTTATAGCTATGGCAACAGCTGGCGCGGGCTCTGGCGTTGGTTTATCGACTAGCGCTATATCAAGCGTGACAGCTGGTACTTTTGGTGTTAGCGCTGCTGGTGGTAAAAGAATCGAGTTAGAAGGTCAAATAGAAACGGCTGCTCAAGCAGTAATAGACTTAGAAAATTTAGAAAAAGCTTACAAAGATGGTGGTGTTGAAGAAGATCAATACTTAGCTGCAAAATACGAGCTTGAAAGGCAAATAGAAGAAAACGACATGACAGCGGGTCAAAAGTGGGGTTCTATTATTTCTTCTGGCGTAATTGAAGGCGCTATAACAAGATACATAGGTACAATACCTAACGCGAGTAAAGCTTGGAAGGCTTTTGCAAACCCTGTTGACGATGCTTTTTTAGCGGCGAATAGGGCTTGGTATCAAAACGCGGCTCACAAGTTTGGACAGTTTGCTTATAGAACTGGAGGAGAGGTTATAGAGGAATCATCTATTCTTCTTGGTACACAAGCAACAGACGCTATTTTTTTAGGAAGAGATTTTTCGTTTGATCAACTAGATGAAACTGTAATTACATCTATAATAACATCAGGATCTATGAATGGTCCTAGTTTAGCTTACTCTGGAGTAATGCAACACATGGCTAATCCAGAGTTAAGAGAAGCTTTTAACGACAACAAACAAGCTTTAGTAAGATTAAAAAGAACGTTACAAGACCCTAACTTAAGCCAAGAGGCAAGAAATTCAATACATTCGGAAATAACATCACTAAACAATAAATTTTCTAAGCTTACAGATGAAATGGAGGTAAACGCTATGTTACTTGGGCCTAAGAAATTAGGTGAAGTAATGAGCGTTGGTAATCAGCAAAATGAACTTTACCAAAAAGCCGGAATAGATCCAACTTTGCCGACAGATGTTAAAGAAGCGAAGCTGTCAGAATATAAAAACTCTTTAGACAGTAAGCAAAGAAAAACTTTTGAAGCAGAACTAGACGCTTTAAACACTAGAAAAAACAAGCTGATGAAAAGTGTTGACTACACTAATGGCTCTGTTAGAATGTATGGAGCTAACGGTATGGTTATAGCAGAAAAGCTTGCTGAAAAAAATTCTGACTTTAACAAACTAGATGCTAAAGAGCAAGCTATATTAGTCCATCAAGAGTTTAAAAAACAAGAGGTTAATAGAATGATTGGTAACGCTAAATCTGACCCTTCTGTTAAAGCTTACGTTGAAAACCAAGTTTACGGAGAAGGCGGCTTTGCAAATGCTAAAACTAAAGACGGTAAGCCTAGACAAAGAAGAAGTCCTCTTGAAAACAAAATGTACAGAGAGATAGGCGCTATGGTAAATTCTAGAGTTGCCGACGGCTTAATAGTTAATAGAGAAGAAAACATATCCGCTAAAGGTTTACTGAAAGACAAAAGGCTAGAAGACTTAGAGTTATTGACAGCTAAAGACGATAAAGATTTAGTAAACAAAGCTACAATGGCTTATGCTAATATTTTAGATCAGCAAATAGATAAAATAAACAGAAACTCAAACCTTAGTAAAGAGCAAAAGCAAGAAGAAATAGAAAAAGCAACGGCAAAAATTCATCATGAGAGAGATCAAATAATTTCTGAAATAAACAACGGTGAAACAAACGGTGCTATTGTAGGTGGTCAATATATTACAACAAATACCAGAGCAGCAAACGAACAAATAGCAGAAGGTAACATACTAGCAGGCACAGTAATATCACATGAAATTAGCCATGCGTTAGACGCTAGATCCATGACAGATGCTGAAATTACTGAATACGGTAAAAAGCTAAACAACTGGATGATTGACAACGATCAAGACACTCATATAGAAGCTATGAACCGTATGGCTTCTACTGGCTTTGTGGATCAAAGCGGAAAGTTTGTGCCTTATTACGACAGAACTAAAGATATATCAGAGCAAAGCGATTTATTTTGGGACGAATATGGAAAATCTGTTCAAGATATATATAGAAGACCTAGCAACATAGCTAAACGTAGAAAGCTTAGAAACACAACAAGCGGAACAAGTAGGATGCTACAAAGATTTGGTGGCGACTTTAAAATAGATACTGACAAAAAAGCAGCTATGTACTTGTCTAGTTTTTTAGATGGTTTTGAAAAAGGTAAAATTGGTTCTTTACAAAAAAGAAAAATAGATTACAAAAACAGCGACAAAGGCAGAAGCGAACTAGCTGCCTCAACTAGAAGATCTGCTAACTCGCCTATACTGCATAATCAAGCTAATGCTATTGGTAAAAAAGCAAACGCATTATACGAAAACAGAGCTTCTAACCCTGATTATAATTTTGATATTGCTAAACTATACGAAGGTATGGTTAACGACTTCTTGATGCGTATGGAGCGAGAGGGCAAGTGGGATTTAGGTCGTGATAGAGAAAACAACATTCAAGACTTTATAATGAATGCAACTATATCTGAAAGAGGTGTATTAGGTCTTATAGACAAATTTAACCCCGACGAGATGGTTGATGTTAAAGATCCTAAAACAGGTGAAATAGTTCAAGAACCAAACACAATATCTAAATGGCTTAATGGTGCTTTTCCTCAAAGACTAACAGAGTTTGTTAAAGGTACAACTATAGATCCAGGTACGTTCAAAGCTGATTTAGATAACATGGGTGAATTAGTCTCTACAGAAAGAGCTGATAAACTTACAGACGAAATAGTACAAGAGGCAAGTAATGAGTTTGACACGCCTTTACTCAATGAGTTTAACTTTACTAAGGACATGATAGATGATTTTAGATCTGCAGTAGCTAAAACCGTTGGTGTTAAATTACCAGCGCTAGATGCTAAGCGGGGTAAAAATCAGTCTATATCACCTTTAATTAGAGAGCTTAAAAAACAGTTTGGTGTTAAAAATGGACCTTTACACAACATTGTAAAGCAATTAATGGGTAAAACAAAAGCTGAAGTTGAAGCTTTTTTAACAAACTCAGCAAACAAACAGGCTATATTAGACGCTATGACCACAACTTGGCTGGCTAGTAATTTGCCTGTAGCTGTTGAGAAAAAGGTTAGAGGCATAGGTTATACCACGGATCACGTTGGTAGAAAAAAAGGAACAAAACCTGGAGACATCGAAGCTTGGAACGCTAGTGAAGATGGACCATATAGAGGCATGACTGACGGTAAGCAAAAGATTAGACGTAATCCTAATGCCGCTAGGGATGTTAGTAACGCTGAAATGCTTAGTAAGTTTGCTAAAGGCGAAACAATGACAGCAATGAACAGGGCTGGGTTAGAGAAACTACAGCTTGCTATGGCTCAAGAGCTAGGGTTAGAAATGTTTAAGGCTGACTTATTAAACGATGGTGAGCTTGCTAAAATATTCGAAGGCAGACAAGAGTTGTTTGACAGGGTGTTAGCGGACAACTATGTAGAAGAGTTTGTTAGACAAACAGAAAGAGGTGTTACTAAACGTAGCGCTAACCCAAATGTAGCTAGGGCTTACGAACAAGAAATACTATCCGCCTACATAAACAACAAAGGTGATAAAAACGCTTTTGAAAACGAGGTTATAAAGCGCGGTATACCTTTAGGTATTGTTCAAGCTTTTGATTTTGATGCTTTAGATATGTTAATGAGTGATGGTATGCCCGCTGGTTATAAAGCTCCACTCAATCAGTATGCAGAAAGCAAAGGTGTTAGCGATAAAGTTAAAAATATAATTCAAGAAGCAAATGATATAGGAGCTTTTAATCAGGTAGATACTGAAGCTGGAGACGCCGCTAGAGTTAGAGTAGCAAACGAAGTTTCAAAGCTAGTTGATTCGTTACCACTTGGTGTGTTTTTGTCTCCAGTAATAAACGATAGCTTCTTTGGCTTTATGAGTAGCAGCAGAGCTTTTGACGCGTCTAAGCTAGATGAAAAACCTTATAGCGCCAAAGCTAAGAAAGCTATGCGTGATTTAAAAGCTAAAATTGACAAGAAAAAACAAGAAGCATTATCTAAAAAAGATACACTGTTACCAGAGTTTATCGCACAGCATGGCTTTAATCCTGAGAATAATAGGCTTTTTAACGCTGGAACAGGTTTAATGGGTAAGGTTGAAAAACAAATATTATACTCTAACGAAACTGAAGCTGAGAAAAGAAGAATACACGAAGAAAAGTTTGGAAAAGAGCACAGGGCAGCAAACGAGTCTAACCCTAAAATGCTAGAACTAATAAACAACACTTTCTTAGATTTAGCTAAAAATGATTCTCAAGCAGCTGTGGGTTGGGTTTATTGGAATTCAATGAACACTAACAACACGAGTGGACCTAGAAGCTTGTCAACGTGGAACTTAACTCAGTATGAAACTGGACCTCAAGGTTTGTACAAAGGCGTTGACACTAAAACTGGCGAGCTTAGATTTTTTAAGACTAAAGCTGAAGCTGACAAAGCTGCTAACGTAGTTGATGTTGAAGTAAACAAAGATCACCCTAATTATAAAGTGGCTGAAGCTACTGCTCAAAAAAGAGCTTTAGAGTTAGTAGAACAAGGCGCTTTAGACATGGAGAACGTAGATGATGAGGTTCAGCTAATGATGTTTGGTGGCAAAGGTCAAGCTGTAAACATGGGTACTAAAAAAGGTGTTGTTAAGCAAATAGACTGGGGCACAGGGCTACTTAGAGCTAAAGGCGAGCATGTTACTGCTAGCGCTACAACTAGTGCTGAAATAGTTATAGCTGGATTAAAAGCTATAGATAACGGAAACTTTGATCAAGCTAAATCTGACATTAAAAAGCTAACGCAAGAGTTTGACCAAGCTTTAGGATCTAAAGTTTTATCAGACATACAAGACGAAGCTCTTGGAACAACTAGTAGATTAGGCTACGCTAGAGTTGTTTCTATATTAGGTGCTAACCCAGCCGTATACACAGATATAAACACGTTTAAAACATTAGACGGTCAAACCGCTACTGACTTAGCTACTAATCAATTCGCTAACAGACAAGCTATAGATGCTGTAAATAAAATTAGAGAATCATTAAAGCCACTAACAGATCAACAGTTAAAAGACGTAAGAACACTTGACAACGTTACTAAAATGGCTAGAACGACAATGAGATCGGCCAATCCACGCGGTATGTCTGCTTTTGATTTTGATGAAACATTAATAGATGAAGGAAAAAACTTTATAACCGCTACTAAAGATGGTGAAACTAAAAAGATTAGCTCAGGCCAATGGCCTTTACAAGGTCCAAAGCTAGCGGCTGATGGTTGGAGCTTTGACTTCTCAGACTTTGTCAACGTACGTGGAGGTGTTGAAGGGCCACTGTTTCAAAAGTTTAAAGAAAGAATAGCTAAGTTTGGACCTGAAAACATGTTTATACTAACAGCTAGACCCGCTGAAGCCGCTGTAGCGATACACGGTTGGTTAAAAAGCAAAGGTATAAATATACCTTTAGAAAATATAACTGGACTAGGTAACAGCACAGGTGAAGCTAAAGCTCTTTGGATGTTAAGAAAATTTGAAGAAGGCTATAATGATATGTACTTTGTAGACGACGCTTTACCAAACGTCAAGGCTGTGAAAAACGTTCTTAGCCAACTAGATATTAAGTCTGACGTTCAGATAGCTAAAAGATCTGCTAATCCTAAGCAAGACTTAAATTTAATGCTAGAAAACTCCAAAGGAGTTGATAGAAATCAAACGTTTAACAGAGTTCAAGCTAGAAATAAAGGTAAGCAAAACAGGAAGAGACAATTGTTCATACCGCCTAGCGCTGATGACTTCCAAGGTTTGATGTACTACAATATGGGTAAAGGTCAGCAAGGAGACGCAGACGCACAGTTTTTTAAGCGTATGTTTTACGATCCATACAACAGAGCTGATAGAGAGCTTGACATGTACAAGCAAACCGTTAAAGAAGACATGAAGGCTATCAACAAGCAGTTTCCAGACGTTAGAAAAAAGCTAGACAAAGACTTTGCAGGCACAGGTTATACTAACGAGCAGGCTATGCGTATATATTTGTACGACAAAAATGGACACAGTGTTCCAGGTATATCTGAAGCAGATCAAAAAAGAGTCGCGGCAGCAGTAGCTCAAGACTATAAAATGGTTTCTTACGCTACGTTAATGGAGGGCGCTTTAAAAACAGACGGATTTTTAGAACCAAAGCTAGGTTGGAACGCTGGTTCTTTTAATAGTGATTTTGCTGATGCTGCAGGACTAAAAAGAACAGAGTTCTTGCAAGAGTGGAACGACAATATTGACGCTACATTTGACGAAGAAATGCTAAATAAACTTGAGGCTATTCATGGGTCTGGTTATAGAAGCGCTTTAGAAGACTCAATAGCTCGTCAAAAATCTGGAACTAACAGACCAACTATTAAAAACAAACAAGTTAACAACTTTTTAGACTGGTTAAACGGATCTGTTGGAGCTATAATGTTTATTAACGGAAGATCAGCTGTGCTGCAAACTATATCTACGGTTAACTTTATTAACTTTGAAGATAACAATATATTTGCCGCTACTAAAGCGTTTGCTAATCAAAAACAATACTGGTCTGATTTTGCTATGCTTTTTAATTCTCCAATGTTAAAACAAAGACGTGGCGGCTTACAGTCAGACTTAAACGCTTCAGAGTTAGCTAGACTAGCTGAAAAAGGTGGGGTAAGAGCTGTTATTGGTAAGCTTCTTGAGTTTGGTTTTACACCGACGCAAATGGCTGATAGTTTTGCTATCGCAGCTGGTGGTTCTACTTTTTATAGAAATAGAGTTAACAAATATTTAAAGTTAGGTTTTGATCAAAACACAGCTGAAACAAGAGCGTTTGAAGATTTTCAAGAAATAGCAGAGGCTACGCAGCAGTCTAGTAGACCGGATAAAATATCTCAAGAGCAAGCATCAGTGTTAGGTCGTTTAATACTAGCGTTTCAAAACACGCCTATGCAGTATAACAGGCTTATTAAAAAAGCAGCGTTAGACTTAATAAACAATAGAGGTAACTTTAAAGCAAACGTATCTAGAATACTGTATTATGGAGCTATGCAAAACATTATATTTTCTGCTTTGCAAAATGCTTTATTTGCCGTGATGTGGGACGACGAAGAAGATGAAGAGTTTTTACAAACAAAAGTTGACAGAATAGGTAACGGTATGCTAGACTCTTTACTTAGAGGTTCCGGTATATATGGAGCTGTATTAGCTACAGTTAAAAACACTATCATGCGATTTATGTCTGAAAGAGAAAAAGGTAAGAAAGCAGATCATGGTAGAACTTTAGTAGAGGCGCTTAATGTATCTCCACCTCTTGGCTCAAAAGCTAGAAAACTTTATCAGGCTATGACGACCGACAAATGGGATAAAGATATTTACGACAAAATACCTTTGTATAACATCGATAATCCTATATGGAGTGCAGCTGGCAACACAGTTGAAGCTACGACAAACTTTCCTTCCGGTCGTATACAGAGAAAAATATCTAACTTAAAAGCCGCTTCAGACAACGAAAACGCTACATGGCAAAGATTAGCTTTATTCTTAGGTTGGGACAAGTGGGGATTAGGCGTTGATGAGCCAGATGAGATAAAAGAAGCTGAGCAAGAGGTTAAAGAAGAAAAGAAAGAACAGAAAAAACAAGATCGTAAAGTAAAAGAAGCTGAGGTAAAGGAAGAAAAAGAAAAAGAGTATTTAAAAGATCAGAAAAAAGAAAAAGAGGAAGGCAAAAAACCAAGATGTGCGGCAGCCACTAAAAGCGGTAGTAGATGTAAAGGTGAGCCAGTAGATGGGACTTACTGTACAATTCACGTTAAAGTTGATAAAAGGCAAGACGGTAAAGAAGTTCAATGTAAAAAAATAAAGTCTGACGGTAAGCGTTGTAAGATGCAAACAAACTCTAAGTCTGGTTTTTGTTACTATCACGACTAATCATGTAATAATAAAATAATGGCAACGGTTGACAAAGAAATAGCATTAATGCAACAAAGAATGGATCAGATGGATAAGAAACTCGACAAGATGGACGAGAAATTAGATATGCTTACTAAGCAATTATTAGACCCTGATACTGGCGTGGCTGCTAGAGTTAATCAAAACACATCGGCTCGAAAAACTTTAGCTAAAGCTATGTGGATACTGTATGGTATAGTCGCCGCTGCTCTTGCTAAAATGTTTTTTGGATCGTAATATGGAAGAGATTTTAAAGTTAGTAGAAAACTATGGTTTATCTGTAGTTTTATTAATGGGTGCATTATACGTACTTTACAAGTTTGCTTTTTTCAGTATAAATGAAGTTAAGATTGGGTTTGAAAGGCGTCATGAAGCTTTGCATGAGCAGATGATGGAGGTTAGAGAAAAGCTTAATATAATTCTTGAATTTATCAAGAAAAATGATAAGTAAAAATTTAGAAATATCAGTAGGTAATATCATATGGATTATTGGTATTATATTTACTATGGGTATAGCTTACAGTCAAATAGGTCAGCTAGATGAAGATATAAAAGTCTTAGAGCAAAGGCTTGAAAAGAAAATAAAAGTTATCAACGAAAACGAAGATCGTATAGTTGAACTTGAAAAAGAGATTGCTAAAATTCAATCTTGCAAGGAGAATTAAACAAGTGACTATATAAATAATAGAGTAATTAATAAGATAATAATAATTAAAAAACTAAAAAAATGGCAACAGTAAAACCATCAATTGTATTGACAAGTACTGACGCTCTAGTTAACGCTTTGTCTTTGTCTGTATCAGACAGTTTAGCTATAACAGGACAGTCTCAGTACGGTAAAGTTGTTACTAGTAACTCTAAGACAGCCTTGTTCGCTGATGCTGATTTTACTGGAGCGTATGTTTATTTAAAAAACTTAAACACGTCTGCAGGCGATAGATCAGCCGTAACAACCCCTTCTATTAAAATATTATTTGATAGCGAAGAGGCTTTTCTTATTGGACCTGGCGAATTTGCTATGTTTCCCTGGACAGGATCAGGAAACTCAGTATATTGGCAGGCTGTTACTGGTACACCTGAATTAGAATTTGCAATATTTGAATATTAAAAAATAAATAAAAATGGCAACATTAAAAAAATCGTTAACAATAACTTCTGCAGCTGGAGATTTACTTACAGACGCTTTATCATTGACTATGACTAAGTCTGTTACAGTGTCTGGTAACACTAACATGAAGCTAGTTACATTCGCAAGTACTGACGCTAAAACTATAGCAGCCGCAGATGGTAGAAGTATTGTATACTTAAAAAACTCAAGCGCTACTGATGTGCAAGTTGATATATACACAGATTCAGACGACGGTGCTGAAGCAACTCCTGAGGCTACAGAGCTTATTATGGAGATAAAGCAAGGTGAGTTTGCTTTATTCCCTTGTGCTTTAGACCACGCTTTATTAGCTAAACCAGCATCTACTGCGGCTACGCTAGAAGTAGGAGTGTTTACAGTATAATATGAACCTAGAGGTATTAAGATTTAGCTCTAAACCTGACTCTACATCTGGGCTTTTGTTTGAAGTTACAGATATAGGTAGAAGCTTTTTATGTTATACTCTTGAAGATGAAAGAAGAGCTTTAAAAGTAAGAGGTGAAACGAGAGTACCTGCTGGCGTGTATAGCATAGTGCTAAGAAAAGAGGGAGGATTTCATGAGAGATACAGTAAGAAGTATGGTGGTTTTCATGTTGGTATGCTTCATATCATTGATGTGCCTGGGTTTGAGTATATCCTTATACATACTGGAAATACTGATGAACATACTGCTGGCTGTCTTCTCGTTGGGGATTCCCAAGAAAATAATGTTATTATCAAGGATGGATTCGTTGGAAAAAGTAACAACGCGTATAAAAGAATTTATCCACGCATTGCAAAAGCCTTAGAAAAAGGCGAAGAAGTAAAAATAGAGTATGTTGATTTTGATTAATGAAATGGATAGGACAGCATATATGGGATTTTATATCCAGGTTCAGGAACAGTGTATATCTTGAAGATGTTACCGAGCATGTTGATTATGATGCTGAAACTCTAGTAAAAGATAATACAACTGGCCTTATACAATGGACTAAGCGAGCTAACGCTGGCGTTGTACATTTTTATGTCAAAGCTGCTGAAGATCTTAAAAAAGGACACGCAGTGTATGCTTCTGGAGCTGTTGGTAATTCACAAGCTATTAAGGTAAATAAATATATAGCTAACAATACTATAGATGAAAGAAGATTTATTGGTATTATAGAGTCTGATATTGATAATGGAGAGTTTGGTTATGCTATAACAGTTGGCACGCTAAAAGGTATAGATGCTACTGGAGCTGGTATAACAGAAACAATAGGTGAAACTTGGCTAGACGGAGATATTTTATTTGCTTCTGATAGTTATGCTGGAGAACTTACAAAAGTTCAACCTAGAGCTCCTAATCAAGTTATACCGTGTGCTTTTGTATTAAAGAACAACTCTAACGGTACAATAGCTATTAGAGCTTATGATTTAGGTTATCATGTTAACGAGCTACATGATGTTGAGGTTACAAGCCCCACTCAAGGTCAGGTGCTAACCTATGATTCAACACTTGGTATTTGGGAGAATACGAGCTCTGCAGATAAACATTATACCCACGACCAAAGTATATCATCAAACCAATGGACCATAACACACAACTTAAACAAATATCCTTCCGTACAGGTAATAGACTCGGCAGGAAACTTTTGCGTAGGTCAAGTAACACATAATTCAGTAAATCAATTAACATTAAATTTTAACGGCTCTTTTGGAGGCAAAGCATATTTAAACTAAAGACATGGCAATTAATTTTTTACAAAACGTAGACTTAAATAGTGGTGAATTACAAAACTTTTTAATACATAATTTATCATCAGAACCTACAGGTGTTGAAGGTAGAATGTATTTTGATACTAGTAGCGTTGGTAGTCACGACTTAAAGTTATATATTAACGGATCTTGGGAAAGTGTACTAAACACTGCTACGCCGGTAGCTACTTCTACAGCTCTTGGTGGTATAAAAATAGGTTATACTGAAAACGGTAAAAACTATCCAGTAGAACTTTCTTCTGAAAAGGCATTTGTTAATGTTCCTTGGACTGACACTGTTTATTCTCACCCAACACACCCTGGTGACGATGCTTCTGTAGACACAGGCGCTTTAAGTGGTGCTGTTGTAATATCAGATCTTGATTTTAACATTACTACAGATACTTTAGGTCACGTTACAGATGCTAATGCTAGCGTTGCGACAAGAACGTTAACATTACTTAACTTAGGCTATACGGGCGCTACAGACGCAAACAACTACACGCATCCAAACCACACCGGTCATATAACATCTTCTGGTGATGGTGCTACAACTCTTACTAAAGCTGCTATAACAGATCAAACAGACCTTGGTGCAAACTTTGCTAGCGCAGACAGTATTTTAGTTAATGATTCTTCTGCGTCAGCTTTAAGAGAAGGTACTATAGGTAATCTGCAAACATATATGCAGAACAACCTTACGTTTACTACAAACACAGACGTAGATGTAAGCAATGCTAACTTACTAACTAGACTAGCAAACTTAGAATCTTCAGGTGGCGCTGCAAACGAAAACATTGTTATAGGTACTGACCCAGATGACACGATTGTTATTACTGGTAACTTACAAGTTAATGGTGATACAACGACAATCAACACTGAGACAGTAACCATACAAGACCATAACATAGTATTAGATAGTAATAACACTACTTCCGCTCCAATTGATGGTGCTGGTATAACTATAGAAGGTGGAACTGGAGATGATGTTGGTCTTAAGTGGAATGCTGCTAGCACTCAGTTTGACCTGTTTAAAGGAGCTGGGTTAGCGGACTTTGAAGCGTTTGAGACTAAGGTTAAATCTTTAACTATAAATGCTGTAGCATTAACATCAACCGCTAACGAACTAAATACGCTTGATGGTTATCTTGGTAGCGTTACTGAGTTTAACTACTTAAAAGATTTATACGATACTGGCGTCACATCCACAGAGTTTGATCACTTAGACGGCGTATCTGGTAATATACAAACACAACTGGATGGTAAAGCTGCTAGTGGGTTTGCTGCTGACGTAGGTGGAGGTACATCTGTGACAATAACACACAACTTAGGCACAAGAGACGTAGTCGTTCAATTATATGATAACACTACTTATGACACTGTTTACGCTGACACTATTAGACTAGACACAAACAACGTTAGATTCCTATTTAGAACAGCACCAGCCGCTGCAGCTTACAGATGTGTAATAACTAGAATATAATGATTATTAAAATAGAATATAATAAAAACGACGGCACGCTGTCAGTAAATAACGACGTGATAGAATCTACTATTACTATTAATGAAAATACTATCGTAGACAATAATAGCAATCTTTGCTTTGAAGTTGCTTTAGACACTAGTTATTTACAACAAATAGAAGAAGTAGATGGCACAACTGACTAGCACACAATCTGGAAACTGGACTGCATCGTCAACCTGGGGAGGTTCTACTCCCGCAGACGGCGATACTTTTGTTATAGCTCAAGGACATAAAGTTACCGTTGACTCGGACACTAGAACAACCAACGGCTATGGTGACATACTTGTACGTGGATGCTTACATTACGCTACCAACGGTCAAATGAAGATTAACGGTAGAATAACAGTGCAAGGTAATGGATCTACAGACTATTCAAAAACTAATGGTGTTTCAGCACAAGACTTCACGGAAGGCGGTGGCTCTTCCGGTGCTTTACTGTCAGCAAATGGCAACTCTATAAACTTAGAGTTTGTTGGTAGCAATTCAGATCAACACGGAATATGGATAGAAAATGTAAATTATTCTTCTTGGAAGTTTGTAGGAGATAGTTATCTTACAGAGACTACACTTTCTTCAGATACTGGTGTAGCAGATTCTTATTTACCTGTAGCTAGTACAACTGGATTTGCGGCTGGTGATTGGGTTGCAGTTTATAACGGAGCTAATCAAGACTATAGGGTTAAAGGAGATGAA
>Ga0208767_1002659_pt1 | contig 13340 bp, 24 predicted proteins | sample VirMetDEL_Mar_21_FD_184514 | JGI IMG/M metagenome (GOLD analysis project Ga0208767, IMG submission 184514) | Aqueous microbial communities from the Delaware River and Bay under freshwater to marine salinity gradient to study organic matter... | ecosystem: Environmental > Aquatic > Marine >... | reverse complement strand
CCTCGCCGTCTAGTGATACAACGTATTTTTTAATCATTGCCCGCCTCCGCTAGTTCAAATTTATGTTTATCAACCCGTCGGATCATCCCGGCCTTAACCATGCGCCCAAGTGTCTGCCAAACGCAGTCCATCCGGTCGCGGTAAACGCAGCCTGTGATTTGCATCACTCTAGCTGGTGTTATGGATCCAGCTTTGCGGATCTCTTTAATGATCACTTGCTGTGTTAGTGTTAGCCTCATTCGTCCCTCCATTGCGTTCCGTGCATTTCCTCGTAAAGCGCGCCCTTCGCAATTTCTACTTCCTTGGAGTCCTCCGGCATTCCTTCTCCTAGCCTAACGATCTCTTGGAGCGCGTTGCGTAAATAGGCGAGCTTATCAGCTCTGCGTTGCGCTATTTTCATCCACACCATTGAACCGTCTTCGTCATCTGTGTTCTGTAAATTCATTCGTCCCTCCCTTGCGTGTTGACCCACGCCAGCAACGAAATGAAGAACAATATAAAAACCACTCCAACGATTATTTTAATCAGCATTTTTTGCCTTCTGTTCTTTGAGTTTCTTTTTAAGGTCTTCAATGCAACATCTCAGCATCTCGGATCTTAATTTGCACCTGGATGCAATTAATGTATCTGATCTTTTTAAGGCCAAAGCCTCGCATTCGCCCCACGACTCGCTTTCAATATTCCACTTATCGATCAATTCTTGCATTCATCCTCCTGTTTGGTTGCCGCCTTTTTAAAAGCATGTTTCCCCTCGACCGCCTCCAAGCAGTCGAAACAAATGTTCCGCGCCGTTTCGGACGGATCGCCGCATAGTTGGCAGATGTCATCGTCGTTCATAGTAACATTCTTTCCGCTTCTGTTTCGAGTGCGTGTTCCAAATTCTTTTTAGCCTGGTTGAAATACGATTCTTTCAGCTCAACCCCTATCGCTTTGCGCCCGTTAATTACGGCCCCATAGCATTCGGACCCGACGCCCATAAATGGAGTGAGGACTGTTTCGCCTGGGTTTGACCTCAAAACAATAGCTCTTTCAATAACGTCAAGCTGCAAAGGGTGTACGTGCTTTTCGTCTTCGGAATCCCGGCTTTCGCTGTATTTCAAAACTCTGTCAATTCTTATGTCGTCCCAAAATGCGCTTGCGTACTGCCTCCAAATCCAATGACTGAATCTGTTTCCTGTTTGTTTTCCGGTCCAGTTTTTGTAGGGAAGTAACTCGGTCGGCATTTGCCTTGATCCAGCGTACGAAGTTAGACCAGTTGGGTGTGATACTGGGATTTTATTTTCGCCGCTTTTCCTGAACATCAAAAGATAATCAGCGCTAGCCACATCGCACAAACTGCTGTCATCAACTATTTGCTTATGAGCCAAGCCTTTAGCCATCGTCCTATTTCTGACCCCTAAAGGCTCTTTCCAAACGTGGTATCTTGCGCAAAAATGAAACCCGTGCTTCTCATGCTCTCGAATAATGTCTCCAGGAAAGTCTATCAACCCTGTTCCAGCGTTTGCCCCTGACCCCATTACCGCTGTATCTCCATTTCCTTTTCCAGGGACATCCATGCAATGAACAGCCGTAAGCCTCCCAGGTTTAGTGCATCTAGCTATCTCTTTGATTAAAAAAGAATAATGCTCGAAAAACTCTTTATATGACCTGTTATTTGAAAAATCCCGCTCACTACTGCTGTAGTGATATAACCCGCAAAAAGGAGGGCTATAGATAGAAAAATCAATGCTGTCTTTTTCAATTGCTGGCATAACCTCCATGCAGTCAGCGTTATAGATTGCGTATTCTTTTTCGATTATTTGATTTTTTACAGCCATGATGGTAATTGAATTTGAGTTTTGTGATTGTCTACGGTTTTGATATTTAGTTCGTTTCTCATTAGCGCGACCATTTTGCCGAACATTTCTTCAGCTTGGTCTGTTTTTCTTTTAAGATTCCTTAAAACGTCAAGCTCCCCCTCGCTTGTTATTAGATCGACTGTGACGTTTGATTTTTGGCCGAACCTCCAACATCTTCTAATTGACTGATACCATTGTTCAAAGCTATGGCTCGGGAAAAATGTCATCCTGTTACAATGCTGCCAATTAAGACCAAACCCAGCTATAGTAGGTTTAGTCACCAAGCATTTAATTTGACCTTTTTCAAAAGCATCGAAACATTCCTCTTTTTTTTCGTCGGCATCCGACCCTTTGACCTCTTCGGCTCCATCTATCAAAGATTTTAACATCTCGCTTTCCTTGTTTAAATAGCACCAAGCTAAAGCGCATGATTCTTTTGAGTTAACAATTTCAGCTGCCATTTCACATCTTTCCCTGACAGACCTAGATCTTTCGGCGCGCTGTTCCTGTAACCCAAATGCTGGCATATCAAAAAGATATTCAGGGTTTTTAGACCTGCATTGGACAACGTGTTGCTTTGTTATCAATTCTGGTAGGGCGTGATCAAAATCCTCAAACCCTAAGTCAGACGGCTTTCTTAAGGCCCTAGACCAGCTTACTACCCATCTCCAAAAATCCCTTCTGGCATGGCCTTTTAAATTGTAAATACCTGATCTGTTTTCGTCTTTTCTGGATGTTGTGGATCCAGTTTTCTTAAAAAACCTGCCTATCATATCCATGAATCCCATATGCCCTAGAGCCTCTGAGGATGTCCCGAGTTCGATAAAATCATTAGGAGCCGCCGTGGCGGTACATAAAAGCCTGTATTCAATAGTTCTCAAAAACTCTGTGACCTGGCTTTTGATTTTGCCGTCAAAATTTTTCAAAATACTAGACTCGTCGCAAACCACGCTAACAAAGTCGCTTGAATCAAAATAATGAAGCCTCTCGTAATTCGTTACCGTGATTTTGCTTTTAACTTTTCCATCGCTTGACTTAGCGCATTCAATTCCAAACTTGGATCCCTCTTTAACGGTTTGATGCGACACCGCTAGAGGTGTTAAAATTAAGACGTTTTTATTTGTCTTCTGGACCACGTTTTGCGCCCATGCGAGCTGCATTAAGCTTTTGCCAAGTCCGCAATCTGCAAAAATAGCAGATCTGCCTTTTAAACAAGACCACTCAATAAGCGACTTTTGGAAATCAAAAGCCTGGTCTGGCATGTAAACCGGATTGAACCCGTACTCGCCTGATAACTGCCTTTTACTGTCTAAAAATTTGTAATAGTCATCCATTGTAACCCTTTATATATTGGTTGCCTTCGTCATTAGTGTATGTATTTTTTTTGAGCCACTTAACCGCGCTAACCTGATCCGCTGGGTAAACATCCTCGCAAAATGAAACGACGTTGTCTGATATTACGCCCGCAGATTGGAGAGCGTTTAAAGCTGTCATGTAGCTGATCTTTTTCGAGTCCAAAAACCTTGCCAGCGTAAACCTGCTAGCTTTCTCCTTTTTGGGATCTTCGTCACCGAGTAGCTCATGCAGTTTTGCGAAGTGGTTAGATAAGTCGGGTCTTTGTTTCTGGATCATAGATCCTCATTTACATCAGGCTTTATCCAAACAACCTCGCCATCAATATCAACCGATTTAATAGCTAAATCTTTCAGTGGTATTTTAATTGGCGTTCCGTCCGCGCATTTGATCGTTAAAATGTTATCGCTCATTTATTTCACTCCTAAGTTGAGGTTTCGCTTTAAACCTAATAATCACCTCTCCATCATCTTCAACCGACGTCAGTTTTCCAATCCTCGGAATGTTAACGGATCCGAATTGCTTCAATTCTGCCACCAACTCGCCCAGGTATGAGTCGATGACATTAAGCCTGGTCGCAAACTCATTGCATCCCTGGACGGCTTTTCTGACAGCGTGAGACTTGATCTCTTGCGACGTTCTCAGAACTTCTTTCCTCCGTGCATTTTTGGCCGTGTTTTGTTCATAGCTGCCTTTGCTATCAAAGCCCCTGCAATGTTCCACCCTCTGGCAGCTATCATGTCAAAAATCCGAATGACGACATCCGCAAGCTCTGCCTCGACGCCTTTAAATTGAGGAACCTTGTCATCATGTTCGATGTCTTCCCGGAGAGCTTCTAGAGCCTCTGAAAGCTCACTGTGGCATAGAGCTATAAGCTCGCCGTCGTTGCGCTCGCCGTCCCACCAGCCCTTGCTTTTAGCAGTTTCGTGGATGTCGCTTGCGAGTTCGTTTGTTAATCTCGCCCATCGTTTTAATTTTGCTGCGTCCATTGTAACTCAGTTGTTAAATTTGTATTTATTGAGCGTGATACGTATGCGCTCCCCACGTTGTTTGATTAGAATTTCAGGCCGAGTTCTTCAGCTTTTGTAATCGAATCTTGAACGCCAAGAATTGATCCTAATTTTGCAGCCTTCAAAATGTCTTCAATGGCTTTGATTTGTTTGATTTGTTTTGGATCAATTTCAAGTGAATCGGTATGGACATCTGTTAACCACCAACTTCCATCAATACTATCAATCCTAAACATCCCGCCAAGAATCCTTTCATCAGCTTCTTTGGCCTGCCCCAACTCCTCACGGAAAGCCTTAATCTCCGCCGTATGACGTTGCTCCATTTCATTTAGTTTTTCTTCAATTGTTTTCATTTCTCCGCCTCCACAAAGTTAACCCTGACATCGTCCCAAGCCTTAACCAAGTCGCTCAAAACCTTTTGCGGCGCATCCATTAAAGACTCACTGCCAGCGTAGGACGGCTCGTTTGCAGCCATCCAAGCGTGAACATTGGCTGGGTTCACGTTGTCCCGCTCGCATAGGTCTAACACTTGGTCTGTAAGTGGTTTGTCTTTTGGCTCGGATTTGATTTTCTGCTTTGCTTGCTCGATCCTGGAAGCAGGTTTCGGCTTTTCCTCCTCGGCGTCCGTGTCGATAAACGGCGCATCGTCTTTGAGTCCGTTATATTTGTCGTCAGCCTCAAGTTGAATTGCGACCTCTGAAGCTAGAGGAAGCATTTTAGACAACCTGCGCACCGCCGTCTTTTTCGCCATCTCGCTCCAATCACTCACCCAAGGGCCATTGTTCCCGGACTTACTGCGCGCCCGTATCCCCTCCACCTCATCCCGCGTCATTACAGCTGTCTGTGTCTCGCCGTCCTTCATCTTCGCCTCAGCGTAAACCGCCTGGACATCACCGCGTGAGTTTCGCCAGTCGATCTTGTGCGTGATCTCGCCGTTTACCCATTCAAACTCATCCTCCCGGCATACAGTTTCAGCGCGTAAACTCACCACGTCGCCGCTGCGCCTGATAAGCTCAACCAGCCCCTTGTAGTCCACAATGAGTGTGCATTCGTTTCCGTATGGTATCAAATGCGCCCTACGCCCGTCTGGCTCCAGCCCCATCGCTGACAGGTCTAGGAGGCATTTCATCAATGACTGAGGTGTGCAGTTCATCAGCTTCGGCGTTCTGCTTAAAGCCGTGATCGCTATCCGCGTGAACCGATCCGCGCTTAGATGTCTTGGCAATGCTCTGCTGAACTGCTCCTGCATCGACCTCGAGTTAATCAGGGATTTTAAATCTCCGCCGTTTTGTTTTGCTACTTGTGTATTATTGCTCATAATTTTGTCTGTTATTTTTTAGGTCTGAAAGTATAGCTTCTGTACCCATCGCCGCGCTTTGTGAATTCCGCAATGTCTGTTTCTGTGATTCCAAATTTCTCCACCAACCCATCCCAGTCCGTTTTTTTCTTGCCTTTGACCTCAGGGCAAGTAAGCGTCCCGATCCGAGATTTAACCTTGTAAGCGTCGCCAATAATGGACTTGATTTGATTCAAAGTCAGCGCAGTCTCTTCAGCCGCCGTTTTTTCAAGACTTTTGTATCGCGCCAGCCTTGCTATCAAGTCTTCCAAAACTGGATCCGCATCAATGATGCGCCCCTTGTCTGCGCGCGGATGCTTCCTCAGGAGCCATTCTGAGCAGTCCTCGGATCCGTCCACTTCCGGCGCCACCCCTCCCTCGATGTGATCGCGCCAAAATCGCTCTCCCCTGTCGATCATCAAGCCGATTATCTCTTCATCGCGCTGGATGGTATATTCCCGGATCCCATTTCCAGCCAAAAACGCCACAAGCTCCGCCTGATCCGCTCCAGTTAAAGCCATGTACCAAAGGCATTGATACAGGTAATGGATCGGGACCATGTCTGTCCCACTCTCCCCCCACTCATCAGGATCCAGGTTTGAAGCAAAACGATTGCAAGCCCCCTGAGTCTTGAACTCATAAATCCATGGGATTCCCTTCCTGAGCCCGTCCGGAGTACCGCAGATTATCGGGTTTTTGCGTGACTGGAGGCACCCTGGAGCCTCGTAAATCATTCCAACGCGCTGAATTGCGTCAGCTCGTAATCCTGGCTCGACTATGCGCCCGATACGCATCGCCTCGTTGTCTTCGATGGGCTTGGATTGCCCTGTTTTATCCAGCCAGATTTTGAATTTTGTCGTGTATGGGTTGGCGTTCATAATCGCTGAAATGTCGGTCCCTGTGAGGCCAAACGTGCGCGAATGGAGCCAACCCTGCTTTGTTCCATCATTCGGCAAAACCTGGCAGTGTTCAGCCGCCCATTCCGGAAGGAAGTTATTCATTGTCTGCATATTCGCGAATTGATTTGATTAAATTGTTGACCTCATCGCCGAACAAATGCTCAGTTGACCTGCCAAATGATTTTTCGATGATCTCAACATTTTTTTTGGCGGCCTCAACAACCGGCTTCATCCTGCGGAGTTCGCGCAGTTCCATTTCTGATTCGTATATCGCTCTGGCGGTTGAATCCCAGATCCATTCGGGGGAATCTTCCCTTTTGAAACCTATAGACAAGTTAGATTTTGCATCGTGTCCAGCCACCTCCAGCCCGCAAAACGTATCACCTATCGGCATGAGGTCGCAAATGTGAGGCTCTGTTTTTGGCTCTGGTTCATTTTTGTGAACAACATTTAAATGGCTTATTACCCCGTTGTTCAAAACGACTTTTTTGCCTTCGATCGCTGAAATTGTTGCTCCAGCATTAAGAAGGTTTTCCAAGATGTCTAATACTGTTTTTTCTTGTAGTTCGCTCATAATTTTTTCTGAAAGTTTGCCTCCCCCGTTCGGGGGAAGCGCGACGCCGGAACCACAAATTAAAACCGCTTTGAAATAACTGGGTTTGCGTCGTTTTGACCGCTCGGTCAAAAGTGTTAAAAAATTGTTTAAATGTCGGCGCCAGCCGCTACACCTAATGCAAAATCCAGGCAAAACAGCACACCTATAATTAAGCCTAATTCAGTCATAATTTTTAATCCTCTATTTCATCCCGATTACATGCGTCACTTTCATCGCATTCTGGCTCGCAATCTTCTTCTTGGGGCTCAGGGACTTGGCAATTTGTCCCACCGCATTCGCCGCATTCCGTATGCGTGAGGTTCACCAGTGGACCCTTCCACTCGACTCTATCGCTTCCGCATTTAGAGCAAATCATAGCCACCTCCCGTCCCTCTCCGCTCCATCCGCCTCATCAAGAGGCCCTGGCTGGATCGCGCACCACAGCGCGTAGATGATAAAAAGAAATGTGTCTTTCATTTCAAAAACCTTTCCAATGCCTCAGCTACCAATTTCTGAATTGATACCCCGTCCCGCGCAGCCTTGACTTTTAGGCGTTTGCGGAGGTCGGAAGGTATGCGGGTGTTTAGTTTTACCTGTTTCATGTGTTTATCAGTTTGCGAATCGCGCTGGAGTAAACGATAGCAACCCGCTCCCAATCGCCTTCGATGATGTTTTCATTTGATTCTTCTAAAAAATATGGCGCCGGATCTTGACCAAACGGGACAAGAACTTGACATGTTCCGCCCGTTGTTGTGGTTGCTTGATAAAGGTAGCAATTTGGGATTTCTTCGTTCATACGATTTGAATTTTTGCTGTTGGAATATACCTTGAATAAAGCCTTGCCCTGCGTTTATCGCAGCACACGAACCAGTCTTTGCCTCTGCGCTCGATCTCACCTATCAACTTTTCTAAGGCTGGCCGAATCAGTTTGATCGTGGAAAACGCGCCAAACCCTGTGAGGGAGTCCATGAATTCGAGGGAAGTTAACTCGGAAGTAACCGCGAAGCTGACAACGTATGATCCGCTGATCTGCTCGGTTGCAAACACAGTCAAATGACCTGCTTGCAATCCAATGTTATTGTCACCCTCGTCGTCTTTCCAAGTTTTCATAAGTCTGCCTCGTCAGTACCGGGAGACTGTTCCCGGTAGACGCCCGAAGGCGTTTCGGCTTTTATTCAGCGTCAATGCTGTATTCAATTTCCACTTCCGACCGATCAAAAACGACAGCGCCGTCTGGAGTCGAAAATCCAACTGGAGCGAAGAAGCTGACAACCTCAGAGCAAAACTGCTCGTCATCCCAGGCCCCCGCCGTTGAGACAATATTTTCTGGATTGCAAAGTTCTTTAGCTTCGTCAAACTCGACCCCAAAAAACTCAACCGCATATTCAACCACCTCGTCGGTAACTTCCGGAAGTTCTGTTTTTAGCGTCCAAACGTGCTCCCCGTAACTAGCGTTGCGATCCGAGTCGCAAAACAAAATCACGTTACCCTCTGTCAGCTCTGCGGTGTGTCTTCGGTGTGTCAATGTCGTTTTCATGCCTAAAACCTGCCACCTTTGTGGCAATGTGGCAACAATTATTTTAAATTTATTTTTAATCCGCCACGTAAACCGTTGAATATCAACACAAAAAAGCCGCCTGAAATTTAATTCAGACGGCTCTTTTGTCGGGTAATCCTACCGCGAGGTAGAAAAATTATGATGGAACCGGCTTTCGCTCTCCGATCTCGTGCCCGTAATAGATGCCACCACCAACAACACACAAGCAAATAGCCACCCATCCGATCCAAGGGTATTGATGCAGTGTGATAAGTAGCACACCGGCCCCAATGACCAGCCCGCCGGGTGTTGGGTATTTGAGGACGCCTATCACCAAAACCCCACAGACGATCAACCCGCCGCCGATGTAAATCAGCTTTGAACGCGCCCCCTCCCGGATCTCCGCCTGAGTCTGTGGCAGGTCTGCTCCCGTGGTTATGCTCGCCTCGCCGCTGGACCACTGCGCTGGAGTGTTAGCGTTCCAGGGTTGTCTTACCTTAGTTCCGTCTGGCAACTCTATCAAGCCTCCAACGCAGCCGCATAGGATCGCGCAAAATAAAATCGAGTTAACGAGGATTCCTCGGCTACTCATTTTGTCACCTCCAAAGGTTGCTCTTTCGGTCGCCTCTGTAATAACTCCAACACGTTTGTCTTGTTGAATAACTTCTCCCCAAACCAAAACCCGTTAACCATTAAAGCGAGCGCGCCCATCAACTTGTCCTGCGCGTCTGTAGGGTCGCAAAATCCCAAATAAGCCCAACCCCACAGCGCGGAGAAAAACAGCGTCAGCATCGGCCTGATCATCCACCGGATGCACCGGATAAAATAAGGAATATCTTCGGTTCGGTCAGTCATCCTTGCGAGCTTTGATTTTTAAAGCCACCCAATCATATAACCGCGTGACCCCTACCAGGATCGCTATGATTGCAGCGCAGCATGTTAGGATTTCGTTTGCGTCTGCGATTGATGCAAAAACTGAAAACGAACCAAACGCATAGGTAATTGTGTCTCTAATGTCGTGGGTCATTACAAAATCTTTTCTTGTCATACTCCGTCAACAACTGGCCATTGCGGCTCGTCAACTAATTCAGATTGTTCAATTTCACTCAGCCATGAAATTGCAGATTTAGGAATCAATAAAGCCCAAGTTCCGTCCGCCGTTTCGCGCCAGCTCCACCAATATTTTGTCGTGCAGTTTTTTTGAAAACCCATGTTAACGGCTTGGGATGCTGATCTAGTTTTTGCAGCCTCTAATGTTTCGAAAATCAAATAACTCATAGCGTGACGTTGTATATTTTGGCAAAATCCGCCTCGGTTAATACGGTGTTAAAAAGCATTATATCATTTAATTGACCGTCTAAAAAGTTTGCCGCAGTACCGCTGTTCAAATTGCAACCTATTGTTACCGGGGTTGTGAAATTATTTAGCGTAGTTAAAGGCGTGCCCGAGCTTAACGTTGCAACCTCCACGCCGTTTATAAAGATTTTTGAAACGCCCGCGTTATAAGTCGCCCCCAAAAACTGCCAGTCATCGACCGATATAGGGCTAGCTGCGTACGTAATGCTTGGGGGTCCACCCCCGGCTCCTCCAATAAGAAGAATCGGCTCACCTGTCGCCCTGTAACCAAAATACCATTCACGCTCGGAGTCCCCAAAATCGTACTTGCCAATAAAAACAGCGTTTCCCGCGAGCGTGGAAAGGTCACTTTTCACCCAACAGCAAATGGATAATTGAGTCGACAGGTCTAAAAGCGGGTCATCGTCAACTTCGAAGCAGTCAGCTGCCCCATCAAAATGCAAAACCGGTGTGCCTGATTTGGTTATCAATGATCCACTGGAAACGCCTAAAGGCTGGGAATCAGCTGTTGATTGGCTGGCGCCCAGCCCTGAAACTCTGCCATATAAATCTGGAATAAATAAATCACCGCCATTTGCCAGAGTTAAAGCCCCACCTCCAATATATTGACCCGATGTAAAATCCTGCTCATTAGTCGTGGCGTCTCGTCCTCTAATAGCTAACTTATAAACATCCTGTTTTCTTAGCGGCCTTGTGGACCAATACTCTAAAATGCCAGGCACATTATCTAAAATTAAACTATTTCTAGGCTGATAAACCGACCCTGGCCGGACCGTGTATGATGGGATTGTGTAGGTCATTATTTTAGGATCCGTTCACAATTTCTTTCCAGTTCGATCCGTCAAACCATAGCAGAATATATTTTGACGTATCGTTTAGGGTCCTTGATGATCCAACATCTATATTTCCAGAATTTGAAACTGTTATCGTCCCGCTATCCGCCGCTTTTTTAATCGTCAAAAATTGTGCTGTTTGAGCGCGATTTATGTTTATCAAAGAGTCGGCTAATCCCCCCTCACCATTAACTTCGATATAAGTCGACCCGTTTGCGTTTAACGCTCCACTCGATATGGTAGCGCTTTGCATAACTGGGGCATTGTCTTGAATAAAGCTGGAACCTGATATATCTCCAGATGAAGCGTTAACTGCTTGTCCTGCCCCTGTGAATTTATTACCTGTAACAGTTAGATTAGTCACAGTGTCCTCTATTGTCACACCATAGTTATATGTAGTTGGCCCGTTTGTCGAATTATCATTTATTACAATGTTGGATGATGATCCAGTGATTTCAAAAGGAGAGCTTCCGGAAGGAATATCAGGTAGCCGATTTCCTTCAAACTCTATATTCGTTGAGTCTGCTATTAGAACTGCTGAGTCCTCAAAAATACTGTCATGGATTTTTAATTCATCACAGTTTTCAACTTTTATTCCAAATTCCCTGTACGCTTGAGGGCTTAATAGTCTAATCTTGGCCCTTGATCTCAAAGTGTTTTTAAAAAGTATCGAACCGAAAGAAGAGCTTGTTTTTGGATTTCTAAGAATAAAGTCTAAATCTAATTCTACTCCTCCTTGGCAGTCAAAAGCTAAAACATTATTTCCAGTGTGAACTCCATCTTCGTCTTGTTTAAACTCAACTCCCCTCATTGTTATGCGTTGAATATCTGTGGCCGCGGTTTCATTTAAGAATCGAAGCCTGAAAACTCCATTTCTTTGCTTTCCGCAATTAAACCTGCTGTTAGAAACAAAAACATCCTCAACAGCGCTATAACTGCTAATAATAGATAGATAGCCATATTCAGAGTTGCCGTCTATATTTGAAATAAACGCCTCTCCGCCTTTTTCGTATTCAGTGCTGGCTATAATTACAATATCGTCCCCGACATCGACCTTATTATTTGTAACAATAGAACCCTTTCCAAAGCAATGGATTCCATCTTCTGCTACTTCTCCATTGCAGTTTATTTTATTACCATTGATTTGCTTGTTCGGTCCCCAACAATAAATATTCCACGCAAAATTAACTGCGTTATTTATCCAAACATTCTCAATTCTAGGTCTTTCAACCCTTCCTAAAAATATACCCCCCCTATGACGAAAACCAACAAGCCTTCTTTCAGATCCAGAATCATCATCGAAAGTATTCCCAGATATTGTTATAGTGCTAGCCGTTACGCTGTCTATATTATAAGCTCCGGCATTCCCTCCGCTGGCTGTCGTAACATATAATTTTTGATTTGTTGAAAACCCCTTAGCTAAAAATTGAGATGCGCTATCTGTTACTGTTGTGCCTGTAAATGTAAACGTGTTGGATATGTATTCCGTATTTGTTATCGTGTCGCCGGTTAGCTGGAAATTTTCGAGACTGATATTTTCGTCGTTTACGAAATGTTCTCCAGCAAGCAATGATCCGGTGTTCTGTGTCGCCTCCCCGTTTGAGTCGATATATCTTTGGTGCGCTCTATTTTTGTTTGCTATAGCGTAGTAATCTGGATGATCTCCAAGCGTCGTACCTGTAAATTTTAAAATACTAGAATACCCGCCGCCAACGATAGCGCAGTTAGAAGCTATTAAAAGCTGAGCACTAAACCTAAATGTGCCGTGTGGAATGTAGCACACTCCTCCGCCTAGAGTTTCAAGCCGATCCAATACGGCTTGAATTGCTGAATAGTTATCGGTTGAGTCATCGCCTAATGCGCCCGCCGACGCGATATCAATCCAAGATCCCCTGACCCTCTGCCATGTCCAGCCAACCGTCGCGCTGGTAAATATGTCCACGTTGTCAGAAGATCCACCATTGACAGCTTTAAATAGTCCACCGCGCTCAATGTCTTGAACTATCCTTGAATATCCACTCGCCGCCGCTTCGGTCGATAAATCCGCTACAGCCGAAAGCGTTCTGACAGCGGTTAAAAAATTTGAATTAACCGCCTGCTGGCTCGCCCTCAACGAGTCGCCAGTTCCATCGTTCGCGGTCGTGCCGACGTTAATTGAAGTAAAGCCAGACATATTTTTACCAGTATTCGACTATCACAGATTGCCCAGTTGTGCCGCTGATTGCATTGATCCCGTTTTTCCCAAGCTGCAACGAGCCAGGGTTTGCAGAGTCGGTTAAAATCAACTGCCCGCCGTTCGCCTCCAACGTCCTGCCAAGCGAGCTTGTTGGCACCCCTCCAGATAGGGACAACCTAACATCAACCGCCCCGTCGTTTTGGAGTGAGATGAATTTATAGCCGTCCGATTTAGCCGGGACAAGCTCCGTCGATGAGTCAAGTACTGAAACTGCTGTAGGTGTCATAAATCAATCCTGAGTCGAAATTAAAAGCCATTTTGAGTCCGTGCCGTCGTAGATTAAGCTAACAGCTCCGTTTCCTGTCGTCGTGTGGCCTGATCCGTTTAAAGTGTCGATCTGGTTTGTT
>Ga0208767_1002658_pt1 | contig 13343 bp, 27 predicted proteins | sample VirMetDEL_Mar_21_FD_184514 | JGI IMG/M metagenome (GOLD analysis project Ga0208767, IMG submission 184514) | Aqueous microbial communities from the Delaware River and Bay under freshwater to marine salinity gradient to study organic matter... | ecosystem: Environmental > Aquatic > Marine >... | reverse complement strand
TAATACGTATATACGATGAATGACATTATGAGTCACAACGGCAAACTTTATCAAGTCAAAAGACGTGTTGCCGAACATAACTTCATTTTCAAAGACAAATTAGAACTTAAAGCAGTCGAAATGTACATGAAGCACATTGGGTGTGACCATGTTTTAAGAGACCAAACCCATTTTATTTTTGTTGAAACCGTGCAAGAAGCACAAATTGTAGAGTAATGAGTAAAATCAACTACGAGGATTACCTTGAAGAGGATCCTTTTCACCCCTGTCTCCATTGTGGAAGCACCGAATGGACCTATGAAGACGGAATGCCCGTTTGCTTAGAATGTGGTGAACTCCTAGAAGCCCCACAACCTACCAGGAAATCTAAAGGTAAAACCACCTACAAAATCAAAGACCAGGACTGGCAATAAAAGCTAGCTGTGGGCTCCTTTTCGCTATATTTATAACAAAAAGATGGCAGGAAGGAAATTATTTGGTGTTAGGACGTCGACTACTTCAAATGGAGATAACTATGGGGGGTGGAATAAATTAAACTCCCAAAATGGTCAGGGAACTAACTATAATACTTACCAGTCAACGAGTGAGTCAACTAACCAAACAGCTTTAAAAATATACGCAGGAACTGCTAGCCCTAGAGGTAGGGAAGCTTGGATTGTAGGGAATACTAAATTACATGGGTATTCTTCTATTACTAATCCGGTCCCTATTTTCTACCAAATTCCAGATGTAGATGATGAAGCTGCAGTAAGAAGTACTATTAGTAGAATTCCGGCTATAATGGATGCTGGGAATGGAGATAGTGCGGCTTCAAGTACTTTAGCGGCATGGAGGTATGTTTATGAAGCAGGGTTTTTTGTTTGGATGCAGGGAGGAGTTGCTCCTATTCCTGGGGTTAGTCCCTATCTAGCGTATGATTTTCAAAACAATGAGTGTTATGATGGGTCATCAAGTACTGTTTATGATTTAAGTGGGAATGGGAATAATGGAACTATAACAAGCAATATTGGTAGAGGGCAAAGAGGTACAGGTACAAATGCAAGAGTAACAGCAATGAGGTTTGATGGGAGTGCTTGGATTAATGTTGCTAATACTATTACTACAAACACCGTTACAGGTGTAACTTATGTTTGGACGGGGCAAAGAAGTAGTACTAATGCTCAGTATGTATTTGATGCTAGAAATGGTGGTGGGAATTGGTTTTTAACTGAATACTCTGGGTATGATTTTAATTGGGGTAATAGAACGTCTCGGTTTAATAATAATAATGGGTATCAAGCCCAACACCATGGAATTGCAACCGCTACACAATCAACAAGTGCTATTTACTATAATGGTTCATTAGGAGCTGCAGCAATTGGTAATTCGGGAACAAATAATGCCACAATAGGGGCTAATTTAAGAATTGGAACTCGTTATACTAACTCATCTCGATGGAATATGTGGATGAGTAATTTTGTTATATATGATAGTTACATTGATTCAGATTGGGCTGAGATTTTGTGGCTGCATGACCAATTTAGAGTTAATACCGTATTTGCTTATTAAAAAGATTTGGATTTTCAAGGAGGGGTTCGTATATTTACCCCGCAATTGAGAGATATGAAACGAATATTATATTTACATGGTTTAGAAAGTGGGCAGGGTGGTCCAAAAGTTGACTTCCTATCAAAAGAAAATTATGTATTTGCCCCCGAAATGGATTACACCCGTAAAGGTTTATTTACTGAAATGATTCAAAAAGTAGAAGAATTCGATCCTGATGTGATTGTTGGTTCTAGTATGGGTGGTTATTTTGGTTATATGTTAGCCGGTTTGTTTAAGAAGAAAGCAGTGCTTTATAATCCTGCTTTGCATTCAAGAATGTTTGAACCCAATGTTCCTTCTTTTGCAAAAAAGCACATTCCTGATGATTTTGTTGTGGTTTTGGGCGATGAAGACACCGTTATTCCGCCTAATAAAACGTTAGATTATTTGAAAGATCACCTCGGACAGCATGTCGTGAGCCCAAAAATTGAGCGCGTTAAAACAATGGGGCATAGGGTTGATCTTCAAGTGTTTGTAGATATGTATAATAAGCACATCAAATAAAAATTATAATTTCATGAAAGAGTTAATTAGATTTAGACAATTTTTAAACGAAGACCTAGAGGAAGGTTTTTTTGATAAGTTTAAAGAGAAAGAACAACCTAAGGACGATTATTGGAAGGAAAGAGAAGAGATCAATTATGAAGTAGCTGGTGAGGTAATTAAGGCTGCTAAAGCAACTCTTTCCCAAATGACTGATGTATTTGCCCCTGCACTAATCCAGAAAAAATTACAGGATCTTGATGATTTATATCAACTAACTATAGATGGTATTAGTGATGGGAGACTAACTGATGAAGGACTTGAGCAATTAGAAACAACAGTAAAAAATATTCTTAATCAAGCTAAATTTACTTTTGAAGGCCTTGATGAAGGTTTAGGTGATCAAATTGGAGCCGCTTTCCAGGGAATTGGTAAAGGAGTTTCCTCAGTATTAAGTGTATTAATTGGTGCTGTAGTAGCTATTGGTGTTCTTATTGTTGCAGGAGCTAGTGCTGCTTTGAGTGGTGTGGTTACTCTTTTAGGATTTGCAGGAGCAGGAATAATTAGAGCAGTAGAAAAACTTATTGTAGTTCCTAGTATTAACTCTGCACTTAAGCGTTTGAGTGAAGATGAAGAAGTAATGGCAATTGCTATGAAGCCATCAGCATCTGGTCTACGTAAGATAGCAGATGAAAAATTAACTACTGGTGAAAGAATGGTTGTTGGTAACTGGATTAAGAAAAATGTCACTAGAGAAATGCTTGGGGTAAATAGAAGATGGAGAGGTGGTAAATATGTAGCTACTAAGTCTAAAAAAGGTCCTGGATTGAAAGATGGTGATTATACTCCTCTTATTTAATAAAAAATGAAAGAATTAAACACATTTAGAGAATTTTTATCCGAAGGTAAAATGGATAAATTTAAGGTTGGACAAACCGTAAAATATAAAGCTGACGGTAAAGAAAAGGAAGGGGAAATTGAAAAGATTGACGGTATCTACCTCAAGTTAAAGGATGGTGGAACTATTCCTTACCAATCAGCACTTAACGAAAACGAATCATTATCAGATTTGTATCTTGATCAGTTGCAAGATGCTGTTGGGTATAAAGTAGCTGCTCCCAGTTATAATCCTAAAGGTGATAAACTTGTAGTATACCCTGACAGTGAACCTAGTAGAGATAAATTCTATGATGATAGATCATCTCAAAGAATTGGGATAAAAATAATTGATGGTGATTTTTATATTCAAAGTTTTTTTGGGTATAGGAGAGGTATTGAACCTATAGCTCAACAACTAGGTTTAAAGCCTGGCGGCAGTAGTTTGGCAGGTTTTAGTAATCTTTTTCCTGAGGGAGATGGGATTAAAGCTACCCCTGACCAAATTAAACGTTTGGGTAAGCAATTGAATAAAGCATTAAAAGATGAAGCAAAGGCCCAAGCAGACTTTTATAAAGGTTGGATAAATCCTGATTGATATGCACTTTGACTTAGCAAAATTTTTCAAAAAACAATACTTACAAGAGGCAAAAGAATTGCCAAAAGATAAGTGGGTTTCGTTAAGCCCTAGTGATTTAGAGGCGTATAAAGACGATATATTCGGTTTAATTCAAACGGCCTATTCATACATAGGTGGTCACTCGAATTATAAATCTGCTGACGATATAACAGGAGCTGAAGCTAGTAGTGATTATGAAGTAATCAACTTAGACGATGACCCAGCTCCAGAAGCAGTAAATGTTTCAAAAGATAAACCTGCAGGGACTAAGTTTGTTGCTACAGGTCACGATGGTTCTAGAGAAGCAAAGCGAGAAGTTATTAAACATAAAATTGAAAGCCTTAAGAAGCCTGGTTTTTATGTAGAAGTGTCTGGTAAAATTAAAGACATTCTATTAAATGCTGGGGTGCCTGTAGTAACTGATGAGGAAACTATTAGAAAGGCTTTAGATGGTAAAGAAATTACCTTCGTCCCTAATGGTGGTGGTGCTTATGTTAGAAAAATAGCAGGTACTGAACACGAGAAAATCCTGTTGGGCACTCCGTTAGCTTAATCAAAAATAATATGGTGGTGGATAGAAGTTATATTACATCCTTCTACTTGGTTGCAAGTGGAATGAGCCACTGTATTGTCAGCGATTGAAGTAGATGAAGCGCATCCAACTAAAAATAAAGCAGCAAAAAGTATGGCAAGTTTTTTCATAGTATAATATAATTTATATAGTTTAATATAGTAATTTGGCGATTATACATATTAAAGTCATATACTAGTCATATCAATAGATGAAAACGTCATATTGAGCGCTGAGAGTCCCGAAAGGGACTCTTTCTTTGCGGGGATATGTGGCTTTTCATCTCTTCGGTCGTATATTTACAGGGTAAATGATGAGAGAAACCAATAATAACAAAATGGATATTAAAAAACACATCCTTTCTATGGCTCCCGAAGCCCAAAATATGTTGCTCCGTGCTGCTGTTAATGAACACCGAGTTGATATGCTTGTTGAATTGCAGGAGATTCTAGAAGAACAACGTGATCCTATGGAGCTGGTTGAAACGATTGCTAATATGATGAAGGAATCCGTCGAAAAAGGAAAGGCTTCCGCGTAAATATTTGGAAAAGCAAGATCCCGGTCGTATATTCATGGGGTAAGATTGAGAAATGATGATTAATCAAAACAAAATGAAGGTTATGCAAAAAGAAGTTAAGCGCGGTCGCCCCCGCAAGACGATGGTTGAAAATCCAACCATGAAGGTTCAAGTTAAAACCATCAAAATGGATGATATGGAGTTCAACAAGAAATTGTTTGAGCCAATGAAAACCGGAACTAAGGTTGACCAATTCTTCAGTATGGAAGGTGGTGTTATGCCTGGTACCAATGTTGTGGTTACAGGTGATCCTGGTGTTGGTAAAACAACAGTGTTGCTTGACATTCTTGCTGATTTGCAAATGAAAGGTAAGAAGTGTTTGTTTGTGAGTGGTGAGATGAATGCCATTGACATGGTTGGTTATGTTAAGCGCTTTCCAAAATTTGGAGCTGTTGATATTTTGTTCATGGGTGATTATGCTGAGGTTAATCCCGATGTTGTGTTGCGTACGGCCCTTAAAGAGGGTTATGATTGTGTTTTGATTGATAGCTTGGCTGAGATCAGTGACAATTATGTTGATTACTTTGGTGGAACTGGTAAGAGCAACACCAATCGAATTTTGCAGTTGCTTGATGAGCACAATTTGGCTGGTAATGATGCCAAAATCAATACCACGTTTTTGATCATTCAGCAAGTTACCAAGGGTGGTACGTTTGTTGGAAGTAATAAGATCAAGCACATGACCACAGCAATGGGTCACTTGAAATTTGATGGTGATGGTCGTCGTTTCTTCCATTTCAGTAAGAACCGTCGAGGTGGTAATGGTAATAAGTTGTTCTTCAGCTTGGAAACCAAAAATAAGGTCAATTGGTTGTATGATGAGCCAATTAATGGTGTTGCATAATGATGAATTGGATTGTTAAATATTTGTTAGCCGGAACTGTGTTCATGTTTCTCATGGACACACTTCTCCGTGCAACCCCAGATTCAGACCAATTTAATAATAAAGAACGTTTTCAAGGTATTATTTTTTGGCCTATTTGGGTGTTGGTATTTGTAGTTGGTTTGATTAAAGAAATTATTGATAGATTTAGATCATGAAAAGTAAAAAGCGTTATGTAGTTGAAATGAGCATGTATGTCTATGCAGACAATGATTACATGGCTCGTTATGAAGTCCATAAGTTGGCAGATAAAATTAATAAAGAGTACCCTAGCACTAATGCCTCAGTTGACAATGTTGTTGAGCAGCCATTTGCTAGTTTTGTGTCTCGAAAACTTGATAACATCTCCGTTACTAGTAAGAACCTTAATGAAGAGGGGTACTAATGGAGTTTGTTTTCTATAATGAAGAGTGGAATGAGCAAGGAGAAGAAAATAGGACCAGAGAAATACAGCACGGGGGAATTAGCCCAATTGGCTCGACGTCGTATGATCCAGAAAGATCACGGTGATAAGAAAAAATTCAATCGCAAAGAAAAACATAAGAAAAATTTGGGAGACCAAGAATAGGTTCGTATATTTACCCTGTAAATGATGAAAAAATAAGAGTTATGGATTACAAAGTTTTTAATGACATGGTTGATGGGATGGAACAGGACGAGAAGTTCAAGTTCACCTACAAAGGAAAAGAATATACCCTTACTTGCTTTGATATAAGTGAAAGGTTTGGTAAATCGCTTTCGGTTTCAAATAACATTTTTAGTTCTATGAATGTTAGAAAGATTACCAAACAATATATTACTTTGTATGACTACAACATGATGGCCCAACGAACTGATTATAAGATGGCTATTGATGAAATTGAAGTAGTAAGAGAAGAAATTCAAGACATTCCTGGGTTTGAAGGAACTATGGAAGCGCTTGATCAACTTACAATTATGAAATAATGGAATATAGAAGTCCACATATTCAAGATGTTCGCTCGTTGGAAGACAACCGTGTAGCATTGTTGGTTAAAGACCTCCAAGGAGGCCTTCATGAATTGGAAGTAAAAGCAAATGACTTTTACGACTACCAAAATGGTGGTTTTATTCAAAATTGTTTTCCTTACTTGAGTATGGAGGAACGTGAGTTAATGATTAGTGGATTTACTCCTGAAATGTGGGCTAATGCTTTTGGTGATGGAGAAGAATAATCAAGGTAAAACGGATAGGCAAACCCAGGACAGTGAATTTATTATGGCTGTTGGGTTAGTAGGACTAATTGGTTGTATACTTTTAGGTCTAATAGCTAAATTTTTCATGTAATGGAAAGTGAAAATAATTCAAATAAATGGTTTTGGTTAAAACTTATAGCTACTGTAGGTATTTTAACTGAGATTATAATTAAAATATTTTTCTAATGAGTAATTCAACACAAGAACGTTTTACTAAAATTAAAGCCAAATGGCTTGAGCGCAGTAAAGAAATGTCATTGATAGACATTGATTTGAAGACATTTACCCATATGATGGGGTTGAAGTTGACGGATGAAGAATTTTATAAGTTAGCAAACGAAGATAATAATAAAAAATGAGCGGACAAGATTTTCAAATTGCCCTAGTAGGCATCGTTGGGATGGTTAGTTTCTGTTGGTTGGTTGTTCTGTGGGAGGAATGGCGAGATAGAAAACGCAAACAAAAGGGCTACGATGACTGGATTTAATAAACTGGTTAGTGTTGTTTGTTTACTATTTGTAGTAAATGTATCTAAAGCCCAAGTCATTAAGTGGGTTGAGCATGAATGGCAAGCCGACATTAAGGTGTATCTTACTGATTATAAATGGAGTAGTGACCTAGTGGTTTACCACACACCTTACAAACACGAAGCCAAACAAAACAAAGGCTGGTGGTATTGGGGCGATGGGGGGAATATGATTATGCCAAGGGGGGAATATGATTATTCCAGTGACAAATTAAATGTGTACGTGGTGGCGTTTCCATTCCAAGCGGATTATAAGGTATACATCACTGAGAATAAATGGGACGTTCGTGTGACGGATAAGTACGTGAATGAAGTAACCCAATAAGGTACCCAAGTGTAAACAACCCTAACGTTTATATGTAATGCAATGAATGAAGTGCGGTAGTAGGTGAACAATGAGGGGTTGGGAATGTATACAAAAATTAAACGCACATTAACCCCTTTTCCCCGCGCCTCCAACCCTTACGTACTACAAAAAATATATACTTGTGAACAAAATGTTCATAAATTTCTCATAAAAAAATGCGGTTAAAAATTTGGATACCCGAGGGGGGGTTCGTACATTTACACCGTAAATGATGAGGTTATGATTGTGTACGAACGTGTTTTTAAGTGTGGGTTGACTGGAACCCTATGTGGTATTATTTTGATCGACGGTGTCGAACATTGTGTCGAAATAAAATAAAAATAAATTTGGCTCCCCGAAATCTCCTTCGTATATTTACCCGTAAATGAGGTGCGAGCCTCGAAATGAATAAAGGTTATGTTGAAAAATTTTAAAAACGGTTACGCAGTGTGTGGTAATAATGAAACCGCCAAGCGTGAGAAGAATGACTGTGTGGTAAGAGCAATTGCCAACGCATGTGACGTTGATTATGCTCAGGCACACCAATTTGTGAAGGAAAAATTCAACCGTAAAAACGGTAAGGCCACCTTCTTGTTCAATACCATTATGAAAGGTATTAAGGAAATCCAATTTAAAGAAGTTGGTCAATTGAACCTGTTTGAAGCACCTGGTGTGAAGTGTGTTGAACACATTGGTGAAATGCCTAAATTGGGAGGTAAGCTTCGCAACCCAAAATATAAGCATAAGCCGGTTGCCTTTACTGTTAAGGAATTTGCCCGTAAGTTTAATAAAGGTAATTATTTGCTTGCCGTTAACAAACATGCCCTGGCTATTAAGGATGGGGTGATTGTGGATAATGGGAATTACCAGATTGATGGATACCGTCGTGTGGTAGAAAGCGCATTTAAAATTTCATAACCCCACCATTTAAATAGATGTTGTCATTGGTAGTTGGTCCACGGTGGGTGGGTCGGCTACCATACTACTCCCGTCCGTACTGCATAATGTAAGGCCGCCGGCGTACGCCCGCCATATGACGCATGTATATCCCCCCGCGTGCCGCCATCCATCGGGCGTGGATATAGCAAAAAAAGGTTTTAGGGTAATTTTTAGATCGAGTATAGAGATAACCCATCGATTGTATATACTTATATCATATTAAAGGCCATATAGCAAAAAGGGGATGAAAATCCGCAATTGCGCATTCGTAGAGCTAAAAAAATTTTAACCGTCGACAAAGGATATACGGAGATATTTGGTTTCGCAGGAAGCCTTTCGTACATTTACAAAGTAAATGAAATGCGAAAAGAAAGCAAAAATACTTCGAAGGTTAAAGAAAGGATGATTTCCGCGCAAGGAAATTTGGCTTTCCAGGAAACCGTTCGTATATTCATGGGGTAAGATTGAGAAAAAAGAAAAGTTAAATTTAAATTAATAAGTTATGATTGATTTGCAAAAATCCACCTTTATGACAGACGAGCAAATGCAAAAAGCAGCTCCGTCAATCTTTACAGAAGCTCCATCAAATGAAGTTTCTAAGCACTACACTCACATTCCAACGACGAAAGTCATTAATGACATGCGTACTTTGGGTTGGGATGTTGTTGATGTAAAAGAAGTTAAAGCTCGTAAACAAAAGACACGAGGCTTCCAGAAACACTTGGTTGTGTTCCGTAATCCAGATGTTGTGATTAATGGAAATGATGGTGACACAGTTTTCCCACAAATCTTGTTGACAAATTCTCACGATGGTAAAAATGCATTTACCTTCACAGCAGGTTTGTTCCGTATGGTTTGTGAAAATGGTTTGGTTATTTCAACCACCCAGTTCGAAGACGTTAAAATGCGTCACATGGGTTACACGTTTGAGGAATTGCAGGATCAAATCCGTGCAATGGTTGAGCGCTTGCCATTGACAGTTGAGTCAATGAACAAAATGAAAGAAATTGAGATGGGTGAAAAAGCCGCTCTTGATTTTGCAAAGCGTGCTTTGGAAACTCGTTTTAAGAAAGACGAGATTAAGCGAATTCAAGTTGATTACAAAGAGTTGTTGATTCCAGTCCGTGATGAGGACAAAGGAAATGACGTGTGGTCAGTCTTCAATGTGGTTCAAGAAAAGATCATTGAAGGTGGGTTTGAATACCGTGCCGGTGGTAAGGTTCGTAAAGCTCGTGAAATTAAGAATTTCAAGCAAGACCAAAAGATCAACAAAGAGTTGTTCGAGTTGGCTCTCGAATATGCCTCTTAAAGTTTGGATTAATGGAACGTTTGATGTGCTCCACATGGGGCACATTAAACTCCTCCAAAAAGGAAAATTAATTGGGGGAGAGGGATGTAATCTCAGGGTTGGTGTAGACACAGATGAGCGTGTGCGGGAGAAGAAAGGTCCTTCTCGTCCGATAAACACTTTAAAAAACAGAGTCGAATTTCTAGAATCTATAAAATATGTGGATGAAGTCTACACATTTTCAACCGACGAAGAACTTACTCAACTAATTAAAGACTACGAACCGGACTTAGTAGTAATAGGTGAGGAGTATAGGGATAAAGTGATAGTAGGTAAGGAATGGATGAAGCGAATATGGTACGTGCCTCGGTATGAGGATTTAAGTACAACAAATATAGTGGAGCGTTAAACACGGAGCCCACAAAACGCCATATTTATAACCAAAACATTATTCCAGTATGGCTACATATATTTCATCTTCAATGCACGGGTCGGGTTCTCTAGGGGAGGCACTGTCGGGAACAAAAACATTCACGATAACAAACTTCACTAATAGTCTCGGTCAGTATCCGGTTGGTTATCTTGTCTTACAAGGAAACCCATCAACAAACTCAAATTTACAACAATATTCTTCTACTAAAGTACCAATGTCCGGATCATTTGGTGGGTTTGCTGATGGTGCTGAAGAAATAAATTTAGTTGTAAATGAATACGAATGGGGTATTTCAATTTCTGAGAATAGGGCTGAATTCACTTTTACTCCTGCATCTCCTATCTCTGCTAATAAATATATCATTAAAGCTACCGGGAATTTTAACTTAACTATTACATAATCGATAATATATACGTATTTATAGATGTTATAATGTTAAGAAGAGAAGTTTCCGAGAGAGCCTTAAATAAATAAAATATATGACAACTGAACAAATTAATGCTGCTTTTGTTACTTATGTAGAACAAAACTTTCCCCGCTATGTTGTTGATACTTCTTTTGAAGATTTTTATTATCTTTTGCCTCAAACAGGGGATGATGATGATTCTATCGAATATAATGAAACTACTCATGCTTTAAATGGGATGGAATGGGCTTCACAAACAACACTTGATGATATTGTTACTATGGAAGCTTACATTCAAACTCTTCTTTAATAAATTTGGCTTCCCGGTGGGAAGTTCGTATATTTACCCATATTAAAAAAACAAAGGTTATGAATCTAGGATACGCGTGTATCAATACTGTTCTTCAAAAGAACAAAATCTCAACAAATCGCACTATGCGTCAAAAGACCTTTCAAGAAAAGGGTCTTGATTATGTTTCCGAGATTGCTTTGCAAAATGTCAAAGACCTCAAAACATATGTTCAATGGAATAATGAATTTGGTGTAAAACTTTTCCGGGTTTCTTCCCAAGTATTTCCTTGGATGACTTTTTATGAGCTTAATGAGCTCAAAGACTATAATGAAATTTGTGAACGAATGCTTGAAATTGGTCAAATTGCTACAGACCATAATCAACGTCTAACTATGCATCCAGGCCCTTATAATTGTCTTGGTTCTCCAAATCCTAAAGTTGTTGAAAAAACTATTGCAGAACTCAATCGTCATAGTGAGCAATTTGATATGATGGGTTTTGAGCCTTCCCACCACAACAAAATCAACATTCACATTGGTGGTACTTATGGCAATAAAGAAAAAGCCCTAGAAACATTTTGTGAAAACTTCAAACGACTTGATCCTAATACTCAAAAGCGTCTTGTTGTTGAAAATGATGATAGTGCCGTAGGTTTCAATGTAAAAGACCTATATGAAGGTGTTTACAAGCGTATTGGCACTCCTGTTACATTTGATTACTTCCACCATACTTTTAATACAGGTGATCTTACTGAAGAAGAAGCCCTTAAACTTGCTGCTTCAACATGGCCCGAAAATGTAACCCAATGTTGCCACTATTCTGAAAGTCGTAGGGAAGAAAAACTTGATGAGTCTATCCGACCACAAGCCCATTCAGATATCATTTATAACAAAATCAACACTTATGGTCTTGACCCAGATATTGTAATTGAGGCAAAATTGAAAGAACAAGCTATTTTTAAACGTCCACTATGATACAGAGAATTACAGTAGAAGAAGCAAAACAATATATTTCTTGTAAAGAAGACTTTACTTCTAACGGTATAGAAAAAGCGGCCTTTTTTACATTAACACCCTCGGCCAAAGGTGATGGTTGGGATGATGTAACGTATTATACCGCGCGTAAACGTAATATGTACGCAAATCGTGGGGGTGACTATGATAGTTGGGTATATGTGCTTTCAAACCCAACACAACCGGGATTACTTAAAATTGGTTATACAAAAAATACACCAGATGAACGTGCTAAACAAATTTCAAATGCAACAGGTGTAGCTTTACCTTATAAAGTAGAATGGGCTTTTCACTGTTATGATGGGTTTGGTTTAGAACAAGAAGTTCACCACAAACTAGAATCGTATCGTGTAAATAATAATCGAGAATTTTTTCAAATTTCTTTAGAAGAAGCAAAAGAAGCAGTTGAAGAAATTGGAAAAAGATATGTTTAAAATTTGGTTTCCCGAGATTCCGTTCGTATATTTACAGGGTAAATGAGGGCAGAGCCCATAAAATTAATAAAGGTTATGACAAAGACAGAAGTCCGACAGTTCCGAGCAGATTTTCAAAAAGCAGTTGCTCAACTCGAAAACCAGTATGGTGTAAATATTGGTTTAGGTACAATTCGATTCGATCAAGATGGTCTCCGTGCCACTATGAAAGCCGAAAAAGGTGAAAAAGTAGAACGCCTTGATAAAAATGATTTTTATGTTGGTCAAACAGTTGGTATTAATCATAAAAAGGTTAATCCTAAAGATCAATTCCGTATTGTTAAAATTATGACTAAAAATATTAAAGTTGAAAAACTTAATGGGGTTGGTTTGTTTACAGTTAGCCCAGGTTTGTTGGTTAAAAAATAAGAATTATGTTTGAAAATAAAGTATTTTGGCGAGAAGATTTTGATGGAAATCAAGCCCAAGGAGGATTTTTCTTCCGCTCATTCGATTTGAATAAATTCCTTAAGCAAGTTGAGGAAAGTGAAGATGGAGGAGAAGTAGTAGGAATCCGTTTTGAAGATAATAATCTAGAAGTAATCGTTAAGAAATAATTATGGGTTTTAAAGAACTTTTAGAACAAACTCTTGAAGATAATCGTTTGGAGATGTTAATTCCATCTCGAGATTATAGTGAAGGTGAAATTGTATATATGCGAGGATATACCCAAGCACTGGAGGATATGCTCAATGATTATTCCGATGATCTAGAGCAACTACAACAAGAAAAATACACATTCTCACTAAATTAATTGATATGCCTAATCCAAAACAACACGCATCCGAAATCCTTACCCCTGAATTCTGTGGGTTGA
>Ga0208767_1002653_pt1 | contig 13356 bp, 20 predicted proteins | sample VirMetDEL_Mar_21_FD_184514 | JGI IMG/M metagenome (GOLD analysis project Ga0208767, IMG submission 184514) | Aqueous microbial communities from the Delaware River and Bay under freshwater to marine salinity gradient to study organic matter... | ecosystem: Environmental > Aquatic > Marine >... | reverse complement strand
AGTTCCTCGATAAATTCAAAGGTCACACGGACCTGAGTTTGAAAGTAGCCCTCAGGAACTGGTGAAGCCAGAACCGCTGGGCCGTTGGCTGCGTCGAAGAAGACCCCCGACACTATGACCCTATTGTAAAGGTCACGAATGCGTTTCCCAATGACATAGTTGGCCCCAGGACCAACACCTTTTGGGGTAAAGATACTGATAAGTAATAAACCCACAACGCGGTTTTGAGAGTCAGTTGTCAGACCTTGGCTTAAATACTCGTTAGCGCCAAAACTGACAAGACATTGAACCCAAGATGAATTTGGGGTGGGCTCATATGCCATGTTGTGAAACACGACGGGAAGAGCCGGAGAACTTGCAAGCTCTGTGGCCAGCCTGCCCTCAATGACGCTTCTAACAGTATTTAGATCGACAGCAGCCATTAGCCCCTCCTAACGATTTTTTGATATTGCTGTTGCGCCCAAGACTCAAGTTCTTTGCCAATCAGCTCAGGGAAACCGGGCCTAGTGCCTTGGCGGGTTTTGAACTTACCTTTCCACGATGGCGGCAGGTTAGTGCCGTAGCAAACAGGTTCAGCGTATTCAACGTTGTTGGTCACTTCGCCAACGTAAGGCTCAATTTTGTTTTGCCATGCGCCTCGAAGGCGTCCAGTGTCAACAGGCGTCTCCTCTTTAACTTGCTTTGCCCATTCAAGCGTTGTAACTTTTACAAGTTGACGGATCTGCCCGTCCATGTAGTTACCGATCTGATCTAGCGGGATCTGACGCGCCATGGTTACGCCCTCAAAATCAGTTCGTAGGTGATCGGCTTATTGTCCTGCTCTTGCTTCCTAATCTCAATGACTTGGTGCATAACCCCTTCAATCGTAATTCTGTCTTTCACCTGCGGGGCAACTGACAGATCAAGAGCAGCAATCGTCAAACGCTTGTCACCAGCTTGAACGAGCTCGTTTACCTCTCGCGATGTAACACCTTCGACAATGCCTTTTGTGCTTACATAGGTGTCTGATTCTCTAATGGTGCCCGTTGCAGTGTCATACCCTTCTGTGGATATGTACCGAACTTTTACCTCACCCCCAAAACGGGTGATCACCTTAGAGGCAACTTTTTGCAGCGAATCAGCAAGAGCCATTAGATGCGATAAGCGATGCACGCTCCGTTTTGGAGCTGAATACTGGTAAACACTCCAACGATATGGAAACCCGCTGGCATGGTTTCACCGTCCAATGAATTGCCTGTGTAGTTCTCGCTAACTAGCGTCGTGATATGCGTGTTTTCGTAAAAATCAATATGCTTGAATCGACCAGTGTGAGCTGCCGTGTCAGTGATGACCTCGGCCCCTAACGTGTAATCGATCCCAATGTCGCCCTGCCCAAAACCTTTTGACATGATCAGAGCCTGTAAGCGATAACAGTGCCGCTAGTAAGAGTAACGCTTGTGATTACTCCACAGATTTCAGCCGAAGCACTAACAGGAATTGAGGAAAGCGTGTTGCCTGTAATATCTTCAGCCACCAAGGTGGCAATCACGGAATCTTCAAGAGCTACAACTTTTCCAAAGCGTCCAGTGTGTGCCGCAGTGTCGTCTATAAATTCAGCGCCTGGATAGGAATAGCCCATGCTTAGCTCCGTTTGATAGCGATGTTGCCTGGTCCGCTAATTCTAAGCCCTGTCAGATAGCGTTCAAACAATGGTGGCACGCGATCTGCACCAACGGCGCCAGTCTTGTCAGGTGTCACGCTCAGGCTGCCAATGCTGACGCTCTTATAATCCTCAAGACCACTCAGGCCAATGCCGTCTTTATTGCTGTTCAGGTAAATAGCCAGCACGACTTGAGCCCGCTTGATCTGATCAGGAATCTCTGTATCAGTGAAGTAATCGTCAGAAATGCGAAACGGAAAGCCCGTTGCGTAGGTATTGACATAGGTGTCAGGCTTACGAACACCAGTGCGCGGCCATTGCAAGCCTTGCGTGTCTGTTGCCCGTGCGCCTAAGAATCTTTCGCGATCAAGTCGCTGTGTTGCCGTATAAAGAGCCCGATTCTTTTGATCATCAGAGGCGCTTTCCCATGCAGTGCTGTCGCCATCCTCAACCATGCCATCAACAATGGCTTGAGCGTCAGCCAGCGTCAGATAACTGTTTGCGTTTGCGCTGCCCGCTGTTGCGTCGATCGTTACTGCCATCGGCTTTCATTGTTGATTTCTTAATTGCGGGCTTTTCAGAAGCGGAAGCCGCCGCCGTAGCAGCAGCCTCACGTTCTTTCGCTCGCCTAAACGCGAACAAACCCATCAGGAACTTGCGCCCTTCAGAGCTACAAAGCTGAGCACAATTGCCTCAGACAATGAACCTGCGGACAGGTTTGCAACTGTTATCGCGAACGAGCCAGCAGCAATTGTGTTGGCTTGAACGAGATAAGCGCCAGCCGTTCCGGCGGAGCTGTGGTTGACCACAACAACGTCAGTAGCTGCAACTTCGCTGTTCGTAACAGCAAAGGTCACCTCAGCGCCCGCCGCCAAAGCAGCGCCGTCCAAAGTGATTTGACCTGAAGCGGTGTTCAAAGTCACGCCTGTTGCTTTGCTGGTGGCCTGAGTAACAGTGCCGCCAGTTGTTGGGCCAATAAGCTTGCCCGCTGTTGCCTCAAAAATGGATGCCATGGTTAGTTACCTCGATCAATCCATATTAGAAACGTTGGTTGCCCGCACGATTCCAATGTTTTTCAGTTCGTAGACTTTCGACCAGTTGCCTACTACTTCAAGCTGAGTGCGGGTTGGGTTCGCAGTCGTGACGCCCCACTTAGTGCCAATCGGGTGATAGACATAGTGAAGGTCGATCGACATTGCATCACTCTTGGCGAGGATGTCCCGATCAGTCTCAGTCTGAAGGCCCAGCTGTTCGCCAGAACCAATCGCACCTTGCGTAAAGAAATACGTGCTGTATTCAGTGTTAGGAGCCGCACCAGTTGTAGGCACGTCATCGCTGACGATTACGCGAAGACCCATAAAGGTTGGGACTGTTGGGTTGCCGAAGGATTCAGCAATCGAACCACCGGAAGCAGTTGCACCGCCACCGCTAATGTCAGTCGCAAGCACGAAGTCAACAGCGCGACGCTCAACAAGGTCGTAATAAACCTTGGAGTGCATACAAACGGCAGCGAGCTTGTCGCCTTGATCGCCCAGAAGCGCACGAGCCTGAGCAACGTGACGGGGGCTAAGCACTGTCGGAGTGTCAGCAGCAGCAGAGTCAATGCAAAGGTCAAACAACGCAGAAGCATTGGTATTTGCATTGATGCTGCCGAAGACACCAGACAGGCAAGAAAGAAGATCCTTCTGACGCTGATTAGAAATGTAGTCAGCGATCTTGGAACCAATCGCGGCCATTGGGTCAGAACCAGCCGCAAGCGCAGCAAGGTCACGAGACTCAAAAGCGCGGCCACGATGCAGAACCACGCCAACTTGCTTGTCAGCTGTGATTTTGCCTGGAGTCAATGAAGAGCTATCAGTGAGAACTTCAAAGTCACCAGCAAGGTTTGCTTTGTAAAACGGTACGTTTACAAAGTCTCCACCACCCTCTGCTGCATTTAGCTCCGCCATTGGCTGAACCACACCGCTAGCCAAAAAGGCATCACGCTGAGTTGTTTGCTCAATGACGTAAGGCGTAAATACCTCAGGGATGATGATGTCACTCCTAAGAGTTGCCATCTGTCAAAAAAGAGAATGTTTACGGTGTGGGCACAGCCCAACGGCTCAGCACAGCCTTGCCATTAGCTCACATATTAACGGTTAGCCGCTGTTTTCAACCTTTCATACAAATCACGATCGGTTTTGAACAAGCGTGACTGCTCTGTGAGATTGAAAGATTCAGCCATAAATGGATTCTTGATTCCCATGACTGAATCCCCAGAAGTGCGACCAGCAGGCGCCCCGCTGCCTTGAGGCTTGGGCTGCTTTTGCATCCATGCAGGCAAAGTCTTGGCCCATTCACTGACAGGCGTGCGCTGATAACCGTCAACAACAACAACTGTCCCGTCAGAATCACGCTCAATCTGATCGCTGGTGAGCTTCGTTTTCAAGATCAGATCAGGGTCATGAACAACGTCAGCTAGAGCACTGATCGCAGGCGTAATCAGTTCAAGCTCTCTCACGCGAGCTTCTAACTCTGAGATGCGCTTGTCTTTTTCCGCCGACGCCTCACGGAACTGCTGCTCCAAAGCCTGGCGAGCTTCCCCGTATTTGCCCTGTTGCTCCAGATCTGCTTGAACCGCCTTTTGCTTGAAGTCCAATAACTCTTGAACATCAACACCCTCTGGAATGGCTTTGGCTTGAGCTTTTGCTTTTTTGTACTCATCAATCAATTCAGCGTTTTTACGCCTCATTGCTTCGAGTTCTGCTTTTAGTTTGCTGGTGTCAACAGATTGCTCCACAGGAGCAGTTTGTTCTTCAGACATAAATTAGCCACAGGCTAAATTGCCTTATTACCTTACTTTGTTTTTGGCGCTGCTTTTAATTGTGAGCGACGCTTAAGAACAGGGTTGCCGGTGCTCTCTGATTTGACCCGAACAACCGGATCCTTGTCGGTGCCAACCCTGGTGATTGTGCCGCCAGATGGTCCCTTGATCGAGGCACGCTTGCCACCGCTGCCGGTAACAACGCCAAAGGTCCGTTTGCCTTGATAGACCCAGCTAACGCGAGAACCCTTCTTCACTTTTTCTTGCCTCCTTTTTTCTTCTTCTTAGGCGCGGCCATCTGTGGCTTTTTAGGTCCGTAGCTTTTGCCGGGCATCAGCTTTCCTCTTTTACTTGCTTTTTGGCAGCCTTGGTCTTGGCCGCAGGTTTTTTAGGAGGGCAAGACGCTGGTGACGCTTCCTCCTGAACCGTGAACTTGAACTTACTGTGCAGCTTTGACATCGGGATACCGTTCTCTTAGCTGCTTCAAGGTTAGCTCTGACCCGTCTTGAGAGACGAATTTTCTGATTGCCTTGGTTGGGCCAATTTTTTTAACAAGGCTTTCAAAGTAAGGAACCTTTGATGCACCCAGTACGTCATCCTTTACGGCCTTGGATTGATTCTCAAGCCATTGGCCATAGGTTTGATTTGATGGCACTAACCCATTGCGGCTGCTGCGCTTGCTTGGCGGTGGCGGATCAAAACCTAAACCCTTGTAATCAACAATTGGAACCGTAGTTGATCTGCAATTGAAATGCTGCGGAGGGACTGGCCCTTTGCCGTACACAAACTCTTTGCCGTCTAGTGATCGACAGATGGGCGACGTTCTGCTGTCCAACGTGGCCACATATCTATACTTCTTGGTCACGTCTTGGTTGGCCTCATAGACCTGTTGGCTTGAAGCGTTAGCCACCTGATTGATACTGGTCCGCATCAAAGCCATCACTTGATGATTTGCTACGGCTGTAACCTCGCCACCGGCTTGGGCCATTTGACGCAAGCTCATCGCAGGCTGGCCAAACCGTAAACGACCCTTTAAGCGACGCGCCAACTTATCTGTTGATTCGCCCGTCAGCAATCCATTCCTGACCGTCATGCTGAACAGGTCAGCTTGAGATTCAGCCAAGCCTCGAAATGACTTCTCAAGCACCTTGCCATTTGGCAAAGTAATGACTGAGCCTTGCGCTGCGGTTAAACGAAAAGTTGCAGGAGCCCCAGTAACCGCAGCCTGAAGGTCGTCACTTAACGTAACAACGTTCAAGGCAGTTGGGTCGATAGTGGCCACCGCTTGAGCAAACTGCGGGCTGATTTGCACGCTTCTAATCTGATTCGCTAGCTCAATAGGCAATGCCTTAGCCAGCTCACTGGTCACAAATTCGCTCTGCAATACGGCCAGCCCTTGCAGCTCTTCAATTGCAAGCAATGTGCTGGCTTCTGCCCAGTTATCAAGTGACCCTTTTAGTTGCGCAAGGATCGCCCGAAGCCGTACAGCTTTAACAGGCGCTGCAAGCTCATCAATCCCACGGAGCTGATCAACAGCATCCAAAATAAGATCGTTATATGTAATAGCAATTCGCTTTGCCACGCTGTTGCTAAAGCGGTTGAGATCGATGGCATTCCGATACAGCTCCGCTGGTGTTGTCATGACTCTTCAATTCCTACAGCTTCAGGCGGTTCGGCGCAAATAATTGAAACGTCAGCGCCACCTCTTAAAGCTTCCCCTACAAGCTGACCAAACTCAGGGATAACGTCTTCATCGTCTTCTCTTAGCTGCGATTCGACAACCCCAATCGGCATTCCCTTTTCGTGCCAAGTCACGCGGATGACAGCGAATAGATCGCCCTCTAGTGGTGTCTGCGCGTAGTAAAGAACCTGTTGCCTTGATTCAGGCTCAGGCTCTGGCTGTTTTTGTGCGGGTCTGTTCCAAAACATCAGCTAGGGATTTCAGGTTGGTCTTCAGGCTCGGCTGACTCTTCAGGCATTGAAGGATTGGCCGGTGACGTTGGCTGGTTCATCTCAATCAAGCCGCCAGCCTGTGTGGCTTCTAGTTCTTCCTCCACCGAGAACTCATCACCTAATACTTCTCCAGCTTCTAACTGGTTTAGCAATGTGCTTTGAGTAATGGTTCCTGCCGTGTAGAGCTGCAACAGTGATTGAATCTCTGTCGGCTCCAGACGTGCGGCCAAGAAATCACGGTTGACAAAGCTGCTGCCAGCTTGTGGCTCTTGCAGATAGGCCGCATGAAACCGCAGGCAATTGTCGATCATGTCCTGCATTTGCTGGGCGATGACCATCATTGTGGAATCGCCTTGACTGCGGTCGATGCGCTTGGCCTCAGCTGTTTCTGCCGATAACTTTTGACCCAGGACAGCAGCAAGCCCTAGCTCGTTGATCTGCGCTGCAATCTGCTCAAGCCTTTGGAACTGCGCGTCGTAGCTTCTGCCGCTTGGCTCGATATATTCAGCGCGGCCTTCAGCTGGGAATGCAATTGCTTCCCCAGGCCCGGCGCTCACCTCTTCTGCTGATTGCGGGAACCCGTAGAACGCAAGCAAAGGAACAGCACTCAGGTGCAGCTGATTGTCGAGATCAGATTGAACCTGATACGCCTTGAGATTTAGCTCTGCAATGTCGGCCATTGGTGGCCGCGACTCCATCACGTTGACGCGGTTGGCATAAGCGACAGAGAACGGGATCTCATCAAGGCTAGTTGTGCCTTCATCGACAACGCGGAAGTCACCTTTTTGATCTTTCTGGTGAACCTCAAACGCGCCTGGAGTTAAAACACGAACCTGCTCAACTTCTTTCTCGCCGTAGTCTCCATCAGGAACAACGGTCTTTTCCATCAGACGAAGCTGAATCAGTTTTTGCTGCCCATCGGTCAACTCTGTGCGCCATCCCAAGATGTCGCGAGGCGTATAAGTCGCCCAGTATGGGCGCCCATTAGACCCTGCCTGAGGAGCATCGACAAGAACGCCAACGTGGCCGTATCTGATGCATTTCCTGGCTGTGTCATAAGTCCAGACGTTTAGATCATTGCCCTGAAGGTCAACGTCAAACAGCTGCTCTGTGATCAGGTCGCTTACGTCTGTCAGTTTGACGGACTTACGGGTTAACATGCCTGCCAACATCCGTTCGAGGCGAACGTAATAAGGGGCCAATGTTGAACGGATCAACCTGTTGTCGTATGACTCATCAAGCTCTCTAGGCTCTTGCGGTAGATATTTTCGATGCTTCTTTCTGATGCCGTAAGTGCCCTGCAAAAGCACTTCAATCAGCTCCCAATGCGGCTCCTGATTTACCCAAGCTATGTTCGGGTCGTTGACGCGAGTAACGCTGCCAACCCGCTGCCTGCCGCCCGAAAAACCTGAGTACACAGCTAAAACCCGCCCGATTCTGTCAGTTTAAGGCAGGGTCACATCTTTTACGATGCGAGCCTTTCCGTTCTCATCGACTTTGATCACCTGATGCTTGCGTGGTTCGCCATGCTTAGGCCGCAAGATGCGGCCAACAGCTGTCACTTTTGGCTTGTTCACTTTCTCATTCCTCTCGGCATTCTGAATCCAGGACGTTTTTTGTTTACTGAATTTAAGGCTCTTTTGGGGTCTCTATAAAACTTCAAAGCCTGCTCAGCTCTAATCGCGCCTCTCGTTGTTTTTCTGCTTGGACGCCTGATCATTGAAGATCCTGGCTTGTTGCGAGTGTCAGCCGTGCGCTCTTGATTTGCGTAAGCTCTATTCACTCTTCCGGCTTGCCGACGCAGTTCAGCACTCCTTGCCCGAATTGCGTTGTTTTGTTGAGCAGATTTAGCAGTTTGCTTGGCTGTCGGCGTTGCTCGCGTCGCTGACATTCTGCTTTGCACTTTTAATTTTTCTAGCCTCAAGCCAGCAGCGTTCGGGCCTGCTTCTTTTATCTGCTTGTTTAAGTTACGAACTTTTTGATTCTGAACCTTGCGAACGCTTGCTTTCATCACTTCGCGCCCTGATGGCGGTTTGGTCTGCGTATCTAGCCTCGCCTGCGTTTTCTTGTTAAAGGCTTCGAGTCTTTTTGTGGTTTCTGCTTTTCTTGCCGCTTTGGCTTTGGCTTGCGTGTCTGCGTATTGCTGCCCCTCTGATTTTGTCTTTTTTTTACGTGCCGCGACTCTGCCTTTTGCTGCTGCAATGTCGCGGTCTAACTGCCGATTGGTCCTGTCATCATCGCGGCCAAACTTAGTCTTAGAAATCGTGCCCTTAGGCTTCCCTGTGCCTTTAGTGGTCCTAGCTCCGCCTGTGTCACGTGTGTTGCCCTTGCCGCTTTTCAGCCTTGCGCCACGCCCTCCCGTCTGACCGCTAAAACCCTTTCCAGCAAAGCGTCCTCTTGCGTCACGAACGTACCGGCGAGCCATGCCACTAAATCAAATCATCAATACAGCCTAATGCCAGTGCCTCGACCAGCACGCGCATAAAGAGGATTAAATTCGCGCCACACTAAATAACCAAGGCCATCATTCATGTGGTCATACCCAGCATCTTTGTCTGGATCGCCTTTCTCTGTATAACTTTGCAGTTCTAAGCATTCAATCGTGCGCTTGCAGTTGGCCGCGACTTGAAGCCTTACTTCGCCTTTCCCATTCTCCAAGAGAGCCTGAACAGAAGCCACCCGATCACGAATGGGAGGGTTTGATCTTGGCGATTGATTGGTAAAGCCATAAGACTCAAGGATCTGAATATCGGTTTGGCTGGCGTTCGTGCTGCGGTTACCGCCTGATGCGTCAGGGTAGGCATAGATGCGACGGTCGGGAAAACGCCGTCGTATTTCTTGAGCGAGTGCGTCGGTGTCATGGGCACCGCTGACCTCATCGATCAGCAATAGTTGGTTGCCAAGACGAACAGCAATGACGGCTGACATATTTCCAATATTGAAGTCAACGCCTACGCGGAGAGGTTCATCTTCAACGTTGGGAATATCTGTGATTACGTGCTTTGCTCGGTCGAAGCGGTCATAAACCTGACCGGTCGTGAGATTGCAGAACTGGCCTTCTAGATAAGCCTGCAACAGGCTTGGGTCGTAGTTGGCTTGCAGCCGCTCGATGAAGTCTTGGGGCAGGTGTGGGTTGTCTGCCGAGCGCATCCTAATAAGTTTGCGATCAGTGCGCTGCTGCGCCTCCTCTGTGCCAAACGTGTTCCACATCCAGCGAAAACCTTCAGGCGTTGATGCTGCTGCGAACTGGCGCACGTTGCCAGCGCGAAGACGACCAAGAATCTTAGGGAACGCCTTTTCTGCTATTGATGGCGTCACCGTATCAATCTCATCAGCAAGAACCCAAGCAAGGTTCAAGCCAATGATGCGTGACCAATTTTCAAACGACCGGCATAGAATCTTGGTATTGCCGCCAGGCAAATGCAGAACATACTCAGGAAGCGGTGACGCTCTAAACGTGTACGGGATCTCATAGCTTTCTAAAAAAGCTTCAAAGTCATTCATCCAAATATCCCTAATTAATGGCCCTGTTGGCTCCATCACGCAACCCACAAACCCTTGATTCAAAGCAGCAAGAACCACAGCTTTTGCAGCTAAAGATCGCGTTTTTCCCGCTCCATAGCCTGCCGACAAGCCAATGATTTCAGTTGTATTGTCCTCTACAAAAGCAAGCTGGCCAGGGTGTAAATCAGATTTGATTTGAGTTACCAGGCTTTGTATATCAATTTCAGAGTTGTCTTCCCCGATTCGATGCAGAACAGAACCGGTTGAGATGTGATCAAGGATCGTCACTGAAGCACTTGCGCGATCTGCGCTGCGGTCTTAATGCAGCCCAGTGCAGCGCCAAGGTTGTTTTGTTTCCTTGCTTCCTTTTGCAGGGTGGCCAATTGGGCCAGGATCTCTGCTGTAAAAGTCAGCCGGTCTGTTTCCCAATCAGCCCGAATAAGGTCGCGTGCCTTGGCGATGTAGGTGTCTGTGGTGCGTTCCGCAGCCTCCCATTCCTTTGCTGCGTACTGCATGATTTCGGATCGCACAGCACCGTTGGACAGGAGACGGGCGACGCGATTGACCCTCATGTCCATTTCAATTTTTGTTGACTTCTTACTCATGAGCTTTTTGCTTTTAACTCCTCCTGTTCAAAGTGTGCCGCAGATGGTTCACAGATGGCGGTGTTGCCGGTGAAGTCTTCCCAGCGTTTGACGATGACATCGCAATAGGCGGGGTCGAGTTCCATCAGGCGTGCTTGGCGGTGCTGACGTTCACAGGCAATGAGGGTGGAGCCTGAGCCGCCAAAGAAATCGAGAACGATCTGCCCACGCTTGGTTGTGGTATCTAGCGCCTGTTCTGCCAGGGCTACTGGTTTTTGAGTTGGGTGGACGTAATCGGTGGCGCGGTCTTTCCCAATGTCCCAAACCGAGCCAATGCGCTTGCCTGTCAGTTCAGCGCCGCGGTTGAAGACGAGAGCGATCTCGTGGTCGGTTGAGTAGGTCTTTTTGAGGTCACCAATACCACCGCCACCTTTATCCCAGACGACCATATTTGTCATTGGAGCAAAATTGCTTGTCACTGCAAGCCATTGGTCGAGAACTTTCCAGGTCGTCCATACAAAGCAGAAGCCTGAGGAGTGAGCGGTGGCAAGCGGGAGCCAGTCGCTGATGATTTTGTCGTCGTTCTCGATGACTGCGAACTTTGCTGACTTTGTCCGCATATTGGACTGGTAGCTCATCCCGTAAGGCGGGTCAGTGAAGACCATGTCGGCCTTCTTGCCGTCCATCAAGCGTTCGACGTGCTGCGGATTAGTGCTGTCACCGCAGAGCAAGCGATGGTTGCCAAGGATCCAGAGGTCACCTGGCTTGGTGATGGGGTCTTCTGGTGCTTCTGGTACGTCGTCAGGATCTGTGTTGCCCTCTTCAGGATCAAGTTCCGTGACGTTGAGAATTTCGTTCAGGTCGTCCTGATCAAACCAAGGGCTGATGTCATGTTCTTCTGAGAGCTGATGCAGCATCTCCTGATCCCACTCGCTGAGATCAGCGGTGCGGTTGTCGGCAAGGGCTAGGCCAACCTTTTGGTCTTCTGTTAGGCCCGTGCGTTTAACGGCGATGATCTCGTCACCGTCAGTTTCAATAATGCGTAGGTTTTTGATACCTGCGGCTTTTGCTCCTTCGATGGTTCCGTTGCCAGCAAGGATGCGATTCTCTTCATCAATAACGATAGAACGTGCAGCTCCGTAACGCTGCAAAGATTCTTTGATGAGGTCCGAAGACCGATCAGTTCTACGTCGTGCGTTTTTGTGATCGGACTTGAGTTCGCTTATAAAACTCACAGAGTGATTTATATCTTATGAGCAGGGTAGCTTATTCAAAGGGGTGTTTCGCCTTGAGCGAGGAGCCAAGCGCGTTGGAGCTGATGAATTTTACGGACAACGAAGAGGTGAGAGGGGCAGAAGCCTTCAATCGTCCCAATGCGGATTCTGAGCGATCCATCGGGTTCTGTCGAGATTTTGGCATTGGGAATAGAGCTTGGCGATCCTTTGTTCATGGAGTTTGAAGGCTCTGAGGTCGTTGGCATTTTGTAGGAGGCGGAGCTTGGTGTCGAGAGATTCAGGCATTGTTTTCTAGCCAAGCATCGGGAGAAAGTGGGTAAAGGTAATCTTCCCCGTTGCCAATTGGTGTCGGGTCAAAATCATCTAAATACTCTTGATAGGCTTTGCGTTCTTCATGTGTCATTGCTGAGCCTTGAGTCAGGGTAAAGAGGTGAGTGTGATGCCGGGAGATGGATCGCGCCACTAACGCGCCCTGCTTTTCCCATCAAGGGTTTTGTATAGCTTTCAGCCGGATGGGGATACGGCGTCGGGCTTCCCGGCAAGTGTTTAGCCAAAGCCGTTGGTTGACTTACGGGTAGGTTTTGAATTTTTGGTTTTGAGTTTTTCGACCATGCGTTTGGCTTGCCTAATGGTCATTCCAGAGTTGCCGTCAGTCATCCCATGCTGACCAACTTTTTTTGCTCCGCGACGTGGGCAAAGAATGCCTTCAACGCCTGATATGCCGTGATTGAGGTGAGCCATGTTTAGAAAGGACAGGTTTCGATCGTGTAGGTCAGGCCGTCGAGGATGGCGTCATCGGTTAGCTCTTTAAGTTCGTCTTGGTTTAGAGCCCATTCTTGCCAAGCTTCTGTGATGACAAAAAAGGTGGGTTGAATAGTTGGGATAGGTTGAGCGTCTTCTATGCGTTGAAGAGCTTCGTAAGTGCGTAGTGAGGCTTCGTGAAAGTCCATGGATGCTTCTCAGCGGTAGGGGGAAAGGGGCCGAAGCCCCTGGTGATCAACAGCCAGCTGGTCCCATGCGATAGCCAGGAGAGCTGATCATAAACTCGTCATTCCACTCAAGGTCTTTGACTTCAACGGCAGCAGCAGTGAAATACTGGATAGCGCAAACAGTAACTTCAACTGCATCGCGATCAACAACCTGCCAAATGGAATTTCTCCAATCAGCAGGATCAGCCACCTTGTCAAAGGCTGCTTCAAGCTGAGATTGAGTGAATGAAGCCATTTTTAAAAGCCAGCTACAGGGCTGGAAGCGGTGCCATCTCTGGCTTGAACTAATGGTAGACCATTGACCAAGATTTAGCAAGCACTTGGTCAAATCACCGTTCGCGTTTGGCTGTTCGGGTCAGAGTCGTCTAAAGCGTGAGCTTCAGGACCAAAGCCTTCGCGTTTGATTGCTTCTAGATCAAGAGTTGGCTGAGCCTTAGGCGCTTCTAAGCCGTCCAAGAACGAATCAATTGCCTCACGGGTTGGCGTCCCTTTGGGCCATTTGATCCAACGCATCATCTCTCTGCGGTCATAGAACATGCGAGATGTGTGAGGCTTCCATGCGACAAAGTACGGGCTAGGCCCTTCCCTGACGATGTGCTGCTCAATGAGCAGAGCGCCAAGGACGTGAAAGCTTTTGGGCTTAAGCATG
>Ga0208767_1002649_pt1 | contig 13368 bp, 13 predicted proteins | sample VirMetDEL_Mar_21_FD_184514 | JGI IMG/M metagenome (GOLD analysis project Ga0208767, IMG submission 184514) | Aqueous microbial communities from the Delaware River and Bay under freshwater to marine salinity gradient to study organic matter... | ecosystem: Environmental > Aquatic > Marine >... | reverse complement strand
GGAGCAAGACACACAGTTTTAAACTCAGTTCAAGGAGAAATTACTAATGTACAAGCTTGGAACACTGATTTAGACCAAACGCAAATTACAGAAGTTTATAACAACGGTGTTCCATTATTATCTGGTACACAACCACAAGCTGCTAACCTAAAAGCTTGGTGGAAAATGAATGTTGACACCAGTGTTTGGAATTCAGTATTAAATCAATGGGAAATAATAGACTATGCTAACTAACGCTTTTTTTAAAACAAGAACTGACGGTAAAGAACTATCAAACTCAAGTACGGTAGGTCGAAGTTCAGAAACTGAATTTACAGTATCTTTATGGGGATTTGCAAGTGGAATAACACAAACCTATGGACAAGGTATATACACCATAAATGGTTCTTTTTATAATACTAATGACCCAGGTGGTATATTTAGGATTTTTATACTTCCAGGAGGAGGCATAAAGGTACAAACCGGCGCTGGTGGCTTAGTTGGACAATTAATATTAGGTGATGCTGATTCACCTATACAAATGAATAAGTGGTTCCATTTAATGCTTGTTTTAGAAAATAATACTTTAAATATTTTTGTAAATGGACAAGATAAAACTTCACTTGCAACTGTAACAGGAACAATATCAACTATGCCAAGTTTATTAAGTGGCGCTTATAAAAACTATATGTTAGGTTATTATAACCAGGTAACATATTCATGGCAAGGCTCAATGGTTCATTTAGCAACTTGGGACTCAGATAAGTCAAGTGATATTTCTACTATATACAACAATGGTCAACCAGGTGATTTAACTTCGTTATCACCTAAAAACTGGTGGAAATTAACAGATGGTTCATTAGTAGACTCAGGCAGTGAAGCTGATAATGCTGTTGCTCTTAGTACTTTACCTACTATAGTAGCTACAAACGTTAACAGTAATTCAAACACTGGCGTTAGCTCAGGTATGACTACAGCAAATTTAGTAACATCTGATTTAACTCGTAGTATTCCGTATAGTAGTTATAGTATGTATATGACTGGAAGTACTGATGATACATATTTTGATTTAGCTACAGATATTGTTGTAGGAACAAGTGGTAATACTACTTATTCTTGGAGTATATGGGTTAAACCAATAGATGATGGTTTTACTTCTCAAGTAGTTGTTTTTGGAGATAGTGGAGCAACTGATGATGGTAGTTTAGTTTTAGAAAGATCTGGTGGCAACTTCACTGCTTTAGTAGAGCAAACTGGAACTGAGTTAGAAAGCTCAGCTGGTGCTGTAGTTAACAACGTTTGGACACATATTGCTATTGTAGTAGATTCTACAGCTATTACTAAAAAAATGTATATAAATGGTCAAGAAGATACTGCTGTCGGAGGTACAGGTGCAGGACCTGATGGAACTATAAAAAATATAAATTCTTCTAATACGTTTAATCAATACACTGGAAATGTTTCTAATTGGGCGTTTTGGAACTCTGCTTTATCTGATGATAATATATTAAGTATTTATAATGGTGGCGCTCCTAATGATTTAACTAATTTAAACCCTACACACTGGTGGAGTATGAGTGGTGACAGTTATTTTAATGGAAGCAATTGGATATGTCCAGATTTAATTGGCTCTAATAACCTAACTGGTGTAAATGATAGTGGAGAAGAATTAGTAGGTGATGGCCCAGGTAGTGAAGCAAATGGTGTAGGTACAAGTATGAATATACCAGGTAATTTACAGGGTAACGCACCTAACTCAACTGCAAACGCTTTTTCTATAAATATGAATGCAGCAGATAGAGTTGAAGATGTAGCTCCAACACCGTAAAAAAAATATTAAACAAGTAAATATATAAATAACAATAATTAAAACAATGGCAACAACTTATGCGGTAATAAACTTAACTGATACTAACGCAATACTATTTAGTCAAGTTAATCAAAGTTCTGCTCAGACAATGAGAAGAAACGTAGCGAATACTCAAGGTTTACTGTCCTACCAAGTTGAACCTAGTTTTATTACTAATGGTTCACTAGTTCCAGTAGAGACTTTGAATCATGAACAAGCTTTAGCTTTAATGGCAACTCCAGAATGGACACCACCAGAGCCTGAGTAAATAACAATTAAATTAAATTAAATGGAAAATAAAATAACAGAAGAACAATTAAATAAAATTAAAGAGCAACAATCAAAGTTAAATGAAGTAATAAATGAAATAGGTGTTTTAGAAACTACAAAACACAGTCACTTACATCATATAGCAGAGATTAATAAAGATATTGAAGAGTTTAAAAATGAACTCGAAAAAGAGTACGGTGCTATAAACATAAACTTAGAAGACGGTTCTTACACAGCTATAGAAAAGGAAGAGTTACAAGAGGAAAATGTCTAGTGTAATTAGAAAAATTAGTATAGGTTCTGACTATAAAAACGATGCAATGCATTACTCTATTGGTCAAGAAGTATATGGTGGTCACACTATATGTAATATATTAAACAACGAGAAAAGCGGAGAATATTCTATTTATATAAAAAAGAATAACGAAGTTTTACCTTGGAAAAGGTTTAATAGTAACATGGCTATAGCTGTAGAGTTTGATCTAAAGTATTAATGAAGAGCCTATATCAGTTCTTAGTAAAGCCATACTTTGACAGATACGATAATACTAGATATATAGATGGCAAGGAATTAATTATAAATACTAGTATTGAAGACCATAAATTTGTAAGCAAAAAAGCAGTTGTTGTTTCTACACCAGCTGCTTTTGATACAGATATTAGAACTGGCGATATAGTTTACGTTCACCATAATATTTTTAGAAGATATTATGATATGAAAGGTAGAGAGAAAAACTCATCTACCTTTTTCAAAGACGAACTATACTTTTGCAATTTAGATCAAATCTATATGTACAATTTAAAAACACATTTAGATTATTGCTTTGTAAAACCTATTTTAAATAAATCAAATCTAAGTGTAGATAAAGAAAAACAACACTTTGGTATACTAAAGTATTCTAATAAGTCCTTAGAAGCTGTAGGATTAAAACCTGGAGCACTTGTTATATTTACACCTAACTCAGAATTTGAATTTATTGTAGAAGGCGAACGCCTTTATTGTATGAAATCTAATGATATAGCTGTAACGCATGAACACGAAGGAAACGAAGAAGAAAATAATCCAAGCTGGGCAAAAAGCAGTTGAGGAGTTAATTAAAGTAGCTAAAGAAGCTATTGTTGATTCTGGAGATGATGTATCAGCTGATAGACTAAAAAATGCAGCCGCTACAAAAAAGTTAGCTATATTCGATGCTTTTGAAATACTAACAAGAATACAGCAAGAGGAAGAGATGTTAAGTGAAAAACCTAAAGATAAAAAAGAAGAAAGATCTTTTAGGGGTTTTGCAGAAGGGCGTAGCAAATGAGTTACGAACAAAACTTAATACAAGAAATAAAAGACCATGTAAATCCTAAAATACTTAAAAAAGAAAATAGGTATAAAAGATGGAAGTATGGTTACAACCCTGATTATGACTTTGTAGTAATTAGTAAAACAGGTAAAATTGGACAGATCATTGAAATTCAAAATCTCAGGATTGCTTTACCAGCAGTCGATAAACCGTTTAAACGAAGCGAAAAGCAAAAGGAACAATATTGGGAAAGACAAGAATACCCAAAAGAATTAGCTAGAATAAAGAGTAGATTTGATTGGGACGAGTATCCTAATGACTTCAAAGAGAAATGGTACGATTACATAGATGAAGAATTTAAGTATAGATCAGATGGTTACTGGTTTTATAATAACGGTATGCCTACTTACATCACTGGTGCTCATTACATGTATTTGCAGTGGTCAAAAATTGACATCGGAGCTCCAGATTATAGAGAAGCAAATAGAATCTTCTTCATATTCTGGGAAGCCTGTAAGGCTGATGACAGATGCTATGGAATGTGTTATCTTAAAAACAGACGGAGTGGTTTCTCCTTTATGTCATCGGCAGAGCTTGTTAATCAAGCCACAATTTCTTCAGATGCTAGATTCGGTATCTTATCAAAATCTGGAGCAGACGCTAAAAAGATGTTCACTGATAAAGTTGTACCAATATCCGTTAACTATCCGTTTTTCTTTAAACCAATCCAAGATGGTATGGATCGTCCAAAAACCGAGCTCGCATATAGGGTGCCTGCTTCGAAGCTTACTCGAAGAAAACTCGAGTCCAATGAGAAGCTTAGAGAACTGCAAGGATTAGATACAACTATTGATTGGAAAAATACAGGGGACAACTCTTACGATGGTGAAAAGCTTAAACTACTAGCACACGATGAAAGTGGTAAATGGGAAAGACCTGATAATATATTAAATAACTGGAGGGTTACAAAAACTACATTAAGGCTAGGACGTAGAATCGTAGGTAAATGTATGATGGGCTCAACTTCAAACGCATTAGATAAAGGTGGGGAAAACTTTAAAAAACTCTATTACAATTCAGACGTTACAAAAAGAAATAGAAACGGACAAACATCTAGCGGACTCTATTCTCTTTTCATCCCTATGGAGTGGAACTACGAAGGATTCATGGATTCTTTTGGATCACCTGTATTCGTTACGCCAAAAAATAAAACAATCGGAAGAGACGGTGTCGAAATTACAGTCGGAGTAATAGAACACTGGGAGAACGAAGTAGATGGTTTAAAACAAGATCAAGATAGTTTAAATGAATATTATCGACAGTTTCCAAGAACAGAGCAACACGCTTTTAGAGACGAAGCTAAAGATAGTTTATTTAATCTTACTAGAATATATGAACAGATAGATTACAACGAAGAGTTTAATAATAAATCAAGTGTAACTGTAGGTAGTTTTATATGGGAAAACGGAATTAAGGATACTAAAGTAAGGTTTGTTCCTAATAAAGATGGTAGATTTAAGATATCATGGGTTCCCCCTAAAAATCTTCAAAACCGAGTGATTATAAAAAATGGTGTTAAGTATCCTGGAAATGAACACATTGGAGCATTTGGTTGTGATTCTTACGATATTAGTGGTACTGTGGATGGCAAAGGATCTAATGGATCTCTTCATGGACTAACTAAATTTTCAATGGAAGATGCACCACCAAACCACTTTTTTTTAGAGTATATAGCTAGACCTCAAACAGCTGAGATATTTTTTGAAGATGTATTAATGGCGTTATTGTTTTACGGTATGCCACTTTTAGCAGAAAATAATAAACCTAGATTATTATACCACTTAAAGCGTAGAGGTTATAGAGGTTTCAGCATGAATCGTCCAGATAAAGTTTGGAATAAACTTTCTACAACAGAAAAAGAGATAGGTGGAATACCTAACTCAAGTGAAGATATTAAGCAAGCTCACGCTGCTGCAATAGAATCATATATAGAAACACATGTTGGTCTAACAGAACAAGGTTATGGAGATATGTATTTTCAAAAAACATTAGAAGACTGGAGTAAGTTTAATATAAATAATAGAACTAAGTACGATGCTACTATAAGCTCTGGTTTGGCAATAATGGCTTGTAATAAAAATAGATATAGACCTAATCAAGAAAGAAAGTATCAACCTATAAGTTTAGGTATTAAAAGATATGATAACAAAGGAACAATTTCAAAAATAATAAAATAAATACATGCAAATTTCTTATAACAGTGATAGTTCTTTTCCAGATCAGGTAGTACCTGACGCGGAAAAAGCAACTTATGAGTACGGTCTTGCTGTAGGTAGAGCCATAGAAGGCGAGTGGTTTAGAAATTACAGATATGGAACTAATTCACCTGGTTATGCTGTTAATTTTAATAATTATAATTTATTAAGATTGTACGCTAGAGGTGAGCAACCAGTTCAAAAATATAAAGATGAATTAGCAATTAATGGAGATTTATCTTACCTAAACTTAGACTGGAAACCTGTACCTGTTATATCTAAGTTTGTAGATATTGTTGTTAACGGTATATCACAAAGAAGTTACGATATAAATGCTTACGCTCAAGATCCTGTTTGTTCTAAAATAAGAACAGATTATGCAAGGGATTTATTAGTTGATATAAACGCAAAAGAATTTTTAGAGGACGCTAAAAAACTTCTTGGCGTTGATGCTTTTTCTATGGATCCAGATAGTGCACCTAGAGACAAAGAAGAGTTAGAAGTTCATTTACAAATGGATTTTAAACAATCCGTAGAAGTAGCTGAAGAAGAAGTTATAAATCAAGTTCTTGATAAAAACAAATATGAACTAATTAGACAAAGAATAAATCACGACTTAACTGTTTTAGGTATTGGTTGTGTTAAAACTAGTTGGAATAAATCAGAAGGTGTAGTTGTTGATTATGTAGACCCCGCTTGTTTAGTATATTCTTATACAGAGGATCCTAACTTTGAAGATTTATATTATGTTGGTGAAGTTAAATCTGTTTATTTATCTGATATTAAAAAGCAATACCCTAACTTAACTAAAGAAGAGTTAGAGACTATACAAAAATATCCAGGTAACTCTGAGTATTTAAGAAATTGGAGTGGTAGACAAGATGATCAAACAGTACAAGTATTATATTTTGAATATAAAAGTTATTCTGATCAAGTATTTAAAATAAAAAACACAGATCAAGGTTTAGAAAAAGCATTAGAAAAGTCAGATACATTTAATCCACCTGAATCTGATTCATTTAAAAAAGTATCTAGGACTATTGAAACTCTTTACTCTGGAGCTAAGATATTAGGTCATCCTATGATGTTAGACTGGAATATGTGTGAAAATATGACTAGACCTGTTGCTGATACTTGTAAAGTTAATTTTAACTATGCAATATCTGCTCCTAGAATGTACAAAGGTCGTATTGAGTCTTTAGTTAGTAGAATAACTGGTTTTGCAGATATGATCCAGTTAACTCATTTAAAAATACAACAAGTTTTAGCTAGGATAGTGCCTGATGGTGTTTACTTAGATATGGATGGTTTAGCAGAGGTTGATTTAGGTAATGGTACTAATTACAACCCAGCTGAAGCATTGAACATGTATTTTCAAACTGGTAGTATTGTAGGTAGATCTCTAACTCAAGATGGTGATTTAAATAGAGGTAAAGTTCCAATACAAGAATTACAAACAGGTTCTGGCGGTTCTAAAATACAGTCTTTAATAGCTACGTATCAGTATTACTTACAAATGATACGTGATGTAACTGGTTTAAATGAAGCTAGAGACGGCAGTAACCCAGATAAAAACTCATTGGTAGGTTTACAAAAACTAGCTGCTGCTAATTCAAATACAGCCACTAGACATATTCTACAGTCTAGTTTATATTTAACTTTAAGAGCTTGTGAAAACATATCATTAAGAGTTGCTGATTCATTACAGTTTCCTTTAACAAAACAAGCTTTAGAAAATAGTATATCTGCTTTTAACTCTGCAACATTAGAAGAGTTAATGAAATTAAATATACACGACTTTGGTATATTTATAAGCTTAGAGCCAGACGAAGAAGAAAAAGCTCAGTTGGAACAAAATATACAAATAGCTTTAAAGTCAGGTCAAATATACTTAGAAGATGCTATTGATATTAGAGAAGTTAAAAATTTAAAGTTAGCTAATCAATTACTTAAGTTTAGAAGAAAGAAAAAGCAAGAACAAGACGAAGAAACTAAACTTAAAAATATAGAAGCTCAAGCTAACGCTAATGCTCAAGCTGCTGAAAAATCTGCTTTAGCTGAAATGCAAAAACAACAAGCATTAACTGAAAGTACTGTACAAGTTGAAAAAGCTAAATCTCAATTTGATATTCAGAAAATGCAAATGGAAGCTCAAATTAAAAAGCAGATCATGGAACTACAACATGGTTACGATATGCAATTAGCATCTGTTAAGGTTCAACAAGAGAAAGCTAGAGAAGAGTTTATAGAAGATAGAAAAGATAAAAGAACTAGAATATCAGGTACACAACAAAGTGAAATGATAAGCCAAAGAAAAAATGATTTACCTCCTAAAGATTTTGAACAAGGAGAGATAGGTATACAAGATTTTATGCCGCAATAAATAAAAAAACAACTATTATATTATATTATGTCACAAAAAGAAAAAGAAAAACCTATAGTTGATGATACTAAAGAAGGTTTAAAAATAAAAAAGAAACCAAGTTTAAGGAATAAAACTCCGCAAACAACTAAACTTGATTTAACCAAAAAACAAGAAGATGCCGTTCAAGAGTCAAAACCAGAGGAAACTGTGTTACGTTCTGATGAAGAAAAACAAGAACAAGTCGTGGGATTGCAAGAAGTGGGATCAACACACGAAAAAGAAGAAACTACCAAAGAAGCTAAGGTAGAAGATAAAAAAGAAGAGGAAGTTAAATCTCCTATAGTTGAAGTAATTAACGAAGAAGTAAAAGAAACTACTAAAGAGTTAAAAGAAGCTATAAGAGATGAAAAAGTAACTGGTAAAAAGTTACCTGAAAATATTGAAAAACTAGTTTCGTTTATGGAAGAAACTGGTGGTACTGTAGAAGACTATGTTAATTTAAATAGAGATTATTCTAAATACGAACCAAAGTCTTTATTACAAGAGTACTATAAAAAAACTAAACCACACTTAGATTCAGAGGAAATAAACTTTTTAATGGAGGATAATTTCTCATATGATGAAGATGTGGATGAAGAGCGAGATATAAGAAAAAAGAAACTTGCTTACAAAGAAGAAATTGCAAAGGCTAAAAAGTTTTTGGAAAGTTCAAAGAGTAAATATTACGATGAGATCAAGTTGAGACCAGGCGTTACTCAAGAACAACAAAAAGCTTTAGACTTTTTCAATAGATACAACAAAGAACAACAAATAGCTGAGCAACGTAGAAAAACGTTTAGAGATAATACAAACAGTATACTAAATGATGAGTTCAAAGGTTTTGAATTTGATTTAGGTGAAAAGAAATTTAAATATAATATCTCTAATCCTTCTGCAGTTGCTGAAAAACAGTCAGACTTAAACACGTTCGTTAAGAAGTTCTTAAACAAAGAAGGTGAAGTTATTGATACTGTAGGTTATCACAAAGCTATTTACGCTGCTGACAATGCTGATACTATAGCTAGTCATTTCTACGAGCAAGGCAAAGCTGATGCTATAAAAGATATGATGGCTAAATCTAAAAATATAAATAATGATCCTAGGCCACAGGCAACTGGTGATGTGTTTATAAATGGATTAAGAGTAAAAGCGGTTAATGGTGTTGATACTTCTAAGTTGAAAATTAAAAGTAAAAAATAACAATAACTAAAATTTATAAAAAATGAGTTTTGTAACTGGCGGGAGTTTTCCTGCATCTTTAGTTCCTTCTCAAAAGAGAATGACATTAAGAGAAAATTATCTTTCTTTTGATGACGCTACTGGTGGGAACTTTGCACAACAATATCTACCTGAGCTTTACGAAGCGGAAGTAGAAAGATACGGAAACCGAACTATTGGAGGTTTCTTGAGAATGGTAGGCGCAGAAATGCCTATGACATCTGATCAAGTAATTTGGTCTGAACAAAACAGATTACACGTTGCTTACAAAACAGCTACTGCTGCTGATACTGGAGCTGGAAGCGCTAATGCTACTTTAACTGTTAATATGGCTAATACTGGTCAAACTAACTGTGCTGTAAGAGTTGGTCAAACTGTTTTATTCACTGATAACGCTACAGGTTTAATATCTGGTAAAGGTTTAGTACAATCTTTAGGTGATGCTGGTGGATCTACAAACAATGTACTTAACATTTCTGTTTATGGTAATGTTGGAACTACTCCAATGGATGATTTAGGAATAGATGGTGCTAGTGTTAATCTATTTGTTTATGGTTCTGACTTTGGAAAAGGTAGTGTAGGTATGGACGGTTCTATTGAGCCATCTTTCACTCAATACTCTAACTCTCCAATTATTATTAAAGATAACTTTAAAATTAATGGTTCTGACGCTGCTCAGATCGGTTGGGTTGAAGTTGCTACAGAAGAAGGTCAATCAGGTTACTTATGGTATTTAAAGTCTGAGTCTGAAACAAGATTAAGATTTGAAGATTACCTAGAAATGGCTATGGTTGAAGGTGAGATAATGAATCCTGCTGACATCACTAATTCTGGTGTTAACTTTGATTTTGGTCCTGCTAGTACTTCACAAGATGTTAAAGGTACTGAAGGATTATTCGCAGCTATTGAAAAAAGAGGTAATGTATATTCTGGTTTTGCTGGTGCTGCTGCTTCAGGTTCAGGTGCGTTAGGTGATTTCGATGAAATCCTTAAGAACTTAGACAAGCAAGGTGCTATCGAAGAAAACATGTTATTCTTATCAAGATCTACTGCTCTTGACTTTGACGATATGATTGCTGCTGTTAACGGAGCTTATGCTAGTCAACAATCTGCTTCTTATGGTTTATTTGAGAATGATGGTGATATGGCTCTTAACTTTGGTTTCTCTGGTTTTAGAAGAGGTTCTTATGACTTCTACAAAACTGACTGGAAATATCTTAACGATGCTTCTACAAGAGGATTGTCTAAAGAGATTGATGGTGTTTTAGTTCCAGCTGGTACTACAACAGTGTACGATCAAATGTTAGGATCTAATATTAGAAGACCTTTCTTACATGTAAGATACAGAGCTTCTGAGACTGAAGACAGAAGAATGAAATCTTGGATCACTGGATCTGTTGGTGGTGCATACACTGACACTTTAGATGCTATGACTGTAAGTTTCTTATCTGAAAGATGTTTAGTAACTCAAGCTGCTAATAACTTCGTGTTATTTAAAGGAGCTTAATATTGTTTAACATTTTAAAATTTAAGAAATGGGATATATAAAATTCAAAAAAGCAGCTACTACTAATGGTGGTTCTGCTGACTTACTACCTGCTGAAGGTATCTTACATGTTGGTGTACCAACGTCTACTACTGTAGCTATAACGTATGCTAGCGCTAAAGCAGCAGGAGACGTTGCTACTGTAACATACCCTACTCAATCTGATTTCAGTACGATTAGAGATGCTATTAATAATGCTATTGAATTAGCTAATGGTGCTTCTGGTCCTGCTGTTTCAGTAGATATGGTTGATATTACATCAATTGCTACAACGTAAAAAACATAAGATCCCGCTTCGGCGGGGTCTTTTTAAATTATTATATTATATTATATTATGGAAAAAACAAAAAAAGCTCCTGCTCCTAAGCAAGAGGTTAAAAAAGATACTTGGGAATATAAAGATAGAAACTATTATCTTTTAGGTAACAAAGAACCTTTAACATATACTTTACCTAGTAAACACTCTTCAAGATACCCATTAGTTTGGTTTGATCCAGAGGTTGGATATGAAAGAGAATTAAGATATGCTTCTAATCATAAATCTATTTTTGTAGACGAACAAAAGGGAAGTGTTACTCTTAAGCATATAGTTTTTGAAAAAGGTCATTTAACTGTACCAAAAGAAAAAAGAAACTTACAAGAGTTTTTAATGAAACATCCACACAATAACTTAGTGTTTAAAGAGCACGATCAAGTTGTGGAAGCTGAAGATCAGTTTGATCATTTAGAATTAGAAATAGCAGCTATGAATATGGCATATGAAATGGATATTGATAAAGCTGAAGCTATACTAAGAGTTGAGAAAGGATCTGTTGTTTCAAAATTAAGCTCTAAAGAATTAAAAAGAGATTTACTTCTTTTTGCTAAATCTAACCCAGAGTTACTATTATCTTTAGCAGAAGATGAAAATGTAGAATTAAGAAATTTTGCAATAAAAGCTGTTGAAGCTAGAATTATAACTTTAGATAGTGATCAAAGAACTTTTAAATGGGCTGCTAACGGTCGTAAACTAATGACAGTTCCGTTTGATGAAAACCCATACTCAGCTATGGCTGCGTGGTTTAAAACAGATGAAGGTTTAGAGGTTTATAAATCAATAGATAAAAAGCTTAAATAACAAGTGATAATAATTAAGGCGGCTATGCGGCCGCCTTTTTTTTAAAAATATTAAAATGGCAATAAACGTAAATACAGTATATACAACAGTATTGAGTATATTAAACAAAGAACAAAGAGGTTATTTAACACCTTTTGAGTTTAATAAACTAGCTACTCAAGTACAGTTAGAAACATTTGAAAAGTTTTTCGAAGACTACAACCAATATATACGTATGCCAAAGACAAATGTGGAATTTGCTTCACGTATGGATCATATTCGTGAAGAGTTTCAAGTGTTTGAAAAAAATACAAATGCTTCTGCGGTATCAAATAACGTTTATACTCAGCCAACTGATCTGCATAGATTTGGATCTGCATTTTATGAAACTGGTAAAAACTCTCCAGAAATACAAATAGTTAGTAAAAGAGAATATCATCAACAAAAACTTTCTCCATTAACACAACCTACCACTAACTTTCCTATAGCTACATATCAAGACGATAAATTAACTGTTTACCCTGCGGTTGACTCACCAGCGGTATCTGATGTAGGTTTCAACTATATTAGAAAACCAGCTGACGTTGTGTGGGCCTATGGAGTAGACACAGGCGCTGGAAGTGGTAATACTGGTGCTTTCATATGGGATGGCACTCCTGGTTTTTCATTAACACCTGTTATAGGTGGTGCTTCTGTTAACTTTGAGATAAGTGAAAGTCAACAAACAGAAGTTATACTTAAAATATTACAATATTCTGGTGTAGTAATAAGAGATCCTAACATAGTACAGGCTGCTGCAAGAGAGTTACAACAAGAAGAAGTAAATTCAAAAAGATAATAAATGGGACTTATTAAAGAAACTAACGCTCAATATTACGGTGGTCAACAAACTTTTAGTGGACTAACAACTAATACTGTTACCTGGACAGGTAATGTAGATTTAGTAATAAATAGTTCTACTACCAACACTAATTTTAGTGTATTAAAAAATGGTGTTGTATTAAATTACGGTGCTGGTGCTACAGAATACCAAGCTTTAGGAAATATTATAACATTAGGTACTAATTTAGTTTCAACTGATGTTTTAATAATACAGCTTCAAACTCCTACAATATGGGATAATTATGGTAGCTATGCGTACACTAGTTTAGTAGATATCGTTAATAATTTTATGGTAGCTTACGTAGGTTTAGACAAGCTATTACCTAGAGCAAACAGATCCGATGTAATATTTCACGCTAAGAGAGGTTTACAAGAGTTCTCCTACGATACTTTAAAATCTGTTAATTCTCAAGAAGTTACAATACCACCAAGTTTATCAATACCTTTACCTCAAGATTATGTTAATTACGTACAATTGTCTTGGGTTGATAATTCTGGTGTTAAACATATAATATACCCAACTAGGTTAACGAGTAATCCAAAAGAGCCTATACTTCAGGACAATAACGGTAATTAT
>Ga0208767_1002646_pt1 | contig 13374 bp, 33 predicted proteins | sample VirMetDEL_Mar_21_FD_184514 | JGI IMG/M metagenome (GOLD analysis project Ga0208767, IMG submission 184514) | Aqueous microbial communities from the Delaware River and Bay under freshwater to marine salinity gradient to study organic matter... | ecosystem: Environmental > Aquatic > Marine >... | reverse complement strand
TCGACCATCGCCCATTTTGACGCAGTGACCGATATGAAGGTGTCAAGCAAAATGACTGGTGATGAAGTTGAGGTGCTAAACCTGGACTTTGCCAAGCTAGTCGTTCACCAGCTCAAGGAGGCTATCTGCGAAGAGGTGTACTCAGAGGAGTGTCAAGTAGATTATTCGCCATACTATCATGATATGGCGTAAGTCGTTAGCTGCCAGCAACTTAGGGCAGCCAGGCTGCTGTAAATACTTGATAATCAAGTAGTTACGTAAATTTCAGGCCCGCCCGTAGTAGAACGATTCTATTTGTCGACTACGGCACCAGGCCCGCCCTGGGCAGGGCGTTGTTATTTGAGGCCCGCAAAAAAACCGCAAAAAAAAGCTTGCAATTAGCTTGTTGCTGTGCTAGGTTATACTTATATGAAAAACGAAATTAAAACACATCTCGAAAAATTAGGAATCGATAAGTTCATCAAAGACAATGGACTTAAGCTTGTAGTCTGCCTTCATGCCGACCACATGCTTTGGGAATGCCCAGGCGGTCACCTGTGGAATATTCAAATGGTAAAAGATGCCGCAAATAAAAGTTTATAATTCGCAAACTTTTTTCTTGCAATAAAACCTTTAATCTGCTAGTTTATACTTATGAATCCAATCGAAAGAATTAAAATAATCAAACAAGAAATGATCGACCTTGAGGAAATGATCAAGAACACAAACAACATTGTGGTAATGCAGAACTGCCAACTGCAGATCAATGAATACAAGAAATTTCTCAGAGAATGTCGTGAGCAGAATGCATTCACTCAATCTCGTAATGGCTTGCTAAATTTAAAATAAAACACTTTTTGCTTGCAATTAATAACTAAATCTCTAAAATAATAAATTATGATTACTATACTACAAAACCAAAACTTCACAAAATACTTCCAAATCTTCGCCTTCGGTAAATACATTGACGAGGTTGATCGCAAATCTAAAGCTATGCGTATTGCTAAACAGATTGCCCGCGAGCATCAGCAGGACTTCATTAATGTTGACGGATACATGGAAAAAATCTCATAACCATACTAAATGTCGTAAGTCGTTGTCTAACAGCCACTTGCGGCAGCCAGGCTGCCATAAGTTCTTGATAATTAAGTAGTTACGTAAATGTCAGGCCTGCCCGTAGTAGAACGGTACCAGGCCCGCCCTGGGGAAGGCGTTGTTATTTGAGGCCCGCAAAAAAACCGCAAAAAAAAGCTTGACTTTTGGGTATTAATGCTCTAGGTTGTATATATGAAAACAAAATTCAAAGACATTCTCGGCAGCGATGTAAAAACTCCTTTCGCTGTTAATTCAAAAATCTACGACATTGCTAAAATGGCTGAAATACTGGAAAATCTTGCAAAAGACAAAATAGACAAGGAAGGTGATTTTGCTCAAGTCTCCTGTGTCAATCTAATTGATTGGATGAAGGAAATTCAAGACAAGGCAGAAAATGTGCTTGACATTCAACTTGCAAACGATTAGAGTTGTAAAATGAAACACCTACTTAGTAAATCAGATGACGGACACATTATCATTGCACAAGTTCCACACTCATTCAAAAAGCGATCTCCATATGAGTTTTTTGTGAGCGAGGACTTCTTGAGGGTAAATTTAGAAAGCAATAATTTTACAGACATTACCGACCAAGTCGATTGGGATGGTAAGGTTTGGATGCTAACTTCAGACATGCAATAAATAAAACGAAAGGAAAAATTATGGAAGGATACAACGGATGGAAAAATTGGGCAACTTGGAATGTCGCCCTTTGGTTAGGAAACGACGAAGGTCTATATAGACTTTCCCGCAGATTCGTAAACTACAAAGATCTGGCTGACCACTTGGTGAATGATTGCTGCAATGCAATGACTCCCGACGGAGCCTACTGGAACGATAAAGAGCTTGACACCTATGCTCTTGATGAATGGCTGATGGACGAATAATCCATAAGTCACTGATTATCAAGGGTTTAGGCGAGCCAGGCTGCTGTAAGTCGTTGAATATCAGTCACTTACGTAAATATCTATGTGAGCATAAAAAAGCCCCCGTGGGGGCTAGCTATTTGAGTGATAACTATTTCACCCCGCCCACATCATATAAAAGACAAAGACCCAAGGCGAGAACATTATTAGCTCAACTATCATCGTAGACTCCTTTCATTTCATCGGATAAGCCAATTTCCTGATCTTCTTCATCTATCTCCTCGGCTCTGTCCTTGAGTAGAAACTGAGCCTCATCTGATACATCGTCTTCGTCTACTTTCCGCAAGCCATTGTTGAGAACAAAAGTCTCTGCTTGCAATTCCCCTACAAGCTCCATAATCTCGGAGTTTGGTCGAAAGCCTTTGGACTCACGATGGGCGTTAGCGATAATTGCGATTCTTTCTTCTTCTGTCATAGTAGTAATGTAGTTTAATTTGGTTTAGTAGTCAAGTCCTAAATCTCTTTTAAATTCTGCTTTGTCTTCTTTTAGCTCGTCAACCCAAACACTTCCTTCAACTTGAGCTTTTGCCATTAAGATAGATACTTCAGCAGGAGATTGCCATCCGACAACATCGTCAGAAGGAGAAAGTGGAATCATGCCGTTTTTATCAAAGATTGCAACTTCGTACAAATCTTCTTCCACACTGCCGTACAATCCTCTTCTGCCATCTTTACTTGCAACAACAGAAATTTCTAGTCCGTTGCCAAAGTCAAGTCTTGCTTGGACTGCGTCATCAGAACCACGATGTGGTTTAAAAACAAGATCGTTAAAATCTAACATAGAAGGTTTTGGTTGAAATTGTGAGATGTAGTTTGGTATGTCGTAGTTAATCATATATAAACACATTAAAACTTTTTGTCAATTAATGCAAGAAAAAAGTGAAGTTTTTTTCATTTTGTTGTAAGTCGCTGAATATCAGCAAGTTATGCGGGCCAGGCTGCCGTAAGTCGTTGAGGCCCAGCGACTTAGGTTAATATCCGAGCCATTCCAAAACTTTCTGTGCTGAGTATCCGTCCTTGTCGCCCATGTCCTTAAAAAATTCGCAAATCTCTTCACTTGAAGTAATGCCGTGCCTTGCTAGTTCTTGCAAAGCACGATCTTGTGAAATATCAATTCCTTGGGCTGAGTCGTAATAAGTTTCTTCGTTCATGGTAGTAATATAGCATTAATGGGCTAAGTATGCAATACCTTTTTTGCACCCTTTGATAAAACATAAGTTGCAATTATGGGCTTGGCAAGTTGCAAGAATCTTGCCGTCCTCGCCCTTAACATAAGTTGCAGGGCAAACAAAATGTCCGTCTTGCTCTGCTTTTGTCTTGCTAGTATAGACCGAAGTGCCTGCGTCAAGTCCGTCAATCTCAGGAGCTTTTTCATCTATATATAAAGCACTTGGTTTTAAGCAAACATTCTTTAAGCTTGCGAGTTTGCGAAGTGAAGGCAGTTGACTATCTCTTGCCCACTCACGAGTTGGAAACCAAAAGCGAATGCTTGGAAAGTTTTGGCAAATCTTAATCCACGCTTCAATATACTTTGGCGAGAATAAATCGCCTGAATCATGAACGCGAAATAAATCGGTGTTGGTCTTTTTAAGTTTTTTCTTGTTGCCGTGCTTGTCAAAATACTTTGCGGTAATTTGCTTGGTCATCTCATCTACAAAAGATTGCCCATTGTCTCGATGCAAAGACTTTGTAATAAGATCCGCCTTGCCTTGCAAACTTGCTTTGACATTGGCAAACATATAGAAACCTTTGCAAGCATAGCAAGAATCGCAAATAAACTTTTTGGCTTTGTCTTTAATCTTTGCCATGAGTTGAGCCGCGGGGCAATACTTAAAAGCAGGAATGTTGAAACTATAGCAAGGCATCTTGCTTGGATTGGATAGTAAGTTAATCATATGTAGAATATAGTTTAATTGTTTTGCAGTTGCAAGCTTTAAAGCACTAAATCTTCAAAAAAGTCAGGCTCTAGACCGAACTCACTTGAGAAGGAATCTTCCCATTCAAAAAGGCTTCCGCCTTGTCCAACATCCATCCACATTTCGGAAGTAAATGCAGTAACTTGATCCTCCGCCTCTTCACGGGAAAGTCCGTCGCGGGTCATTAAGATTTCAATTATTCGTTTCATAAGTATACTATCGCAAAAAAGAGTACTGAATGCAAGCAAAAAGTGAATTAAATTGCATTTTGTTGTAAGTCGTTGTCTAACAGCCACTTGCGGCAGCCAGGCTGCTGTAAGTCGTTGAGGCCCAGTAACTTACAAAAAAAATACATAGAGACGCCATATGTCTCTGGGTATGTGTTATACTGTAGGTATGATTACAATAGAACACATTGACGACCAAACTTTCAACGCCACCGTAGAGTGGGACATGTACCTCATCGAGGTCGAGGGTACAGTATGGACTGAGCAGGAAGATAACCTGTGGGGTGACCAGGTCGAATCAGTTTCGACCATCGCCCATTTTGACGCAGTGACCGATATGAAGGTGTCAAGCAAAATGACTGGTGATGAAGTTGAGGTGCTAAACCTGGACTTTGCCGAGCTAGTCGTTCACCAGCTCAAGGAGGCTATCTGCGAAGAGGTCTACTCAGAGGAGTGTCAAGTAGATTATTCGCCATACTATCATGATATGGCGTAAGTCGTTGGCTGCCAGCAACTTAGGGCAGCCAGGCTGCCACAAGTCGTTGAGTATCAGCAACTTAGGAAAGAGTCAAGCATAAAAAAACCCTCTCCCGATCCACGGGAGAGGGCTAACTAGTAACACTATTTACACCTCAACTAATTCATTTTCAACTACCGCAATATTTGCAACTTCTTCGGAGTGACTTGCAATATCGAAGTCAACCACATTGTCAAGCACGGAATGAAGGGCTTGAGAGCGATTAGGCAAAGCGGTGAGATTACCCTTGTAAATCTCGGTGAAAGCATTGTAAAGAGAATTAACATTGCGATCCCAGAACTCAGGATGATCTGAAGATTCCCATTGGTCAACTACATCCATGACTTTAGATTTTGGTACAGCACCTGCCTTGCAAGCGTTAATGATAATATCATTAGCCTCAGCGTTTTTGATTTCTCTGCTTCTGTAAGCATTGATACGCTCATCTTGACCATGCCAAAAGTTGAAAAGCTGACCGATTGCACGATTAATGGTAAAGTTAAGATCTTGCAAAATGTTCATCGTGTGCCTACGAGCAAGCTTAATGGTGTTAGTGAAGATTAAGTTATCGCAAACAAAAGGAGCATCCCCTGCACAAATGCCCGCAGGGAAACTTTTGTCGTGAGCATTACGAAGACCAATGATAGTCCCTCGGTCTGATTGCTCACGGCTTGCATGGTCAACTTGAAACAAACCAAAGTACCTCTGACCATCACGAGCAAGGTTGTGGCATTCGTCAACAATGCTGAAACCTGAATCCTCAAGAGCGTTACGAGTTTTGCGAATGACCGCCTTGTGTGAAATAGGTTGGTGAGATACTGAAAGCTCACCTGTCCTTTTGTTTGGTTGAGAGCGAAATGTGCGAGGCGGTTGACTTACTTGGTAAACTTCGCCTAAAGAAACGATAGTATGCTCGCCTCCGCAAATTCTGAGATTATTCTTTTTAGTGGATGTGTTTTCTGTGTTATTCATAGTTTTATATAATATAGATGTTAATTATTCTGTCAATACTTAATTACGAGAAATATCATTTTCTTTATCCTCGTACATTTGATAATATGCCTCGGCTTGACTTGCTATGTCTTTGAATGCAATGCCTATGAGTGCGACTGTCTCTAAATCGTCTTGATCTAATTTTTCAGTTTTAGGAAGAATGAATTTTTTAAATAAGAAATCCATGCCTTCTGCCATGACATCTTCAAAGTTTGGTCTTTCGGTTGATTGGAATTCGGGATTAATATTCATACTAATTGCTCCTTATGTTTAAGTTTTCTGTGTAATGTTTTGTTTTTTAGTTTGTGTGGGCGAGCCTTTGTGAAAAGGATCGGTTTTCTTATCTTTATCTCTCTCGCTTTCATATATACATACTAAGCTAGTTTTCTAATTAACACAAGAAAAAAATGAAATAAAATGCATTTTGTTGTAAGTCGTTGAACTTCAAGGGTTTACGCGGGCCTGGCCGCCATAAGTTGTTGAAAATCAAAGGTTTACAAAAAACCCCCCGCCCGTTAAGGGCGAGGGGCCATATGACTGATACAAACAAACTATTTGTTTAAAGGCATTTTACGCTGCTTGATTTCGAGGTCCTCGAGTAATCGATCATGCAGTCTTTTCTGCCTATAATATTCAGGAGTATTTTCTCCGTACAACTCACGAACTGCAAGTTGGTAGCCCATTTTTCTGACTTTACTTTCTAAGTTTTCCATAGTATTAGCTCCTTACCATTGAGATTATTCTGTCGTAACGAAATGAACGCACTGCATTCCTATTATAGCAATGAGCTCGAAAGCCAGCGACTGACAGACCTTCCTTCATGTTACCGAATTCGTTTCTGTGTTTTGGCTTAGAGATGGTATACATTGCCGTAGTGCCTTCTTGAGTTTTGTATACCACTTGATATACAGGGTTGAACAGGTTTGCAATTTTAGCTAGTAGCTTCTTCATGTTGTGTTTCCTCCTTAAGGGGGTTAATGTTGTAGTGATTGTAAGCATCAGTGACTTGTTCAGCTGATTCGAAACTTACAGAAATAATATCTCTCTCGAAATGTGGATTCCAATCGTCGTGGTTCTCTTCAAAGAAGAGTTCCCAACGCTCAGTATCTTCGTTAAAACTTGGTAACTCTAATGGTCTGCCTATGCAGGTTGCTTCTATGTAATTATTCATTAATCTTCTCCACTTCTACAACTTCAGTTTGCTTGGTATCTACTCTGTATGGGCTATCTGAACCTTCGTGTGCTATCTCTTCAGCTTGCTCTTGTGAATCTGCTTCAATTTCATAAAATTCAAGCTCAACATTTTCTACTACTACTTTATACCTCATTGTTGTTTTCTCCTTCTGTTGTGTAATTATTCATTGTCATCATCCTCCATAATATAGATTCCAAAATGAGATGCAAGCTCTAAAATCATTTTATCTTTATTAAAATAACGAAAAGCAAAAGTGAGTAAATCTTCTTGCTCTTTTGCTGTGTGCCCATCTCTAAGCTCGTCATATATCTCAAAGATGTTCATGTTCCAATTCCAACCTTCTACTCTTGATTCAATTTGTGCGTCTGTCATTATACTGCCCTCTCGTTTACTTGTTCTAACATTAATTTGAATTGATCGAAAACTTTTTGCTTACTACCTTTGAGACCGAACTCTTGTTTGATGATAGAATAACAAGATCTGCCTCGACTCATTTGCATACCTAAAGTCTCAAGCCTTAAGCCTTTGAGAAGAGCTTTGTAGCGGAACATTTCGATTTGTTCGGGGGTGTCTAATACTGTGGTCATAATTTTCCTTGTGTTTGGTGTTATAGTTGTGCTGATTGAAAAGATGATTCTATTCTAACCTCATCTTGAAACCTTGTCAAGTCTGAAATGATATCATCTAGAACTTCTTCTGCGGTTTGAGTGGTAATATAATCAACACCCAACTGCTCAGCCTTCCTGAGATTGATGGGGTCTGCGGGATTACACCAACGAAGGTTTCCGTGAACGATATTCATTATCATTGCTCTAATTTCACTTTGTGTCATTTTTTGTCCTTTCTGCTTTAATCTTTGCGTTTTGGTCGTCAACGATTTTAGCTAAACGCTTCAATTCAAATATAACATTTTGCTTATCTTCGTATCCTGCTTTTGGGTTCTTCAGTACCTCAATCATTGGAAGAATGAGTGCTGACCATGTTGGTGTGATATCTATTGTCTCTTGCATATAAATACAGTAAAGGAATTCCAATAGTAACGCAAGAAAAAAATGCAAATAAATGCATTTTGTTGTAAGTACCTAAGTATCAACGACTTGCGCGAGCCAGGCTGCCGCAAGTCTTTGACTTGCAACAACTTAGGTAACTATCTGAGTTCTGTTTTTAGCTCATTTTCAAGCTTTTTTGCGTGGACTAAGTCTTTTAGGTCATAGCTGATAGTGCATAAACTTTCGTTAATGCCATTCATTACCTTGATGAGATCTGCCATGTTTCCATAACGGCGACCTTCTAATAACTCATCGGCGACTCCATCAATTGCACATTCTATTCTTTTTAATTGTTCTTTCATAACATATCCTCCTCATCTAATACTTTTTGTTGTAATTCTTTTAATGATTCATAGGTAGTAAACCAAGAATCTGTTTCATCTTCTCTTCCCTCCATCTCATTATAATAAATATAATCGAGAACTTCTTGGATGGATTGCGAGGTGGGTATCTTAACTCTTAGCATTTTCATTTTTATTCTTCCTCCATTTGAAAGTGATCCACATTGCCGTGAAATAATTCTTCATCTTTGTCCATAATAGCTACAAGGTCATCATAAACATAATTCATGAGATCGTCAAGATCCATATCGTCTACAATTTTTTGTGCTACTTTCTCTATGTTGTCGTCTGTGTAATTCATGATATATAAGCTGTTACTTTGTTATGTGTTAATAAAACTTCGTCTGCATAATATACAAAACTTTCGGTGTCCTTGTCAACAAAAGTTTCATACTTGTAGGGATTATATGTCACTTCAGTTGGAAACTTGTCTTTGTTTACAGTCTCAGCATCCTGAAGATAACCTTTGACAAAGGCATGAACATTCTTACGCTTCTCACGAAGAACTTTTTCTCTACCTTTGGCATCGACATGAAAATAGCAATCCCATAATCCAATAGCATGATCCTTTGGAATGTGAGCTTTTACTAATCCATGTTGCTTGATGCTCCAACAATCTTTATGTAGATTCTTGTAAACATATACGGGTCGATTCTTTTTAATCGTGTATCTTGGGTCTTGTTGGTTTCTCAGTATCATATAAGTACATTAGTCTAGTTCCCTAATGATTGCAAGAAAAAAGTGAATTAAATTGCACTTTTTCGTAAGTCGTTTACAGCAAGGGACTTACGGCAGCCTGGCCGCCGCAACCCGTTGGTATTCAACGAGTTGCGTAATAATTTAGCAGTTCAGCTTAGCTGTTGAAATGCTTGGCTATTATACCTCTAAGAGCAACAGGAGCTTCGCGATAGTATTTTCTTTGACCGAAAGACCAGGTTAATTGTTCGCCGTCGATAAGTCCGTTAGTAGTGTTGTTGCTTGCGTTGTTCATTTTTTCCTTTCGTTAGGGTTATTGTTGATATACATATACATTAGTCGATTAATGGCCTCATGTCAAACTTTTTTTTAATTTTTTAAATCGTTGACTATCAAGGGTTTGCGCGAGCCTGGCCGCCACAAGTCGTTGATGGACAGCACTTTATGAAATTTTTAATTCATATTGAAATTTAATTTAATTTAATTTATATCATATATATTATATTTGGAGCTTATTTATTTGCTGTTGATTTGTTCCCTATTGATTTGTATATAATGTATTATGACTTAAAACCTATTAAGAAACATATTATGCAGATTATTGTATACCCGATTGCGTCGATGTTTTCCATTACTTGGCGACATTTAAAGCTTCCTTGAGAAGGTCGTACTGTTTGCCCGACAAAAAGACTGACCTACAATAGTCTATGTCGTTGCCCTCTACATCTGCAATTCGATCTGCAGCCAACCAGGCTGGTACTCGTTCGCGTTCCATTCCTCCCCATTTAATAACAACCTTCATTGCGGGAAAGTGCTCGGCGATCTCCGCGAGCTCTGCTTTAGTAAGATATCCGTAGTTTGATAATATGTTTTTTAATGTCTTCATGATAGTACTATAGTAGATAAATTGAATGTCGTCAAACAAAAAACCCCCCAATACAAAAAAAGACAACGGAATTTGTAAAGGGGGGAGTTATGTAATGAAAAAAAATATGTGTGGGGAAGGACTACTGTATACCTCCAACTTTTCGGCGTGAACATCAGTTCATGGATTACCTACTTCGAACTACAGACTAGACATGGTATTGTCGTTTGGCTCATCCGATTGGACTCTACCAACCCCACCACAGGGATCTGCATACCTTAGCCCGCTCACGACAGGCTTATTCGAGTCACCCACAGGAAGGATTATAAGCCCTTCCAAAGTGAATTGAGAGCCACATAGCCGATGTGGTAAATGCTACCTCGTCTTACCGAGGATACGACACTAGGTGCCAAAAAGGCTTGGTACTGCACTCTCAAAATTAAAATATTAAAGAACAAAAAATTTAGATTTATTTGATTTATTTGAGTTAATCTTTCTCAATGTTATGGTATATATTATACTATATTGAATGTTATTTGTCAAGAATTAATTTGTATTTTGATGAGAAAATATCAAGAGTGTTAAAATGGGGCATCCAGCCCGTCCTGCGACATCCACAAGCTCTATGCCTCTTGATATAATCATGATCATATTAACCACTTCGTAACCAAACGAAATTATTTATTTAGACTCCTTAATTCTCGCAATAATTCTTGTATTTTAAACCAACTCTGATCAGCAGGAAATAATTCTGCATGATAATCGCTCTGAGTAGAACGATATAAATCATTAGCAAACTCTTCCACTTTAACTAATTTAATTAACATTAATTCTTTTTTAGTTAATTTTTCATATAACTCTTCATTGGTTGCAAATAAACTAACATCTTCTTTATCAATAATTTTCTTTATCTCTGTCATAGTATGTATATTAGTAAGGTTTAAGATAGAAGTCAAGGATTATCGACACTCGTTGAACACTTTCATGTTTTTGTCGTGACGCAGTTTCTTGAGAGCTTTAGCCTCGATCTGACGCACTCGCTCGCGAGTAAGACCAACGGCAGTACCTATCTCCTGCAATTTAAATGAACGATTAGGTTGGAATATGGTTGCCCATGTTCTCATCGCTTGTAGCTTATCATCAACTTTATCGCCCTCAAAATCGGGTATATCTATTTTGCACGACTGAATATCATATAACATTTCATTAATGTATTCATCATTCTCAATAGCTTCCTTCCTTTGTTGCAATAACCGAATAATAACAAAGCGATTTTCTTGAAATAATTTTAATTCATCATCATTTAATTCATAATAATCTACAAATCCTTGATCAATTTCTTTTGAATTTTCTGCGATATGGTCTTTGAGTTCTTGGTCTGTCATAATATTATGCTCCTTGTTTGCGTAGTTGGCGTTGTGCTTGAAGTTGTTTGAGTTTCCTATCTGCTTCTCTTTGTTGGGCGAATATGCTATCTTCTACCACAGATCCGTAATTGGCGAATCGAGACATGCGGACATAAACTCCGTTCTTGATGTTGGTCATTATGGTTGATGTTCTTGTTGATTTTGCAGTACTCATTAGTTTTCCTTTCGTTGGTTGTTGGTTAAGATAAGAATACAATAGTGGATGTGGCGCGCGAAGTCAATACTTTTTTTGAAATAATTTTAATTCATAAAAATTTGATTATCAATTAGTTGTGCAAGCCGACCCTTAAAAGATTCTTTCATCCTCATCATCATTTTGTAACTTATCCTTCTTGTATTGCTCGTAGTTCTTCATTGCTCGCTTCCAATCTTCTTCGGTCATCTCGTAGAATCCATTCTTGAATTGCCCTTGAGTGAATTCCTCTGAATGATATTTCTTTGGCGCGGGCTTTTTATTTACAACATTTTTCTTTGTATTTATTTCGGCAACAATCTCTCGATCCTGCATACTATCATTAACATAATACTTATTTGTAAAAATATCTTTTACATTTAATCCATTATTTGTTATTTGATTTAATTCATTTTTAATTTCATTTATTTGAGCTTCAATTAATTCGAATACTCCTTCTTTATTTGTCTTTTCTCCTGTTGATATATTATCTAATATTTGATCATCATCTATTTCGGAGTCCATCTTTCGCATTTCAGCGCGGAGTTCAAGTATATGGTCGAGGCGATTATTTATTCGTTTTGCAATATTCATACTATCCATTATGAAGATATTTCGCGCAAAGTCAATAGTAAATTTCAATATATAATATTTAATTTAATTACATTAAAAATTTATTTAAATTATTTCGCGCTTATTTCATTTGTAATCTATTTGAGTATAATCGAATCCTGTTTGAAATGGTGGAAAGAGAAGAATCAAACCCTTGTCCATATATACTGCACTACGCGGAAATCCATTATGATTGTAATACTCTACATCCTCTACTGCATTATTTGCATCACCTAGAATCGCGCTGAACCCTTCGTCCCCTTCCATCCAATAATCAAGGTAATCGCTTATTTCGCTCGACTTCATTCAAATTCAATTTAATTACATTAAAATATAATATTAATTAAACTACCAAGAATTCCGCCTAATAGTGTTGCATATACAAAATAAGCTATGGGATTATCCATTATTTAGCCTCGTTTTGTTCGCGCGGGCTAATAAAATCTTATTTCTTTTGTAGTTATTTCGCATTTTTTTCTTATTTATTCAAATTTAAAATTCATTATTATTTATAAAAATTTATTATTTAATTATTTCGCGCCAAATTAATTCAAATTTATTTAGATTAAGTTAAATGAAGTCAAAATTTTTTTTGTTTATTTTCGATCAATATAGATTGGAAATCCGAATTTATTATATTCAATTTTTTTATTAATTAATTTGTCAGGATTTGATTCGATTTGTTTTGGCTGATCTCTGTCTGATTTTTTGAGCCAATTTAATTTAATAAAATTTTTTATATATTTAAGTCGCGCACCACTAGCAACCATTTTCCCCCACAATGACCCACGATTCATTACAAAAACCTCGCAATCCCTTTATTCATGCGGTTTTCCGCAAATTCCAATTCAATTAATTCATTCATAATTATATTCAATTTCATCTATTATTTTATATATTCTCTCTATTGTATTCTATATTATATTCTATTGTACTTATCTTTATAAAGTATATTGTAAATTATAAGAAGAAATTATTAAGTATCTTTGTTTGCTTGCATGAGAGCTTGGGAAAGTAAGAAGCGATTCTTGGAGTCGTAAACCCTTCCGTTTTCGTCTTGAGGCATATTGGAAATTACCTCTTCCTTATCTAACCCAAGCACCTCACACATAGCAAGAATTTTACGCAAGATGCCCATATCACGATACTTGAGAATTGCCCATAAAGCGTCCATTTGATGCTCGTTAGCTTCACTAATTTTCTCAAATAATAAATTTGCATCATTCATCGCAAATATGTAGTTAGTTTAATTATGCAACTACCCTCAACTTGTACATAGGGATGTTATCATTATCTTCGATTGCAAATCCAAGTCTATTTAAAATTGATAACAAATTTTTACAAGTTAAATTATTTTTCTTACATAC
>Ga0208767_1002645_pt1 | contig 13375 bp, 13 predicted proteins | sample VirMetDEL_Mar_21_FD_184514 | JGI IMG/M metagenome (GOLD analysis project Ga0208767, IMG submission 184514) | Aqueous microbial communities from the Delaware River and Bay under freshwater to marine salinity gradient to study organic matter... | ecosystem: Environmental > Aquatic > Marine >... | reverse complement strand
AGGACACACCTTCTGCTGATAAAGAAGAGAAGCCTATAACTGAATTAAAGAATGTAGAAGAGGTTAAAAAGGAATCAAAGAATATGGCAAAAGTGACTAAGCCTGTTGAAGAGCCTAAAGATGATAAAGGCGAAGAATGGGCAGAATTATTTGTAAAAAGTTTCTTAGATTTAGCTAAGTTGCAAAAGACTAAAGAAGGTATGACTTCTTATTACAAGTCTAATACTGCGGACTTAACTACTTTGAGAGAGAAGTTTCCTGAAAAGAAGGAAATGTTGGATGGAGAACTTAAATCAATCGTATCAAACCTTAAGGAGGTGTAATTATGTACGACAATAAAAACCAAAGTGATGGAGCAATCTACACTAACGATTATAAAAACAGCGATAAACAGCCTGATTGGACAGGCAAGGTTTCTGTATCAAGAGATATGCTGAAAGAACTTGTAGAGAAGCTACGAGGTGGAGACACTAAACGAGGTGGAGACACTAACGAGAATGGCGGTGTTGATTTACGAGTGGCATTATGGAATAGAACTTCTAAGAATGGTAAAGAATACAAGTACGCTAGATTGGATATTCCACAGAAGAAGGAAGAGCCAAAGCCAGTAGAAAATGTCAATGACAATCCAGTCTTTGATGATGATGATTTACCATTTTAATCATGGCTAAAGTTTACACATATGGTAAGGACTTGGTAATGGAAGTCGAAGAGAATATTGACGAGTATATATTTTTTGACTTCATGGTCGCCTACAAAACTCTCATCCAACAAATGAAAAAAGTAGATGATGGTTTTAACACTACTCCTCATTCTCAGCTTATGGACTACTTGTTTCATAAGCTAGAGGATGAACGACAAGAACATCACAAATCACAGTTGGGGGTTTAGTATGAAACAGATAGATTATCAAAAGATACCAAAACACTTACAGTATTTAAAAGTAGAGCAACTTAGAGCGTTGTTCTACTTATTTAGAGGGAGAATTTAATGTCATTAGATATAAAAAGTATTAGAAAAGAAGGTTGGGAGCCTTTACAAAGTGAACAGGGTTTAGCTTGGTTTGGAGGTAAGTCTCACGAACAGCTATCTCAATGGTTGCCTGATGAAGCCTTAGAGGATGAAAACTTTGAGGACATAGACTTCTTAGTAGTTGGTTGGAGGAAAGGCTGATGGATGAACAGATAGAGAGTTGGCAGAATCAGATAAGGGATGTTGCTCCTGTAATGCAGACTGCTGAATACGAATTGTTAAAGTCAGAAGCAGATGTTAAAAGGGTGTTAGCCTTATGGAAAACAGTTGCTTTATCAGAGGGCATAAAGACAACAAGTGCCCAAGATACATATGCTGAAAATCAATCAGAGGTTTATCAATCAAGATTGGCAGTTGCGGTAGCTAAAGGTCAGTTGAGTGCAGTTAAAGTACAACTAAGAGCCTTAGAAGTAGGGTTTGAAGAATGGCGTACTAAGATGGTTAATGCTAGGGAAGAGCGTAAAAGGTATGGAGCGTGAACGAGAAAGCTAGAGAATTTTATAGATGGCTCAATGCTTGTCCATTCAAGATATGGAAAATTCAGTATGACAGTCATGGAAAGACAACAGTAAGTTTTATATGGGATGGAGATGATAAGAAAATATTTGATTGAGTTATTAGAAGATGCTATCAGTGATTTCTTAGAGTGGTCATGGAAAAGAAAAGCAGAAAAATTATTTAGGAAAAGAAAATGAAAAAATTACTTATTAGGTTAGATAACTTTCTTGATAGCAAGTGGCGTGAAACTTGTGCAATTATTTTTTACTACTTTGATAAAAGAGTGGATGAAGAAGATATTGACTGGTTAAATATGAATGATAATTATATTAAATCAAAGAAAGACAAGGATTAACAATGGCTAAATGGCATGGGGGAAAGGGTTCTGTTTATAAACCATATGATAAAGATAAGTTTGATAAGAACTTTGAAGCAATTTTTGGTAAAAAGAAAAAGGATAAAGATGGCGATAAAGGGAAGAAATCCAACAGCAGATGAATCTAGGCATATGGACAAGGTAAGTCAACTAGGTTGCATTGTCTGTTATAAAAAAGGATTTAGGTTTGTACCTGCTGAAATCCACCACACAGAAGGCAAGACTAAAGAAGAATCACACTTCAAGGTTTTGCCTTTATGTTATGAACATCATAGAGGTGGTAGAGGGGAAGAGCCTATCAGCAGACATCCTTGGAAGAGAAGATTTGAAAAAGAATATGGTACAGAAAAAGAACTACTAGAGTTAGTAGAGGAGTTGTTAGGTGCATAAAGTTAAGATTGAATTGGAGTTTGAACAAGAGCCTACAAAACAAGAGGTTATTGATGTTATTAAGAGCGATAAGTTTTGGTTTGAATTAGTTAGTCCGCCTAATCCTAATTACTTTAATAATGAAGATTGATTTACCACTAGAAGTTTACTACTCAAAGAATAAGAAGTTCATTCTTAATCTAAACAACTATCGTAATGCCCATTACAGAATACTATCAAGTGCCAAAAAGATTTATGCAGAGAATCTTGTTGACAGGATAAGCCATCCTAAATACGAAGAGCCTGTTGTATTGACCTATACATATTATGCAAAGAGCAAGAGAAGATTAGATGTTAGTAATCCTTGTTCTATTATTGATAAGTTTACTTGCGATGCTTTGGTAAAAGCAGAAGTGTTAGAAGATGATAGCTTTGAGCAAATCAAAGAAGTCATTTATAAATTTGGTGGGATTGATAAAGACAATCCTAGATGCGTGTTGGAAATCGCAGCCGTGCAGCAGCGAGAATAAATATTAACTGGTCTATTGTTATCTGGGAGGTAAGATGCTTAAAGACATATTGAAAGAAAAACTAGAAAAGAGAAAGAGAAAGTGGTGGGAGTGGCATAAACAGAATCCACAGGTTTGGGATAAGTTTGAAGGTTATACTTTGGAGGCTATCAATAGTGGTAGAAAGAAGTATTCACACTGGGCGATTATCAATCGTATTCGTTGGCACAATGAGATAGAAACTAAAGGTGGGGAGTTTAAGATTAGTAATGACTACATCTGTTTCTATGCTAGATTGTTTCATGCTAGACATCCACAGCATAAAGACTTCTTTACACTAAAGCCATTGAAAGAAGAAAAGGATATAGCTATGTTAGAGGTTCATAGTGATAACAGGAATGTTAGCTTTCTTCCTCAATTCAGGAATCATAGCTAGTCGCATATCTCTTTCTAGTTCTAAGTCTCTAAGCATATCTGACTTAACAGTTAGTGATATGTTCTCGTTCCTCATAAGCCTATCCCTACGCTCTCTCCAGTTAGATAGATACCTATCTACTGCTCTGACTTGACCTTTCACATTTAACACACCTTGCATATTGCTTCTATAAGCTGATAGTTCATCAAAGCGTTGTTGTTTTTTAAGCGAATTGATAGTCTGAACAGCCTTGTCAACCTCATTCCTTAATTCATAGAACTGTTGCTGATATCCGCCTGACTTATCTAAATCTAGTAATAGTCGGTTAAAGACTGGCATCTTACTTAATTGGAAGTTAGAAGGTAGCAGAGGACTCCCTGTAGCTCCTCTAGTGATAGTATCTATAACAGTTAATACATATCCACCAAGTGTACCTGTATAACCTCTCATAACGTGCTCTATCTTAGATGGAGATATGTTAAGAAACTCTCCCATAACTTTAGCTAACTCATTGGTAGTTGCTCTTGATTGTAGTCCAGCTTCTTTTTTCTGTTGATAGTAGGGAACAATCTCTGTGTTAGTAAAAGTATTTTTATTATTATAGACTTCTGCTATAGGTTTCAGTAATTGTAAACCACCACCTGGTTGGAAAAATGGTATATTTAGTGATGTTTGTAACTGTCTTGTTGTAGTTGTAAGTGCTTCATCTACTGACTTTCTTGTAAATGCATCTTCACCCAATGTCATATCAAATACTCTTTCAGGTATAGCTTTAAATAACATACCTACTTCAAATGGAATTGGTATCTTAACTGCGTGACCATCGCCTATAGGCATGACCCAGTTATCATCTCTTACTTCTCGTTTGAGATTTTTGTACTCATCTGAGTCACTTACCATCATATAGTAGAGAGCTGTCAAAGATACCAGCAAGCCAGCGTTCAGAGCTGCTCGTCTTAATATTCTTGATTGTACATCCTGGAGCGTTTCTCCTTTTTGTAATTTTTCAACAGAAGAGTATTGACCAGTTAATCCTCTATACAGAACATCAAGACCCTGCACTCTTGCATTTAAAAATGGTATCGCAGCAGTAATGACTTTGAACATAGGGTCTAATCCACGCCTTCCAAAATTTATTATTTCTAGTGCCTGGAACGCAGCTTCGGATTGAGCTTGTGCTTCTGTATATCCTTCTTCTTTTAGTTTCTTGTAAACTCCTTCGTACACAGCTAATCTAGTTGCACCATCAGACTTGGTTGTTAATGCTCCTAATCCATCCCATACTTTAAAGAAAGCACTAGAGGCTGACATTCCGTTTTCTGGTGTTAGTCCTTTCTGTCTCATAGTTCTAGTAATGAATTGTTTTACACTACCTTCATCATTAGAAAAGTCATACCCACCAAGAACACCAAACTTCTCTAAGTTTTCCATGTCTCTAAACATATTCTTAACTGAATCTACAACAGGAGTATAAGGTGCACCACTTGTTACAGCAGATGATAATGTATCTCTAAGTATGTTAATAACAACAAATCCTGGGTCACGAGTAACTGTATCTCTTAAGATACCTGCTGGAAAAGCTAATATCTTAGTGATTGTCCCTGTATTGACTCCACCTATTCCTTGTATGCCATGAAATAAATTTATATCGTCAACTTCATAAAATTGTTTATTACCATTTTCAAATACAAATATAGTATTTAACTTGCTTGATTGTTTAGGAGTAACAGGTCTTGCTTCTCCTATTGATTGTAAGTCTCTTAATAGTTTTGCAGTACCATCATTTTTAAGTGCTGCTGTAAGAATAGATAATGAGTTTCTTGATATAGCTTCTATTGGGTCTACATCTATTATATCTTCTGACCCTTCTATTTTTATAGCTAATGGGTTATTAGGTAATGAACCGCCTGCAATAGTTGGTGCACTAATACCTGCATCATCTACCATGTTTCTATAGAAAGGATAGTATGAAGAATGTTGTCTCCACATCTCTGCTTGTTCGGGGTCTAACAAACCTTTCTTCTGCAATAGTTGGTGCACTAATACCTGCATCATCTACCATGTTTCTATAGAAAGGATAGTATGAAGAATGTTGTCTCCACATCTCTGCTTGTTCGGGGTCTAACAAACCTTTTTTTTCGGCAAAATCTATTAATTTATTATTCCAAGTTTGATAGTTGTTATAGACTTTTAATACTTCTGGATGTTGTTGTTCTATTCTTTGTATTAGGGCATAGTCCTCTGCTTTAACAGGTGTCTCTACTAGCTTACCTTGGGCATCAAAACTTTCTGCTCTTTTTAATGTAGCGTAAAGTTTAAATACTTTTTCTAAATTTACTTCTGGATTACTAAACAATGGTGCAAGTATCTGTATAAGACCACCTGTTTCTCCATTCTGTAATTCTAAATCTTTAACATTTGCTAATGCTGAATTGCCTTCTATAACATCAGATACATATCCTCTAGTAAGCATACCTTGAAATAAACCTCTTGCTCTATCTGCTAATCTTAAAGCAGCCATAGTTGCTGTATCTGCTGTATTATTAAAGTATCTTACCTCTTCACTATCTTGTGAAGCTTGCATTATCTTCTTGTCTACTTTGTCTAACTTATCTATAAAGTTTTGTCTAAAGTCTTTAAAAAAACTATTAATAGATGTAACTGGGTCTTTAACAGCTTCTATAGTTCTAGCACCCCAAGACCTATCAGGTTGATATTTACCGCCAAGTCTTTCTGATGCTTCTGCTATATCAGAGTCTATGCCATCATATCCTGGTCTAGAGAATGTAGGTATATCTTCTGGAGTTGTAGCAGATAAGTCCTTGTTAAACTCTAGAGCAATCTCTAAAGCCATGTCTGAGGCGTTTAAATTGTAAAAAGGTATTGCACCCCTAGGTGTTTGTTTAACTGTTTCTTCGGCTTCTGCTAGAGCATCTGCTAGTTTAATATTCTTTTGAGAATTAGTGCCATCATTAAATCTTTGACCTCTACTAAATGTAGGTAAATCTCCTGCTGTTAATTCAGCTATTTGATTTTTTTGCTGTGCTATTTCTCTTTCTAATCTTCTAGCAGTAGCATCTGTCATGCTACCTCTTTCTTGATTGAGCTGTGACTCTTTAAAATAAATACTAGATTCTAGATTAGATATTTTTTGATTCTTTTTTTCTCTTGCAAAGTATGCATCATCTGATTCTCTACTAAAGGTAGGTATATCTTGAGATACCTCTCGTTCACTAGCAGGTACAAAAGGTGCTTGTATTCCTTCTGCTTTAAGGTCTAAGGCTGTAGAAGCATTTTTAAGAAATGCAGATAATTCTGTATTAAGTTTTGCAGGTATCTCTAATAATTTTCTAATTGTTTCTACAAATTTATTCCATACACTACCAGTAGCATCTTTGCCTAAAGGTATATATTCAAGCATTTCTTGAAAGTCTCTATTTGTTAATCCAAAAGTTAATAACTCTGATACATCTTCATTTGCTTGAACTTCATTTGAAAATAACTGATATCTAATTCTATATTGATTAAATGCTTGTCTTAATTCTGTTTGACCAAGCTCCATTCCATATCCAAATCCTTCACTTCTTTTAAATTTAAAACCAGTTGAATCTGTATTAATGTATATATCAGCTATTTCTTTTTCTATTACAGGAGCATTATTATAAATAGCATTATATTCTTTAAGACCTTCTGGAGTTTCAATTTTATCTGATAATTTATCATAGAATTTCATTCTATCTCTATAATATTTTTGTATTCTTTTTGCTTGTGTACTTAATTCTTTATATGCGGCTTTAACTTTTAATCCTTTTTTATCAGTTGCAATAGCCATAGTTCCTGAATCAGCAACTCTTGTAGTTGTATTTTCTCGTACAGCATATATTTGAGCTAATGTAGCTTGATGTATTCCTTCATGTAATAGTGTTTCAAAATTTACACCATTACCTCTTCTCCATTTAGATTCATCCATTAATATATTTCTATTGCTATCATTAATAGACATAGTAAATTCAGAAAAATTTAATGTTTGAAAAATGTCAGTAGGTTTTCTTGGACTAACTTGTCCAAGTGCACGACTATTTATAACTTTTTTACCAACTTCAAGTTGTAAGGGAAATGTTCTTCTTTGTTTTTTTAATGCTAATAAAGACTTGTAAACTTTTTGTGCAATAATTTTGTAATCTTGACTAGGAGAATTATCAACTAACCACTTCATCATTTTTACAGAATCATAGTTACCTTTAATAGTTTTAGTTACATTACCATCTTTATCAAAAATAGCTTTATCTAATACTTTTGCATCTTGCAAGCCTTTAAGAATATTATCTCTTTCAGCTTTATATTCTTCATCTGTTAATTTATCTCTATTATATATAGTTGTTGGAGTTGAAGGTGCAACAGGAGTTGTTGGTGTAGTAGGAGGTGTTGGTTTAGGCTTTGGTATAGTTAAAGGTCTAATGCCTCTAGGTTTAAGCGTAGAAACAATTTCTTCTCCAGGCACTTCTGTTCTTGGGGGTACAGGTTCATCTTGTGGAATCCTGTCTAAGAACATAGTTCTTTCTTTGTCGCCTAGTCTTGTAGTTCTAATTTCATCTCTAGTTCTAGAACCTATTTTTCCAGATTCAATATCATTAAATATTTCTTGCGAGTTTTTATATCCTGAAGTACGCATGGCTTGACCCATAGACTTAAAGAACTCTATTATCTTGTTAAAGATACCTTCAACTTTTTTAGGAGTATTGACCAGTAAATCTTTGTTTGCAAAATATTCTGCAATAGCCTCTTCTACAATTAATTCTTCTTGTAATGCAGCAGGTTTACCAAGTCTATCTTGTGTAGTTCTTTGTTCAGCTTCTTTATAAAAAGTTTGATTTTGATTAGGAAATTTAGTTTTCTTAACCATTTTAGTTAAGTAACTGTATTCTGATTTAGTAATTAAATCTTTTGCACGCAAAGCATGAACCATCTCATGGTCTAATACTTTATTGAGTCTTTGTTGTATCTCTATATCTGTTGCATTGCCATCAGGATTTACAGCATTAAGAGATAAGAAAATAGTATCTGTATTCCTATCATACTCACCTTGTACAGCTCCTTCTGTTTCCGTAGCTTGTACTTGTCTAGGGTCATAAACAATTTTATCTTCTACTTGTTTTAATGTAGTTGTAGAAAGTATGTCATTACTAACGACAATGCCAGTATCTTTAAGACCTCTTGCATCCATTATTTTTCTAATTTCTTTTGCTAGCTTATTAGTCTTACCTTCTTCTAAAGTTTCAGCATAGTTAATTGTCTTAGGTATAACCTCTGCTGGTGGTAATAATCTTTCTTGTCTTGTTTCTTCTGCTGCTACAAGCTCTGCTATACCTTCTGGTGTAAGTTTGTTTTCTGATGCTTGTGCAGTAAGCCTTGCACCAAACTCTTGTGGTGTTTCATTAAATCCTTCTGCTCTTCTAGCTATATCAAACTCAAAGTTATCTCTAATTTTATAGCTACGAGTTCCTTCTACTTGTTCTGCCCTACCGCTATAGAGTAAATCTTCTAAGAACTGGTCATTCTTACCAATCATAGATAAATCTTTTCTAGTAAATGTAGAGTTATTGCTTTTCATTTCAGCAACAAAGTCTGCTGTTTCTTGTGCAGAATAATCTCTTGGTTTAAAGTCTGGGAAAGTTGTTCTAGAATTGAACTTAGGTAATGAATGTAGTTTAGCCAAGAATAATTCTTTTTGACCTTTATTCATTTTTTTGTAATCAGCAGTACCTGTGTATTGTTCTGCTGCATATTGAACAGCAGGACTATTGAAATCTAAATCAATATTTTTAGATGCTGCAATATCTTTTACATATTTAACTGATGTATCAGGCTGTTGTTTATCAGCAATAATAGATGGTTCGCCTTTTTTTTCTGATACTTGAAATGTTTTCTTTGCATATGCAGAAGTAAAATCATTAAATTCTTTTGTAGTAAGCAAGTCTTTAGCTTCTTTCATATTAATACGAGGCATACTACTCATAGGTCTACCTGTTTGTTGCGTATAATCTTCTACAATTTTCTTTAATTTTTTTTCTGTTTTAGATTTATCAGGCACAGTATTAATTAACTGTTGGATATTTACATTAGCAGCTTTAGTATCTAATACACTTTGACCAATTTCATACGCAGTAGAACTATTAACCATACCTAAGTTATAGGTATCGTTATCTAATGTATCTTTTAGTTGAGCTACATCAAAAGTATCTAATAGCTTTTGTTTAGCTATAGATGCATCTGTTTGTTTATCTTTGGTATCTAATACGACAGGACTGTCAGGGTTGGATATATCTATGAGAGAAAATTTATTGTCAGGTGTTTCAATAATTTCTACTTGTGGTTCTACTGCAACTTCTTTAGGTGCAGGTATTTGTGGAACTGTAACTACTTGTGTATCTTGTACTACATCAAGTGTGCCTTGTTCTTGAGCTAGTTCTGCTTTCTTTGCTAAAATTAATTGTTCTTTCTTTTCTTCGGCTCTAAGACCTTCTTCTTCCATTTGTTTGTCTCTTACAGCTTTTTTACCAGCCATACTAGAAACAACTAAATCAGCAGCACCACCGATAATGCCACCAATAGTAAACTCTTCAAACATACTTTCGCCAATAGGAAGCTCATCACTATAGAGTCCTCTAGCTGTTAGGTCTTGTAATATACTTGCAGCTACCTCTTGTCCACCTTCTGCAGCACCTGATTGTAATGCTGATACTAATTTTTCTTTAGCTGATAGTGGTGCGTTCTTGTGAACCTTGCCTAATATATTAGCAATAGGTAATACTTCTGTTAGACCTATAACTCCACCAAATAATTCAGCAGTAGTTTCTGCTAAACCGCCAACATCTTCACCCATCTCTCTAGCCATTTGCAGTCTATCACCCTGTGCTGCTATACCTGTTGGTACTGCTAAAGCTGCTGGTGCTGTAAATGTTGGTGATAGTAGACCTTTAGCTGCTCCTGGTGTTTTTGTTAAAGCTCTTCCTACTAGACCTGCACCTAAGAATGGTCCGAATGAACCTATGCCTTCTCCTAGCTTTGTAGAAAATTTATCAGCATATCTTGGGTCTGCTGCTAATGGAGATTCTTGTCTTAGTTTATCTTGTAGTCCTTCAAGACCTTTGTATGCCGCACTATCATTACCAATATCAAATAAACCAACAATACCTGTAGGCACATCTAAAGCTAGCCCAAGACCACCTCTAATAATTCCTTTTCCAAATTCTACTGATTGTTCTAATGCTGATGTTTGATTTATATCTATACCATATTCATCTTTAACAGCTTCAGCTAACTGTAATCTTGTTTCAGGGTCTAAATTATCTGGAATTTGTATTTTTTTTCCACCGCCAATATCATATTGAGCCATAATTTATTATCCTACTTCTTTAACTAAACCTAGTAATTCATCTCTTTTACTTTTTTCAGCAACTGTTATTCCTTGTAATCTTTGTATTCTTTCCATTAATGCAACTTCTCTTAATTTTGCTTCATCTGCTGTTAAGACTCCAGAGTCTACTAAATCATTTAAAGATTGATATTGTTTAATAGCAATATCTAATGGCATATTAGCTATATCAGCTTCGTATTTATTTATTTGTGCTTCAGTTAATCTATTTTTTAAATCATTTAATGATAGTGCATCTTTTCTAGCTCTTTCACCAAGAGCAACTTCAGATATACCTTTGCCTAATTCACCTATAGTATTAGCTCCCATTATAGCTCCACCTAATCCTATTAGTGCGGTTGGGTCTGCATTAGGTAAAAAGTTTGCTAATCCTCTTCTACCTGTTTCTACATCATCACTTACAATTTCTTTAGCAGTAATATCTGTAGTATTAGTTGTGTTTGGGTCTATTGTTGGTTCTATTTTTGGTTCTATTGTTGGTTCTTCAACACCATCATTTATCATATTACCAGCAACAGATAAACCTACAAGACCTGCTCCTCTTGTTGGTATTTTTAAATCTTTTATTGCCTGTGAACCAATTTGGTTTGTTGTTTGTAATGGCTTTAATCCTTTTGCATCTTCAGGACCAAATCTTTTTATAGGGTCTTTACTTAATGCTCTTTTGCCCATATAGCTTTGTACTCCAGATTTTATTTTTCCTGGAAGTTGTAATAAATTTTTACCAAAAGCTGTAGTACCAAGTCTAGCTGCACCTAAAGCAGATGTTGTTGGTTCAGGAAAAATTAATGCAGCAGCAGCAGTTGCAGTTAAAAGTCCAGAAGCTACAGCTTTTGCAACAGCACTTTTATCAATACTACCATCTTCATTCCTAGGAAAAGTTTTTCGTGCTTCCAAAATTTGTTCTAATTCTTCATTAGAAATATCTTCAGTACCTGTAGAATAAGCTGTAGGATAAGGATTTTCTGCAGTAGGTGTAAATGTATCAGATGTTAATTCACTACCTGTAGAATAAGCTGTAGGATAAGGATTTTGTCCAGTAGGTGTAAACCCACCTACTTGAAAACCTGTTCTACCACCACCAGCCATCATTTGCATAGGAGAAGGCGGAGCCATGTTACCCATATCACTTGGCGGGAAAGCATCTTGTGGACCAGGTGATTGAGCCATAGCTCCTTGTAAACCTTGTTGACCTGCAAACTCACCTATTACTTCTTCAGCAACAGTTGTTTGAGGTTTTGGTTGTTGAGCTTCATACATTTTTCTCATCTGATTACGTCTTTGTATTTCAGACAATACTAAATAAGAGGGGTACATAGAGTTTGGGTCTTGTGACATTTGCACAAGTTGTTGCTCTGGAAAATCCTCTAATTGATTTGATAGTTCTACTAAATTTGCCATTAGCTCATTCCTCTATATAAACCTAGTCCTTGTAATCCAGCTCCTACTGCGGTCTGGAATAATCCTGGTTGTTGTTGATAGGTACTTATTTGTTGTTGTGGTGTTACTGGCACACCTCTTAATAAACCAGCTAATTGACTTAACTGTTGATTAGAATAGTTTTGTTGTCTCAAGAAGTCTTGATATCCCATATCCATAGATGCTTGTTGCATTGCTCTATTACCTTGACCTATGCCTTGTAATGCAGCAATTCTTTGTCTTACATCATCTTGTATATTTCCACCAACACCTCTAAGAGCGTCTACAGAGGCTAGACCATAACGCTGTGACATATCATAAGCTGATTGTCCATACTTCTCTTGAGCCTGCCTAGCAGCTTCTCTGGCTTGATAAGCAGCAATGTCTTGTCTGCCTTGTTCTTGAAATGATTTCTCTGATGTAGCGTATGCACTTTGCATAAACTTTTCTTGAGCTTGTCTAGCTGCTTCGTTTTGCTGTGCTGCTGTAAGACCAAGTTTTGATGCTGCTTGTTTTGCAGCTTCTCCAGCTTGATATCTTTTTAAATCTATTTCTGCTTGATTTTGATATGAGCTTTCTGTTAATTGGAAACCACTTTGCGAGAATTTTTCTTGGGCTTGCCTTGCTGCTTCATTCTGTTGTGCAGCAGTTAATCCTAATTTAGAAGCCTGCTGTCTAGCTTGTTCTCCTGCCTGATATCTTTGTAAATCTAATTCTGCTTGACCTTTGAAAGATTGTTCAGTCATTTGGAATCCGCTTTGAGAGAATTTTTCTTGAGCCTGTCTAGCAGCCTCATTTTGTTGTGCAGCATTTAAACCCAACTTAGCTGCTTCTTGTCTTGCTTGCTCACCTGCTTGATATGCAGATTGTCTAAATTTCTCTTGTGCTTGTCTTGATGATTCTGTTTGACTAAATGCAGATTGTCTAAACTGTTCTTCAGCTTGTCTTGCTGCTTGATTTTGTTGTCTAGCATCCATACCCATTTCTGCTGCTTTTTGTCTAGCTGCTTCACTAACTGAAAAAGCTTGTTGTTGCATTTGTTCTTGTGCTTGTCTAGCTTGTTCACCAGCAGTAAATTGTTGTAAACCAAATTTAGAAGCGTCTAAGCCTGATGCTCTTTCTGCTGCTAGTTGTTGTTGTGCTGATTGGAAAGCTGCTTGGCTACCTTTAGCTTGTATATCACTTAGTTGTGTACCTAAATTACGCTCACGTTCTGCTTGCATAATAGCTTCACGATAACCACCTAAACCACCAGACATAGCTGCTGCATCAGCAGTTTTATCACCCATCATTTCTGATTGTCGTGTTGCTTCTCTTTTTTG
>Ga0208767_1002640_pt1 | contig 13389 bp, 16 predicted proteins | sample VirMetDEL_Mar_21_FD_184514 | JGI IMG/M metagenome (GOLD analysis project Ga0208767, IMG submission 184514) | Aqueous microbial communities from the Delaware River and Bay under freshwater to marine salinity gradient to study organic matter... | ecosystem: Environmental > Aquatic > Marine >... | reverse complement strand
CTACAATGGATCTCCTCGGAGGATTGACCGCAACAAAGGAACAACAAACGAAGGTCGCGCCAGTCAATACGAAGGTGTGGGCAGAGTGGCTCGGGATTGAGGTAGTCGATGACGAGGTCAAACGAATGGTTGATGCAGCAGCCCGATGGGCGACTGCTGTCAAGCGAGAGGAAAGTCCTCGTTGGCTGTCACTGCTGGGAACGAGTGGCAGCGGGAAGACACACATTGCAAAACGTCTTTGGAGGTGGTGCCAGAGACGGGATGACTTCGAAGGTCGAAATCAATACAACCCGTCATTCGTTTATTGGCCAAAGTTTTTAGATGACATGAAAACAGACATGCACCTCAGCGCAAAATACCAAGACATGAGTCGATGGAGATACCTTTGCCTCGACGATGTGTTGGCCGAAAGACAGAGCGACTGGACAGCAGAAAAGATCAACACCTTGGCAAACGTGCGAGTAGGTAAATGGACGATCCTCACGAGCAACCTCAGCATGGTTCAGATCGCTCAAGCTGATAACCGCATCGCTTCACGCATGGTGAGGAATAACGGGATCGTGGCGGACGTGAACACCGAAGATTACAATCTGAGATGAACAGTGGAGTCTACATCAACGGAGAGCAACGACCAGTGGTCAGCGAGAAAGAAGCTGAGGAAATGGGCTACAGACCGATGACATATCCATACCACCCAGAGAACGAACTCTGGATGCTGGAGAGAGTCTTCAAGGATCTGGACGCTTCTGGAACCAGCGCAATCCTCGTCACCAAGCCAGACCCTCGGATGCACAACGATTCAGTCACATGGTTGGAGGTTTGGAAGCGAGTATTTCACAGAAAGTTCAAATCTTGATTGTAAGCGTGTTTTACACTGTTAACGCTATGATGACACTAGAGAACATAGAAAGTGTGCTTAGAACGCATTCTCGGGACGTTTAGGGGTATATATGAACAAGAGACCAGCAAGAAGAAGAGGTGACGCTCAAAAGAAGCGTGCAAAGAAGGACGAACTCAAGGCAACTGAAGACGCCGCAATCAAAGTAATCACTGAGAATGAATCAAGGATTCAAGCATGCTGCCCGAAGAGTGCCATGGAGAAGAGCAAGAACGGCATTCCCAGTAACTCAAAATACAACAAGGAATCAGTCATGGCTGTCATGCGTCTTCTTGCTCAAGGACACACTCAAGAAAGTGCCGCTGCAATTGTCGGTGTGACTGGAACAACTCTCAGTAAATGGAGAGCCAAGTATAAGGACTTCGATGAGGCGTGCGACATCTCAAAGAACCTCTGTCAAGCAGTGTTGATCAACGCTTTATGGAGGCACGTAGATAAGAACCCAAGGACAGCAGAATACCTACTGGAGAGGAGATTCCCGAAGGACTTTGCCCAGACGAAAAGGGTGGATGGTCAGATGACTCACGCTCACACACACGGTCCTAATCAACTGCTTGAGACCCTTCACCGTGAACGATTAAAGCTCGATACTTCCAAGGCTGCTGATACCTCGTCAGTTGTTTCGGACGCGCAAGTCATTGATGCAGAACAGATCAGTGACGATGGGGGTGGTAGGGAGGGGTCGGTCCCCATCTGAGCTATCACAACGCAACACCCCCACCCCCCTTTTTTAATTCACATTGTTTTTGCCTATGAAAATCCCAATTCTATGTCTGCTCGTCGCTTCGTGGTATGGCGAGGATTACCGAAACAAGCCGATGGCGAATGGTCGCCCGTTCTGCCCGGAAAATATGACGTGCGCGCACCGAGAGCTATCCTTCGGAACCAGACTGCTCATCTTCACTCCCACCCGGCATGTGGTGGTGACAGTTACTGACCGTGGACCGTTCGTTGACGGTCGCGAGCTGGACCTCAGCCGGGGAGCATTTGAGAAACTAGCCGATCCGGATCTCGGGTTGGTCAACGTGAACTACATAATACTCGATGACTGACGAGCGCGTGGAAAGGGTCAAGGCACTGGTCAAGATGTGTAGGAGTATTCTCTGTTACCTACCCCGAGCGCAAGACGGTAGGGGGCCGAAAGAGATGATGCTTGAAGCTATCGCAAATCTGGAGGAGGACGAATGGAACCAATGACAATTTTCTTCATGGGGTGCTGCATGGGGTTCATGTTCGGTTTCTTTATCTGTCTGCTGGTGACAGACCGGTCATGAACAAGGTGAGGTCCATACGCAAAGTGTGTGGTCTATGCGGAAGAATAAAGCAGATGATCCACTTTCACAGACGTGCCGCCAGCAAGGACGGTAGACAGAGCTTTTGCATCAAATGCAGACGAGGAGAGAACCATAAACTGAGATGAAATACGAAGTGAAAAATTGTGTGGCGTGCGGCTCGGTAGCTCGGATCGCACTCAAGGGACGTGTGGAATGCAAGAACCCACGTTGCAGAATGACGGGTCCAAAGAACGACCGTGATGCTGCAAAATGGAATGCATTACCCAGAAGGTTGCAAGGTCGAGCGGGTAGAAAGACTCCCGCATGGCAAAGAAAGGGGAAGCAAAGAGTTGAAGACAGCTCATCACCAACGGTAAAGGAGTCCATTGATTAAAATTACGTTAACGCTTGAAGAGGCTGAGGACGGGTCCATCACAGTCGACAAATCGGTCGACATCTTGGATGCCACTCAAGGGGAAATTGCGGTCGCATCTGAATTGGATATCACCATGGACGATCAACTTGAAGAGTTAGCGACTACCCCAGAGGATGACGATGTCTTCGATACTCAAACATTTCAGAGGAACTAAAGAGACCGTGAGCAACCGGTTAATCATTAGGGGTCAACTTGGCGACAGCTCAAGTTACGACTTTCACTCAAGGATCATTATCGATGGTCTATTGAAACGAGGATGGGATCTCTGTGTGGTTCCTTATAATCAAGATGCGTGGTCACGTGTGTTGGACGAGCGGTATGAGCGTCTCATTTCGCGACAACCGAAGTGGGATGCTCCTACCCTCATTATTCATCCTCCAAAGCAAGTGCCAGACGATCCAGACCGGACTATCTACAGCACCATGTGGGAGACCACGAGAATCCCTCAAGCGTGGATCAGACACCTTAACTCATGCCGAGCTGTCATTGTCCCGTCCTTACCCAACATAGCAACCTTCAGTGCTCAAGGGGTCAACGTTCCCCAGCACCCGGTTCCGTTTGGGATCGACACAAAAGTGTTTCGTGCCGCACCGTTTTCCATGCGCGACAAGGTCGTGTTTGGAACGAGTGGCATCTCACGTCACGGTTGGCCAAGGAAGGGTTTTGACGAAGTAGTTGACGCATTCATCAAGGCGTTTCCGAAAGGCGATGAAGATGTCGAGCTGAGGATTAAGTGTTACCCGCGCGACCCGATGCCGTCATGGACTGACATTCGAATTATCAGAGATGAAGGGGAATGGCCAAAGGAAGATCTCGCTGGATGGTATCAGTCCATTGACTGTTACGTGTCCATGAGTAAAGGCGAGGGATTCGGGCTCATGCCGTTGGAATGCATGGCGGCGGGAAGACCGTGTTTACTCCCGGCATGGTTCGGTCCAGAAGCATATGCAAATGAGGGCAATTCATTCCTAGTGGACTACACACTAGTCCCGGCAACAAATTATTACGAAGGGCAAGGTTTATGGTGTGAACCATCTGTTGATCACGCCGCCGCGATCATGCGACAGCTTTACAAGCGACCGGAAATGATCCGGGCAAAAGCGAAGACAGCTACAGTCCACGCACACAAATACACTTACGATAGAATGGTTGAGGGGTATGAAAATGTCATCAACAAATATTTCGGAGTTCATCCGTATGGATATTAATATCCCGGTTTTCAGAGAAGGGACATGGGACTCTGAAATCTGGGAGGAGGCTAGAAACTATCCGGTCAATGACTTTGAAGGCAAAGTTATTATTGACCTTGGGGCGCACATTGGAGGGTTTACGACCAAGGCTGCTGAGTCCGGAGCAAAGATGGTTTACGCCTATGAAGCGTGGCGCGAAAACTTTGATGTGCTGAAACAGAACGTGGAGGGGTATGAGAACGTAAAGATCAACAACCTCGCAGTATGGAAGTCCAGAAGTCCGGTCAAGAATGTTTACTGGCATGATGATTTTGACGCAACAAACACTGGAGGTGGGGGAGTATTTGAATCAACTGGAATAGGTTTTGAGGTAAAATCCATTGGGCTCGATGATGTGTTAACAAAGTCCGGCCCGGTTGATATTTTAAAAATTGATATCGAATCGAGCGAGTTTCCGGTCCTCTACACGTCACGCATGCTGGGCATTGTTCGCGGCATCGTCGGTGAATACCATCACGGAAGAGAGGGTGAGCATACGGACCATCAAGGCAATAAATATGCATACACAATCGGTGACTTAAAAAGATACCTTGAGAATGAAGGCTTTTGTGTCGCGGTTGAAGCTCATGACGAACTTGTAGGAGAGTTTGCAGCGTTTCGGTTATGAAGGTTTGCTTTATCGACACTAACTACAAGTGGCATAACCGGGACAACATTCTTTTTCAAAGTTTAATTCGGTTAAGAGAAAACGTTTCCATTTGTAGTAGGTCGCCAGACTTAGTAATCACAAAAGCTTTTGGTAACGCTATGACATGGGAGATGTTTGATTGCGCGAAATGGTTTTACACAATTGAATCTCCATGTCCAAAGCACCCCAAGCTTGATTTCAGTTTCACGCACGATCCGGATTCAGAGGTCAACGCATACTTTCCGTGCTACCTATCATGGATTAACTGGTTTGATGAGATCGACAGACATTACCCGGCATTCCTTATACCTCCTCAACTTCTCGATAATGTCATTCCAGTTAAACAAGCCCGAAGAAAAACATTTACAGCTTTTTGGTCAGCAAACGGTCCTTTGAGAGATTGCTTTCCAGATCGACTTAAGGTGATGGGTTTTGCTGTGGAGGGGCATGGAAAGTTGTTTGGAAAGAAACCAACAACCAACAAAACAAAATGGTTAACCATGCTTGAAACCAAATACAACCTTGCGTTTGAAAACCGTCTCTATCCCGGATACCACACCGAGAAAATAGTAGAGGCAAAAGCTTCGGGGACAATTCCAATTTATTACGGACACACCGACATGAAAAATCTGAACAAGGACGCTTGCATCAACCTTGCAAATTTTAAAAGCACATCCGAAAAGTTTGATAGGTTGGTAGACTTGGTTCATGACGAGTCAAAGCAACGCCGCATGTGCGAGGTTCCGTTGTTTCAGCAAACACCGACTATTGAAACAGTGTTAAACCAAGTGGAGCGAGGACTTAACCGAGTATCATTGTAATGCCAATTCACAAAAAAGAAGTCAGACTTACTGAAAAACAAAAAGCCTCGGTCGATAGATCGCTAGTCCACTTGGACCGGTTTGCTGAGGAGGTCTTTGGGCTCAATCTATACAAATGGCAAAAGCGTGTCCTCGGTGATCTCGATGCTTCGGGTTCGCGAGTTGCACTCAAGGCGGCCAATGGTTCCGGCAAGACAGCCATGTGTGCGGCACCGGCTGCTTTGTGGCATGCCTTGATGTTTCCCGATAGCGTCTGCGTGACCACCTCGGGGGTTTACCGTCAAGTCAAGGAGCAGTTATGGCCGACGATCCGCACGCTATCGAACAAAGTTAAGGATCTTGGAATTGAGATTAATCAAACTGATTTGCGGATACGTGATCTCAACTCACGCATCGTTGGTTTCTCAACAGACGATCCCGGCAGATTTGAGGGTTGGCACTCTGACAATTTGCTGATCATTGTTGATGAGGCCAAGTCAGTCAAAGACGGCATCTTTCAAGCTATCGAACGTTGCCAACCCAACCGCATGCTTGTCATGTCATCACCGGGAGGCAACTCCGGGGAGTTCCATAAAATTTTCACGAGACACACTGACCTTTACCAGACTCACACCGTCACAAGCTTCGATTGTCCTCACATACCAAAAGTGTGGATTGATCAGCAGATCCACAAGTGGGGTGAAGATCATCCGCTTGTAAGGTCAATGATCTTCGGTGAGTTCATGCAAACAAGCGATGAGTCACTGCTCGTGAACTATGACAGCTACCAAAACTGTTTGCACAATCCTCCACGTAAAGAAGCGGGGAGAATGGTTGCCGGGGTCGATTTTGCTGGAGGCAATGACGAGAACGTTATCGCGATTCGTGAGGGTAATAAAATCAAGAAGATCGTCTCATGGACTGACAAAGACACCATGGCGAGTGTTGGTCGCTTTGTTGTGGAGTTTACTAAAAGCGGACTAGAGCCCGAGAACATTTTTTGTGATGAGGGTGGACTAGGTCGCCCAATGGCAGACGCTTTGCGAGATGCTGGATGGGCGGTAAACCGGATAAATTTTGGAGCGCGAGCACGCGATCCGGAGAAGTTTTCCAATCTCGCCGCTGAGATGTGGTATTCGACAGCTCGGCTGATCGAGAAGAATGAACTTATCCTCCCACATGATGACGAGGTATTAATGGCACAACTGACCAGCAGACGATGTCGCGCGAATAAATCCGGCAAGCTTGAGCTGGAAACCAAAGGCGAGATGAAAAGTCGTGGGCTGTCATCGCCGGATCGAGCTGATGCGGTTTGCATGGCAGTAGGACTCGGGCATGAACATGACTACATGCAGACGTTCGCAAAGCCTACCATCGAAGAAATGTTTTCCGGAATGAATCTTGAAACGACTGATGACAATCGACGAGGTTTTGATTGCGGGTAAAAAGGGTAAATGCTGGATTGAATAAATCCATTTGGTGAGGCAATGCCGAGTTAATGGATTACTCGGATCTCTACGCCAAATCTGCCAACGATCTCAATGATCGAACTCAATGGGAGACGAGGCAGCGTCAATTTTATGAAATGCGGCATCACGGTTTGCGTCGAAAGACTAAGCCATGGCCCGGTGCATCTGACGCTCACTTCCCGCTTTCAGATACAATTATCACCAACCTTAAACCGTATTACGTTCAGCAATTGTTCGCGCTTGATACGGTCGCAAGTTTTGTTTCCCTCAAGCAGCAGCAAGCAGCCTTAACCACCGCTGCCAGTCAGTGGATGGATTACCGTTTAAAGCAACGGTCTAATCTACAGACCGAGATCATCTCGACGATTGACACCATGCTGCTCAGTGGCAGAGGAATCCTCAAGACCACTTACGACCTCGACAAAAATCAACTAAACTTTGAGAACGTCGATCCAATGCATCTTATTGTCCCGAGCTATTGCAAGGACATTGAATCTGCTGATCGGGTAACGCACATCCAGCATTATTCACCGGACTCATATCGTAGGAAAGCTGGGTTCAAACAAGACGAGAAATTCATTGAACGTGTTACCGGCGGCAACGGGAAAGACCGAGGTGACGACAACCGTCATCAGATAGCAAAGCAGAGGGAAGGTGTCGTTGACGATGACAGCAACATCATTGTCATCTGGGAAACATACGTCCAGAACGATGACAAGACGTGGACGATCTACACTTACTGCCCGAGTGATCTTACATTTGATGTGAGACCTCCCATGGAGGTTCCTTACAACCACGGCAAGCCTCCGTTCGTCAGTTGTCAGTATGAGCACAAGGATGCTGGGTGGTATTCACCTCGTGGAGTGACTGAGCTTGTGGCTGTCTTTGAGGCATCGCTTTCCAAGTTGCTTAATGAAAAGAATGACACGATGAGTCTCTATAACAGACCACTCTTCCGGTCCACTCGTGCACTCCCCAACACGGCAAACCTACGTTTCCAGCCCGGTCAAATTTTACCGGAAGATATTCAGCCGATCCCAATGCCAACTCCACCGATATCATTTGATCAGCATATGATGATGCATCGGGAAATGGCGCAACAACGTGTTAGCACACCAGACTTTGGGATCTCCCAGACCCTCGATAATAATCAGAGGAGAACAGCAACAGAGATTTCAGCCATTGGTAATTTATTTACACAATCGGCTGATCTACGCATGCGGACGTTCCGTTTATTTTTGGGAGATCTCTACCGTCAGTGTTGGTCACTGCTCACTCAATTCGACAGCAACAGTCTTAATTACTATTACCTCGACACACTTGAGCAGATCCCTCAGTCAGCAATCCATGAGGCGTATGACATCGTTCCCAGCGGAAGTGCTGACGGTGTTAACAAGCAGTTTCACTTTCAGAAAGCTGTCGCACGTTTTCAGATGTTTGCGAACGATCCGCACATCGATCAAGTCGAGCTTCGACGCTCTGTTCTTGAGGCTGATGACAGTGGGCTTGTTAAACGACTACTCACAGATCCCGGTATCGAAGTAGCCAATCAAGCGGAGGATCAAGCTGTCGAGCTGTCAGTCATGAGGATCGGGTTCCCGGCTCAAGTAAAACCGAGCGATGATCACGCAACCCACGTCAAAACGATGCTTGATTATCTTGCGCTCAAACGTGCTCAAAACGCTCAGACAGATCCGATTGAATTGCAGCGCATCCAAGAGCACATCACCGCTCACATGGATCAATTCCGCGAGCAAGACGGCAAGGCTGCTCAACAACTCACCCTAGAAATACAAGAAGTATCAAATGCGATTAATGAAGTTAATCCGGTCGATGCGCCGATTGAACAGAATGGTTCCGGGGGCATCCAGCCCGGAGTGGACTCGGGAGGAAGCGGAACTGTTGCACCAGTTCCTCAGCAGCCGAGTGGGACAGAAACTTAAAAGGGTAATTTTTGTATGGATCACCAAGCAAGCAATGCTAACGGTGGATCAAGGCGCTGAAAAAGCCTCTTACAATGTCGGATATTCCGCCGGTTTTAGGGACGGTATTGCCGCTCTGGATACGTTGGTCACGAATGGACTGCTGACGGATGCTGACAACGAAAACGAATATGACTGAAACGATGGATCGGGACGCAATGCTGCGTCTCATTTCGGGCGAAAATGAAGCAGAGTCGCCCACTGCTGAACCAGAGGAAGAGTCAACTACAGTGGAAGAGTCACCCGCTGCAAACGAACAGACTCAGACGGATGAATCTCAAACCGAGATTGAATCAAATGAACCAGAAGTCGATGCAAAAACAGAATCAAAATACGAGAAGCTCAGAAAAGCGGAAGCGCGCCAAGCAAAAACTTGGCAAAAGCTATCCGAAGAAAAAGAGCAACTCAAAAAGATGAAGGAAGACTTTGAGTTGTCGCAAAAACAACTTGAAGAAGATCGCGTAAAACTTGCGGATCAGATCGCCAGTGGAGGAGATGAAGCAACGCCCGATGTATACGAGGCAGTAGCTGAAAGGTTCCGAGACCAAGGTGAACCCGAGCTTGCAGACGAGGCTATCAAAATGGCTAAGGAGGCAAGAGAGAAGCGAGAAAACGCGAGCAAAACGCTTGAGGTAAATAGATTCAAGAAGGAATGGGCAGACTCCGTGAACGAGATAGTCAAAGCGAAGCCGGATCTTAACGATCATGATAGCGAGCTTTACAAAGCGACTGAGTATTTACTCAAAAACAAACCCGCTTTGTCGACTTACTCAACTGGGTTTCGAGATGCTGTTGAGGTTGCCGAGTATTACGTCAACTCGCAGAAACTTGAAACGGTTAAAGAGCAGAATCGAAAACTCACTGAAGAGTTAAACAGTTATAAACGAAAATTAAATTTAGGCACGAGCGATGTCCCTCGCAGATCGGGCCCGAAGGGATTTGAAGACATGAGTCGCAATGAACAACGGGAAGCGATACTGAAGATGACACGCTCTGCATCAAGGTAAAATATTATGGCAGACACAACAATGTCCACAAGTGCTGGTGGGGGAACAAATGACATCAGCCAAGCAATGCAAGACTACTTCTCTCGTGAACTACTAGACACGATTGAAAAAACAGTTGTTCTTGATCAGTTCGCAATGAAGTCACCTCTACCCGCCAAGGGTGGTGGTCGCAACATGACCTTCTTCCGTTATCTGGAAGGGGATTCATCAAACGTGACTCAGTTGACTGAGGGAAGCACACCTACGACCAAGGCACTGGAGCTCGAAAAAGTTGAGGTCGACTTGGAGCAGTATGGTCAAGTTCTCAGCATCTCTGACATCGCAGATGCAACCGCATTGTTCAACAACATTGAGCAAGCCACATTGCGTATCGGTCGCGACAGTGCTTTACACTTAGACAGCATCATCCGAGCCGAGTTGTTCAGCAACGTTACCAACGTCACTGACATCTTCTCTGGATCTACAACTTCTTGGGGAACCAGCATCACAGCGGCTGACGCAAGTGACTGGCTCGACGCGGCGACGGCCTTAAAGATCAATGCTGCAACTCCTCTTGACGGAGGATTTATTGCTGTTGTTGGTCCTCAGCAAGCACGTGATTTGCTGGCTGATTCGGAGTGGCAAGAAGCTCATCATTACGCCGAGCCACAAGCTCGATTGCGTGGTGAGATCGGTCGCATGCACGGTGTAAGATTTATTGAAACAACCGAGCCATTCATTGCGAATGACTCAGCTTCTCAATACACCTATGCCGCTGGTGGTGACACTTACGGGTCAGTTGTTATCGGGGCTCAAGCCTACGGAGTTCCAGAACTCTCCAGCCAGAGCACATACAGTCCGAAGGTCTACATCGTCAATGGCGCTGACAAAGGTGATCCTTTGAATCAGAAGATTCTTGTCGGTTTCAAATCGTTTTTCGCAGCAAAAACAATTCAACCTAAGCATGTCGCTCGTGTCTACTCCAAGACCGGATATAGTGCTTAATCATTATGCCATTTAGCATAACCATACCAACCGAGTCGGTCGCCATGATGGATGGTGAAGAACAAGTCATGCCTCAATCCGGGGACACTGTCTCCGTAACTATTGAAGGCACGGTGGAGTCCATAGGTGAGGGAGGGGTTTCCGTTTACGCAAACACGGCAAACGGAGTGGACCTTGCCGGTGACGAACCTTCTGAGCCGACTTCGGATCGGGAGGGGATGCTCGCAATGCTCGAAGGAGCGCAACTGTAATCATACGCACTGAGGGGAGGGAAACCTCCCCTCGTTAATAATGCCAACCTACACATTTGAAAACGAATCCGGGGTCCGGGCCGAAGCAAACAAACCTATAGGCACAACGACTTTTATCGACCGTGGAACCACATGGAAACGTATCACCGAGCCAGAGGGTTTTCGCATGCATACCGGAGCGCAATTGCCCGACCAAAAAGAACAAATGCGGCGAGGTTATAACCGGCTGGAGAACAGAGGTTGGAACAGTAAATTTTCTAAACAACAAGTAAAGCGAGTCTGGGAATTATGAGAGATTTCATGAACGGTCGCGGCGAGTGGGTAGCAGACACATCTGCTCACACCGGGAACATAAACTACATTAAAGCTGTCAGCGATATCACTGTCAGCGCATACACCGGAGCACTGACCGGGTTCCCCGGAAGCGTCAACATTCAAGCCGGAGATTTAATCCGGATCGATGCAACATCAGTCACGCTGAGTAGTGGGACGGCAATCCTTTATCACGAGTAATGAGAAAGTGGTTCATGCTGTTTTTTATGCTCCGGTCGCACGCGACTTTGCACGAGCATGATTTCATTATTACCGACACCGGTCACAATCTGACTGATGGATCAAACTTAATTATAAAAGACCATGGCTAACGTAAGAGTTAAAGATCTTCCCAACGCGAACACACTGGCGGATGCTGATGAGTTAATCATCGACAGCTCAAGCGCCGGGACTCGCCGCATTTCATACTCGGAACTTAAATCCGAAGTTGCTGGTGATTATGTAGCGGCACCGAGCACATACAAAGTTGCGACACTCGCATCCGATAACAAACTCGATCCAAGTCAAGTTCCAGACACACTTTCTCAAGGACTTAATTTCGTTGGTGTCGCAAACTCATCCGGGGATTTAACGAGCACAACGCAAGGCGACTTTTACGTCATCCAGACCGCGTTCGGCTCATACGCTGTAGGCGACCAAGCTGTTTATGATGGCAGCAGTTATGTAAAAGTTACAGACGGCACGAAGCAAATCGGTGAGGGTGGAACCGGGGCTACGACTCTTTCGCAAGCCCAGATAAATCTGGAGATAGGAAATATCGGCACGCAACCACAAGACATTCCACTCTGCGGATTCTTGGGCGACCTCGCATTTCAAAGTTCCGAGGGAACTTCACTGGCAACGCTAAAACTAACGAACCTCCCAACCTCCGCACCGTCAGAAAGCGGCAGCGTCTGGAATGACTCTGGCACTCTTAAAATTGTCTCTTAAAAATTATGTCGATTTCAAATTCCTATCCACAACAGCGGGCCAGCCTCAACCTAGACTTTGCTAATTCGGGCAAGCTCGACAGTCGTATTTCGTTTTCGAGGACAGACACGCCGCCCACATATGCGGCGCCAAGTGCTGTGCATTATTGGTCCAATGAGAAGCATCTGAGTTCAGAGAATCTGCTCCCGTATTCCAACGACTTGTCGCAAAGCGCATGGACAAAATCCGGAGCAACGACCCCAAGCGCAAACAACGCTGCCCCGGACGGAACCAGCACAGCGACAGCGTTGATAGAGAATTCATCCGCCAGTATGCATGCAGTTTTTGACTATTTCCCCTCGACCAGCGGTAGTAGTTATTCGTTCACAACTTACGCAAAAGCGAACGGGAGGACCAAGTTTCAGATAGTCGCCGCAGCAACGTCAGCGATCGCAACGGTCACTTTCGATTTAACAGCAGCCACCAGCACGCTTTCCGCTGGGTCCGCAGACAGTCACAGTATTACAGCTATCGGTTCTACGGGTTGGTTTAAGTGTTCAGTGACAGTCACGGCAACGGGAACTGGAACCAATGCATACTGCCAAATTAACATGCTCGATGCAAGCGGTGCAGTTAGTTATACCGGCGATGGAAGCTCGGGACTTTTTCTCTGGGGGTGCCAAGTTTCCTCAACGGGCCAGACAGTAGTCAATCAGACGAGCGGGAGCATACATCGCGAATATTCCAGCACCCTCAAATCAGTTTCCAATGCCGGTGACCCTCGCTTTGAGTATGACCCCTCTGATGGTCAGTCAGACGCTGGAAGTCCTTTAGGACTTCTGGTGGAACAGCAAGCCACTAATCTCTACCCCAACAGTGGTGATATGACTGGCAACAGTGGCGCGAAAGTTAACGTCGATTCCAACGTAGCAATAGGTCCAACGGGAGGCTTGACAGCAGACGCTCTGAGGCTGGACGCGAATGACGCAAGCCAACATTATCGGCAATACAATTTCGCCGCAGCAGCATCAACCGCGTACACTTTTTCCGTATACGTAAAAGCCGCTGGTTTGAATTACATTGCTGTGCGGTCAAATAATTTATTCTCGAGCAATTTTACTTATTTCAATCTGTCTAACGGAACCGTGGAGGGTTCACCAGCGATGAC
>Ga0208767_1002631_pt1 | contig 13410 bp, 12 predicted proteins | sample VirMetDEL_Mar_21_FD_184514 | JGI IMG/M metagenome (GOLD analysis project Ga0208767, IMG submission 184514) | Aqueous microbial communities from the Delaware River and Bay under freshwater to marine salinity gradient to study organic matter... | ecosystem: Environmental > Aquatic > Marine >... | reverse complement strand
ATATATTATTTGTAAATGTACTTGACCCTATGCTTGTGTACACTCCTGAATTTGATGTCGCAGCACTTGATGTGTTTAAGCCTAAAAACTTTTGTGTACCAACAGGCTCTGCATATACAAACCATTGTTCGGATGCATCTAAATTTTTTGTAATTATTAGCTCAGGTGCTTGACTTAATCCGTGTCCTACAGTAGCAGTTCCTCCCGCTGTATACTTCACAATGCTAAACCCTGCTGCATCATTAACCGATACAACACTATCTATAGTACCCTCTGTGTTTATCTGTGGTAAGTTGTCATCGTGGTCTCCTGCTTTCCAACACCAAGCTACGTAATCGTTAGGAGCTCTGTTAGTACCACCATTGTTACCAACCGTAAATCCATTATCATTAAAAGCTGTAAACCCTTCGTATGGTGAAGAATTAGTAGCTTCTGCACCTGCTGAATCACTTGATAATTGTTTATTAATACCTCTTATACTATCATAAATAGCGTGTGGCTCTGAACTTGTCCTACGCTTTATCCAAACAAGGTCAGGTTTAAAATCCGTTTCAATATCTTGTGTACTATCATTCCCTGTATAAGTAACAACATCAAAGCTATTCTCTACTGTTGGAGTAGTAGTGTCAGGGTCTGCTGCTATTGCAAGGTAGATAAAAGTGTCAGTTGCATCGTTTATTGCATCGTCTGTACCTCTAATAACAAATCCATCAGAAGTAAAATCAACTCCTATACTTGTTGCACTATACTCTGCACCACTTGTGTTAGGTGAAAGTTTACTATCTCTTAAATTAGCAGTATCTCTTTTGTTATCAAATATAACCCAATCGTGTGCGCTACCAGCATTTTTAATCATTAAGAACGCAGGTTCAAAATTTGTCTCAACAAAAACATCACCATCACTACCATCTGAAGTATAGCTACCGACTTTCTGTATTCCGTCTACTGAATGGAAGCAGTAATGTACAAAAGTTGCAAGGTCATATACTTTAATTTTTGTGCCATCTACATAATCAGTATAAGTTATGTTTACTCCTGCTGCTGTTGAATTTAAAATGTGATACTTATTAGATATACTGTCTACGGTTAGCCAGACTCCTGTTGAATCTGTTCTTTTAACTATCATTAATTCAATATCAGAAGTAAGCCCTGTTTCTATCGTCTGCCCACCACTTACACCACTTGAAGCGTCATATTGTATAATACTAAATCCTGCTTTAGTATTTGTAGAAATACCTAAAATTTTAGATTCAGCTAATGTACCACCATCTAATCCTGCTGCACTTGCAGAAGAATATCCTGTGCCATCAATGTTAAATGTATCAGATGAACCACCTGCATTAAAGCACCAAGATACGTAGTCTTGACTGCTTTGATTAACTCCACCGCTACTTCCAACTGTAAAGCCATTTGAGTCAAAAGATGTTATTGTTGCGGTATCAGTACTTTCTGCATTAGTAAGATTTGAATAAATCATTTTTGTAGCACCTCTTACCGAATCCCCAAGATGATGTCCACTTGTACTTGTTCTTTCCTTTATCCACACCAAATCAGGACTAAAATTTGTAGCCTCTTGGTAAGTTACGTTAGTAGCAGTACCATCATAAGCGTAGGTTACGTTAGAAGCTGTTCCATCGTATAACTGTTGCTCGTCTCTTGCGTCTCCATCTAATTTGTAGTGAGCTACAAGGTTTGCAGTTGGTACGCTTGATTCGTTGTATAGATTAGTTACATCTGAACTGCTTAATGCTGATGAGTAGATTCTTACTTGGTCTATTGAGCCATTTAAATATCTTGTTCCTGATGATAATCCAAGCTGAATAGACGATATTGTTCCTACTGTATTTGAAAGCGTTAAACTTCCGCTATCAACTAAAGAACCATCTATATAAGATTTTACAGTCGAGCCATCATAAGTCATAGCATAATGCTTCCAAACATTTTTTGCAACTGAACCTGATGGATTATAATTGTATTCGTTAGTAGTATAATTTCTTAATAAGAATCTTGATGAATTTGCGCTGCCCCCTGCTGAAAAAACAATAGTTGTGTGGTTAGGGTAAGTTTGATTGTCAAATAATTCTAAAATTGTATTTTCATCAGTATCTGATACTACATTACACCAAGCCGATAATGTAAATGTAGATGGAGAAAAAGTTGAAGTAGGTAATACAATCTTACTACTACTCCCATTAAAGATAGCAGCACTTCCAAACTTACCACTTGCTCCTCCTGTGTCATTAGCATTCCCGTCTAATTGGTATAGTGCTACGCCACTATTGTCATTAAATATATCCGTAGTAGCTATTGTAGTAGAAGCGTGTGTTTCTCCATATAGAGTAGTTACTTCTCCGCTGCTTAATGCTTTGTTAAAGATTCTAAATTGGTCTATTCTTCCTGTTCCTGAAACTGTAGAATGACCTATCCGATTACTACCTGTACCATTACTATGAGTTCCATCCCAACTATTACTTCCTACTTCAGATTCATCTATATACATTTTAAGTCCATTAGTAGAATCTCCTGTTACAACAATATGTTGCCAAGTGTTTGTGGTTAAATTATTAGTTACATTAAAAGTTATATTTCCGCTACCAGAAGTAAATAAAACTCTCAAATTATTATTAGGCTCTTTATCTATTCCAATTATTACTCCATTAGAAAAATAAAAAGGTATGATTTGTCCTGATAAAGTCGAATTAAACCAAAAAAATGAGATAGCAAACCCATTACTTGATGTATTAAAAGCACTTGTCACCGAATTAGGTAAATCTATATAACTACCACTCCCATTAAATACAGCACCTCTATTTATATACCCTCCAATACGTTGAGTACCTCCGTTTCCTTCGTAGAGTACGGTGTTGAAGTAACCTGATGGTAAATTAGTATCTGCTTCCGCTACCCCTGTATTTATTAATTTTTTACCAATCATATTATAAACTTATATCGTAAGTAATAATTGATGCCTTTGTAGTTTTAGCGTTTATCTCACTTTCTTTCGTAGCTACTGTGGTTCTTATAGCTGCTCTATCGTCTAAAATAGATTGTGGTGCTGCCGTTCCTCCTTCTGCTTCTCTCACAATATACCAATCGGTCTTTGATAACTCACTATTAGCATTAGATTTTAAATTTGCAATTTTACTTTCTTTTAATTCAGCAACACTCTGCGACCAAGTTTTATTTGATTTATCGTATGTAAACTGCGAATTAGCACTATCCCAATAAATCTCGCTTAAATCGTGAATCTGTGAATTATAACCATCTGGTAGAACTACATCAAACAACCCTGCCGATCTTAATTCTCCTTCCGTCATAGCAGGAGCATTTAAATGAACCCCTGTTGATGAATAAAACATTTTAGGCACTCCCTCGTAAACCTTTATCGTTCCGTTTTTATTAACTGCTTTCTTTCCCATAATTATGCTTCTTGAGATATTGATGCCCATTGTTCTGTCGCACCATTAGTTGATACTATTTGTATTAGGTTACTTACCGTTCCATCGTAAGTTCCTGTAATTGTCTTAACCGATGCAGGAAGTGTTAAAGTATGGTCTCCTGTGATTACTAAATCCTTAACCATTCCTGTTTCCACATTTGAGAAAGTCAAAGTAGTGTTTCCTGATAATGTTTTAGTAAATACTTGTGCAGTACTGAAATCTACGTCACTTGCAGAGATAACCGCAGCAGTTGTAAATTCTGTTCCTAATTTATCGTAATCTACAAAATCAGCACCGTAAACTTCATCGAAGTTATCGTTCACTTTGTCGAACGCATCTCTTAGAGCATCGCCTGTCCCATCGTTAGCAGTACTCCCAATTCCTATAGTCTGTTTAGCCATTTCTTTTTATTTTATGATATTATCGTTGCATCTGCTTTATATAACGTAGAATCAGCTTTTACTGTCGTAGTATCTACTGAAAATGCGGGGATCAATCCTGAACTTGCCCAACAAGTCGGTGCAGAGGGATCGTGAATAGATAAACCAACAGTATAGTCATCGTCTAAACCGAATCCCTTGTTAGTGATCATCTCGCAATAAATTTTACCCCAATCTATGCTATTTGCCATTTCTCTCTTTTTCTTTTTTCTTAATATAGTTTTTTAATTTCACTATATTTTTGTCTTTCGGTTTGTATCTTTTTAAAGCACCCATCCGTGGAATAGCGAATCTTTGTCAGGATATACATCCTCATTGTTATTTGTATTATACTCAGGATAACTGCTTATATTAAATGTAACGTAGTCAATCATCCTTCTTGTATAATATTCTGCTCGATCTTGGTATTTTGTTACTAGAAAATTAATTTCATTTTTTGAAGGTACTTCTGCATTTTCTGCAGTTCTTTTGAAGATCCCTCCATTTTTTATCTTGTATCCTGCGAATGGTAAGTATTCTACCATTGCGAAATTAATCAGCATATCCTGTAAATAGTCATTTACTAGGGTTAAATAAGCACCACTCAGAGAACTTGCAATTATGTCCGCAGAGATTTTATCGTATAATTTACTGCCGATGTAATTTTTAACGTGGATCTCCTGAGCAACTTTTACGTAATGAATAAAATCGTCTGTATCTACGTTTCCATCTAAAATCGTACTCCTTACTAAATCCGCTCTCTTAATAAATAGTGCTGTTGCCATTATCCTTTATAATTTGGGTGATGTCCTCTGTTCTCCATATCAATGGGTGCGACTGCTACTTCCTTAGGTTGTTTAGGTAACTTTAATCCCTCACGCACCGCCTGATTTACGTTTTTAAATCTAGTGCCGAATAACGCATCTCCTCCCCAAGGCTCTCCATTAGTTTTTAATCTCTTTTTATAGATTCTTCTCTCCCACCGATGAAAGCAGTTAACCCCTCCTTTAAACCTAAAAATTGAGTATGCTTCGCCTTTATGTCCTAGCTTTTTGTTTACTCCTCTTTTCTCCATAGAAATTATATCTTCCTTGCGATATAGCTTTCCAATTCTTAGCATTCGAGAGCAAAATAATCTAGAATCTCCCTGAGGTTTTTTCTTTGTACCCTTCACATATTTATAACGCACCTTAAATAATTTAGTGTCGATTTCTGAATCTTTATTTGCAGATAATTTTAATCCGTTTAAATATTCCTCTACATCGAACTCCTCAGGCTCTTCGTCCTCTAGGATCTCACTATCTATTAATTCGTAATCCTCGTCTTCATCCTCTCCTAAATCCTCTAAATGATCTAGCCACTCTCCTGCGATTTCATCTTCTAAAAAAGGTGCTTTACTGAGTTCCTCTTTTACTCCTGTTTCCTCTTCTCTAGTTTCTCTGTCTACATCTGAATCGATTTCAGTAAACTCTAGAGGTTGTAATGTTTTAAAATATAGATTTAAACTAATTCCGTTAATAGCTAGTACCTGATCGAACGCATCGATTAGCAAGTCTTGAAATGGTCTAATTACTACATTGTCTGTTAGGATCGAAGCAGTTTTTAATTCATCTGCATTATTTCCTAATCCCGTTTGGTCTTTAATACCAAATAGCATAGGAGATACGATTCTGTGGCTAACTAGTATTTTTTTAGAAGATTCCGTAGAAAGGAATTCATATTGGTTATGTGCATCCGATAATTGTACGGGATCTATCGATGCTGCAGTTTCTGAATTATCGTTAAATGATAAAATGAATTTACCTGAGTTAGATGTCCCTGAGAATTTATCATAGATTCTCCTTTCGATTAATTCCCTCTCTTCGTCATTTGGCACTCCATTATTGAAGTTGATTAACATCGATGGTGCTAAACCATTTTTTATATTATTGATATGATAGTTTGCAATTTCCTCCTCTAATTCAGCGTACTGTAACCCTCCCTGATAATCTACGGGCGAAAAATAATAATATCCCGCTCTGTAAGGTTTTACTACGAATATCTCGATGCTTTCTTTGGATTTACCAAATGCAGGAATTCTTTTAGGTTGATCATTAGGTTTTATTTTACTCCAATCCGAATGGTAATAATATGCATTGCAATTTCCCTTTTCATCAGCCTTCTCCGCTCTTAGAGTTTCTATTGGAAAGTGTTCTACTCTAGCAACTGTTTTTCGATCTTTAGAATAGATTACTTGCATCGAGCATTGCCCCATTAATTTAAGATCATAAACCAACTTTCGCACACAATCTTTGGTAAATAAAGATTTCATTTTAGCATACTCCTCAGGCTTCCTGTTACTATCCGTAGCATCTAATCCCTTCCCGTAGATCATATCACTAACCCCATTGATAATTGCATTGTTAGTGGGACTTCCATTATATCGATCTATTAAATAACTATAATAGTCATTGTCCTCTCCATAGGAAACCCAATCCTTATTTCTGTACTCGTGTACTTTAGGAGTTGAGTAACTGCTTAAATTTACTATGCTTATGTCTTTCATATAATTACAAATTCGTCATCGTAGCTTGTATCACTTGTATAGATACTATCATTAACCGAATAGGTTTCGTCCTGAGATTGGTCGATTCCCTGATCCGTACAAAATATTTTATCTCTATAAATTATAGTTCCATCTGTTTTTTTGAGAGTCATTTCGTAAAATTTCCCTTCGTCCAAAGATACTGTTACAGGAATATTCAAATAATCCCCATCAACTGTGTTAGTCGTGCTATATGTCGCAGTAGTATTTAGACTTTCATCTCTGATCTCTAATGTCGTAGAGGTTGCATATTCTCTCGGTACGACTTTGAATGTTTGCTCAGAGGAACTAGTAGTTAGAACTTTCATATCAATATAACGCAAGGTAATATTATTATTGCAAAAAAAAGAGGGCGAAATGCCCTCCTCTTCTCAAATGAAAAAACTTTATTAAGTTCCTTCGGTAATTGTTACAGTAGCTGAACTCATTCCATCGAACGGATCTGCCACAGTAGGAGACGCAATAAACGCAGGTGCATTAGTCTCCTGAGCAGTAAAGGTTAGTGAGTAACCATTAAAATCGCCAAGTGCAGTTCCCGTAGAAACAGTACCCGCAGTTACGTCACATCCTTGCTCTTCTCCCATCAGCATAGCATTATCATTATAGTCGACAACACAAATGTGAGGTCTTCCATAAGCCATTAGTCTAATTTCTTTGTGATCTTCTTTAGATAATCCTTTTAATTGGATAGTCAAAGATTGCTCAAAGAATGTAGTCCCATTTTCTCGTGAACTGTTGATCGTAGTCTCGAAAGAATTCGCACCCTTTAGTTCATATTTGTAAGCGTTGAAAGTCCCACTTAAATCCGTAATTTCGTCATCAGTTTTGGTGATCGTACCTAAATCCCCATAGTCTATAAAATAAACTGTCTTGATGCCTCCCGTAGAATCTAAACAAGCCTCTTTACGCCCTCTAGTTAAATCGCAAGCCATATTATAAGGTATTAAAAAAGGGTAGGTAGGCTTTTCGGCTTACCCACCCTCTTAGATTAAAATTCTATTTATTAGTTAGCAGAGTTTGTAATTCCGTATGTTACAATATCGTCGATAATACCATACTGAACACCCGCAGTAAATCTCATTACTACTCTTACATTCTGAGAACCATCTAAGTCAGCCATATCCAATAGCTTAACTTCGTTGTGATCTGCTAGTAAGCCTGTGCCGAAGTATAGGTTAGATTTCTCAGCAGCAACTGCCACGTCATCTCCTAATCCATTAGCTACAAATAATTTGATGCCATCAAAACTTAGTGAACCATTGTTCCACCATTGAGTTCCCATATCATTTGTACCCGCTGCACCTAATCCTGAAGATCCAAATCCGCCTAATGCTCTTACATATGCTCTCGCAATATTTTGAGAAACATAGATGTTAAGATCTTCGCTTCCATATAGTGAAGAAGGTACTGCATCAGCAATCTTGCCTAATTCTGTAATTACGTTAGCAGCAGTCACAGTAGTACCAGCCACCTCTTGAGCAGTAGGTAAGTCAGCATCTGCAGCTAGAGTAGTTGAGAATCCATCAAACTGTCCATTGTTAGAAGTATCTCCTCCCCAAATTGACTGCTCAGTTCTTTGTGCAACTTTCGCTGCAACGTGACCGATTAAGAAATCTGCGAAACTACTAGGTAAACTTTGGTGTGCTGAAAGCCCCATTGAAACTGCTTCCCAATCAGATTGGAAATCTGCTTTACATAACTGTAAGTTCACTTGCTGATATTCAGGCTGTAGAATTCTTTCAGTTAATGTTACTGTACTTGTAGGATCGAAATCACAAGTAGCGTCTTTGACAATCGCATTAGTATCAACTTTCTTAATAACCTCTTTAAACTTTACGTTTGGTTTTACTGTGATACCGCCATTAGCGATTGTACTTCCCGATAACAGAGCCGCTGAGATGTATTCTCCCGCAAATTCCCCTGCATACGTAGTTGTAATTGATGTAGTTGTTGCCATTTTTTATTTTCTTTTTATGTTAGCAATTCTTTGCAATACTAAATCCGTAGTATTTGTCGGTCTGTTCTGAGAATACAGATTAAATTTTGTCTCAGTTTCTTTTTCTGGACTATGCGCCAAAGGTTCAGCAGCAGCTTGAGAAAGTTCCTCTTTGAGTTCCTCAATCTCTTCGCTCATCTTCTCCTCTTCCTTGTCTTTATAATCCCCCATTTTTTCGATCATTCCTTTGATCTCTTCCACCATAGAAATAACTTCGCCTAACTCTTCTTTAGTTGCGTAACCCATTTCTTCTTTTTCTTCTGGCTTCTCCTCTTCGGATTCCTCTTCCTCTTTTTCAGCTTTGATTTCAGCGATAACACCTTCCTCAGCAACTTCTAAGATTCTGCCATCCTCGAGTTTGTACTCTCCCACAGGTAATGCGACTGACTCGTCCTCTGTGAGAATAAATACTTCGCTTCCTGCATTGAAATCTTCCGACTCTAATACAGTACCATTCTCGAGGTTTAATTTCGCTAGAACAATTTCTTGCTCCTCTGATAATTCTACCCCTAGAAGGCTTTTAATCTCGTTTAACATATCTTTAGCTTTTTTCATATCAATATTACGTTTAGGGTTATTTATTTTGCATTTTTAAGGCGAACAACTTTGTACCGACATATATGTCCCCTCGGCACTATATGGAGGCACATCACTCGAAGTCCCGAGAGCAGTCATAGTTAATTGAGGATCTGTTGAAACAAGTGCGTCATCTACGTCTTTATAAACTAAACCGAAAAACAAAGCACCTCCTCTTATTTTATTATTTGATGGTGATCCTGTTCCATCATCAGCATACATTATTAATGCAGTTCCTGATCCTCCTAATGCTCCATCAATAATATCCTGTGTTGTTGTTGGGTATTGTATACTTCCTGATCCTGTTTTAAAGTGTATTCTAGAGATTGTAGAATCTGCAAAACCTCCTGAACAAGCATCTGCTCTCGTAGAGAACCCATCAAATTCGCTATTTGCATTGGAAAACCATCCGAACTCTGCTCCTTCAGCAGTATCCGTACAATTAATAGACTGTCCTGTATTAGAATATCCCGCAGGAACTGTTATTGCAGCGGTGTAAGTTGCATTTCCGCTTGTATAGGTGCTTGGACTTATACTCGTAATTGTTCCTAAACTAACTGTTCCCTGTCCTGTTGTAGAATCCCCTACGTTTCCATTAGCCATATTGAAATTAGCATCGGAGCAAATGAACGTAGCTAACGCATTAGCAGTATCTGTACAATCGATTGTAGATCCCGAGTTAGAATATCCTGAAGGTACTGTTATCGTGGCTGTATACGTTTGAGATCCTAGACTATAAGTGTCGGGGGATATAGAATCTATTGTCCCTAGAGTAACTGTTCCTTGTCCTGATGTACTATCCCCTACTGTTCCATCTGCCATACTAAATCCTGCATCAGCACATTCGAATACAGGGAGTGTTGTAGTCGTAGTGGTTGTTGTCGTAGTAGTTGTGGTTGGTAATCCGTGATCTCCCTGATCATCACCCGTACTATCCGTAGAATTTGTAAAACTTCTTTCAGTATCTTCATTTGTTATATCGCTTACCCCTAAACCTGCCTCAGGTAATGGATCTGTATTAGTGGATCCTAAAGATTGACTTGTATCGGTTTGCGTAATTGTCCCATCCGAATCCTGAAAAACTCCGTTAACAAATGATCCTGTAATCGATCCTATGCCCTGAGAAAAATAGTCTTCCCCGCAACACTCAATTGAATAGGTTTCCCCATCTCTACATAAACACGCTCTTTTATTTCCTCTAGGTATTGGATATTTCATTAGCTTAAACTTCCATTTTGTGTTCGTTGTGTAAAATATTCTATATCCCAAATAGTAGAAGTTCCACCGTGTGATTGGATATATAAAGATGCTCCATTATCTAAAAAACTTTGGTCTATATAGTATTGAAACATATTGTGAAACACTTGTGGTATTGCATTTCCTTTTATATATGCTAAGGCAATATCTAAATTTTCAATTATACCACCACCATTTTGAATAGATAGGTTTAAATGCGTTTGGTTAGCGTTTGGTGCTTGTGCTTTCCATTCAACAGTAATAATATAAACATCATTAAGATTTTGACCATATATTTTTTGGTTTGAACCATTCTCATAAAAATCAATAGAAAGATGACTTCTAACAACGTTACCCATATTATTTGGTAAAACAGTTAAAGTGTCAGCAACTAAAGATAATGGTGCTGCTGCTGTATATTCTGTATCAATATATCTTGACCATCCTAAAGATTTAACACCTCCTTGTGGATAAACAATTACATTTTCCGAATTGTGTCCCATATAAAGAGCATCACTCGTTCTTAGCATCGCTCCATTTTCAATATTAACCGAATCAACTTCTGCTTGGTTAGTATCTTGCACGTGAACTCTATAAGATGTGTTATTACTTGTCGGCATTATTTACTAGATTTTGGATGTCCTTTCGGTAATAGATCGTAATCATTTGTGTACTTTGGATTCTGTGGTCTTCCATTCTTTACTAAATATAAAAACGCATTAACCCTTGCAAATCCCCATTGAGATGCTGAACTAACATTAGGCGAATGACTTGTATTAAACGCACCGAGTCCTCTTTGATAAACACTAGCCAAACTTCCCACAGTAACTCCGTACCCTAATTTCTTTTTGTATCTCTCATTGAAATCGTCGGATTTCTTTTGCAAAGTTGCTCGATCCTTGGCAGTCACTTTTGCCCCTGTTTTTCCCTTAGCAGTTCCCTTTGCACTTCCTTTTCCTTTCGGGTTTTTATTAGGAGTATCAGACTTAGGTGCTTTAGGAGATTTATTAATTCCTCCTCTTTTACCTACTTTCGCCAATTCCTCTAATTCATCTAGCTTAGATTTCGCCCATCTCTTTCCTGCTAATCCTCCCCACAGTAAATAGCTTATCGTTCCACAGGCTTTGGTATCTCCTTCATCGTAATACTCCTCTGCTCTAGATAAATACGAGTACATTCTCTTAATAGTAGATTTGGTCAATCCTTTTCCTGATGCTAATTGTCTCGCTCTGATCTTTCCGACTTGAGTAGCACACTTGTTATTTACTTTCTCATTTAATTCGATTCCTTTCTTAGCATTATTCTTTACTGCAGTTGGATAATCGGAATAGCTTTCTAGTTCCTCTTTATCGCCATTTAAAAGACTTCTAAGCGAGTTTAAGATACTTTCCTTCTCTTCCTCCTCTATTTCTGATAAACTGTCCTTAATTCCTTTCTCTTGCGGTGATTCGGATTTGTCTGCAAAGTAGCCTTCTATTGAGAAACCTTTTACTTTTCCCGATTTGACGTATTCATTCCATATCTCGTCATTATCAACTTTGATAGCACCCATCCAAGTCCCTAAAGCTACATCCATACCATAAAGATTGCTCTTGTCTTTCTCTTTATCTTCTACGATCCAACTCTCAACTAATGTTAATCCATTAATACTGTGTTCGTGTTCTAAGGTACTTTTTCCCTGATTCCCTTTTTTAAGATACAATTCCGATGCCTTGCGTACTGTATCTCTAGAAAAATATATATAGTAATTATCTTCCTTGCCTCTTCTTAAAATAGGTTTGTTTGGAATTAATACGGGTCCTAATAGGATTCTTTTTTCGTCATCTAATTTTGCGAATTTGACTTCCTCGATATCTTTTAAGGCTACGAAGTCCTCCTCGATCGCAGGTTTCTCGACAATGCTAATAGCTTCGATACCATTTAGCTCATCGTTTTCATCTAATATTAATTCTACTATTTTCATCCTATTGAAGCTTTTTCGTTGGTTTTTCTATCTAATGCTTGTTGTGTCGTAACCTCTTCAGCTACTACAAATGCTTTTACAGGCTGATCCTCTCTATCTCCTATTGCCTGTGCAACTTGGTTAATCGGAGATGCTCCTACTACATTAACGCTAGGCACTTGACTTTGTGCAGATCCTCTCGCCCCACTCATTGATGCACCTCCTCCCCCTGTAGGATCGACTGCATTTATCGATTGTACTTGTTTAATAGCAAACGCTGCAGCAATTCCCGCTTGGATAAATGGATAAGGTGGAAATAAAGCGGTGATTGGACTGTCTTGAGCAGTTTTAAAAGCGTTTTGAGTACCCTGTATTCCTGAGATAATAGCTTGTGCAGTAGCAGCAGCTTTCGCAACCTTACTATCTTTTTTTGCAATCATTCCTATAAGCTGGGATGTTTGATTCGCAAAACCCATCGTTAGATTAGCTTTGTTTTTTTCAAGAAATAACTCCTCTTCATTTTGCATTATTTTGCCGCTCAATATTGATTGACTTGCCTCCAACGCATTGTTTATCTCTAGTCCTTTAGCCTCTTGGTCTTTCTCCTGATCTTCCTCCGCCTGTTTTTGTTTTTTACCCCTAAATTCATCTTGTACCGCCTGAATCTTTTCTCTTTGTTCAGCAAACTCGTCAATTTCCTGTCTTCTAAGTCTAATCGTTTCTCTAATCGCAGTATTGATTGAACTTCGAACCTCTCTCTGTCTAGATAGCTTTTTAGATTCTAATTCGAATACTTTAGCCTCTAATTTAGCCTGTTCCTCTAAATCCTCTCTTGTAGATTCCGATAGCTTATTTTCTTCGATCTTAGCATCCCTTCTTAACTTAGCAGCTTTGATCTCCTGATCAGTAATTTCATTTTCGATCCTCAACGCTTCTGCTAAAAAATCTGCTCTCTCAAACGCATTAAATCTCTCTATGTCTTGTCCTTTGATTCTTAGTTCATTAATCTTAGCATTAGCCTTTTGTCTTTCGATTAATAACTCTCTGTCTATTTTATTAGCCTGTGCGATTTGATCTGCAATTTGTCCTGCTTTTTCGAAATCATTTACAACCTCTTCCGTAAACGTACTTACACTATCCGAAAACTCAGAGAATCCATCCTTAGCCTCTCTTAGTCCTGCCATTAATCCATCCGATAATGCAGTCTTAAAAGCATT
>Ga0208767_1002630_pt1 | contig 13410 bp, 6 predicted proteins | sample VirMetDEL_Mar_21_FD_184514 | JGI IMG/M metagenome (GOLD analysis project Ga0208767, IMG submission 184514) | Aqueous microbial communities from the Delaware River and Bay under freshwater to marine salinity gradient to study organic matter... | ecosystem: Environmental > Aquatic > Marine >... | reverse complement strand
GTATTTAATTCCTGCCAACTGGAAATCGTATCCTTTGCCACTTGAAACAATAGTCTTCCTAAGTTGCTCGTCCGAAATTGGCGTAAGGATTCCAGCCTCAATGTATTGCAAACGAATTTGCTTCACCCAGCTTTTAGGAGCATCAATTTCTCCACTTACAACTGGTTCAAGAATGTCAACAATTAAATCTGCGTCCTCAAATATGTCACTCTGTTCTTCGATGTATTCTCGCAACGGTTTAGTGAACTTGGACGTGTCCATCTTTTGCATAACCGCATCGCGATTAGTTTTTGGCGTTTCAGCCTTAGCTGGCTCCGCTGGCTCTGGCTTGCCTAACTTTGCAGTGTCGGAAAGAGCGACGACAACATACATCTTACCAGACGGAGTTTCTCTTATTGAAACTGCGGAATCAAAGCCTTGGTTTTTAAGGGCTTGCAATGCTTTGCCGGTTTGCCGACCCAACTCAGATTCGCGAGTCATCTGCGTGTCATAATCTCCCCATTCCTGATCTGTAACTATCTTTGGGTTTTTAAGTTGCAAATTAAATTCGGCAACGTCTCCGTAAGTTTTTGCAAACATTTCGTTTGATATAAAATAAGAAAATTCATCAGCAAGTTGCTCTGGTTCGCCTGACTTTGAACCACGATACATCGGAATATTTGCAATGGCTTTTGCAACCTCCTGAGCTTTTGTAAGTTTCGGAGCTTTAGGCTTTGCAGATGTCTTTTTAGCTGAAGGTTGAGGGACTGGAATTTGCTTGCCGAATAAAGCCCCTAAATGAGAATCAATTTTCCAAACTCTTTCAGCTTTAATCGGAACTTGGGATTTAACGTATCCATCTCTGGTTTCTTTTAAGTCACCACGCGAAGCCTCAACGATATAGGTAGGTTTTCCAGTTTTATTTGGATTGTCCCGTCCCGTGTTAACATACGACTCCGCATCGTGCATTCGTTCAGAAAAACTTGTACCTTCCCCTTTTACGGAGTAATCTTGCCTGCTTCTTATCATTCCATCGACCGCCACAGTTTTTACATACTCTGCTTCGGTCATCCCGCGATATATCTTGCCTTCTTTTTGGAGTTTTTCGTATAATCCTTCTTCACCAACACTGCTGTCTCGGTCGCGAAATTTATATATAGTTTGCGGCAATGCGGGTGCTGTTGGCTTTGCAGGACTTTTTAATTCGCCATCAATCTCCTCTTGCATTAACGTGTCAGACATCTGAATGACTTCTTGCAACGCAGTCATTGATCTCTTGCTTAACCCAAGAGCGTCTCTTATCCAATTCATAAACGCATCAAGCAGATTTTTGCTTCGCAACTCTGCCTGCGCTTTTGACCCCGCAACTTTAATTCCAGACAAATACTCTCGAAACTTAGGATTGCTAAGTCCTTGTGCCAAAAGCTCAACTTCATTAACAGCTACTTTGGGAAGCCCAAGATTTTTCTTGGCTTGAGCGTAATCATCTCCAATAAACGACTTTTCAACTTCATTTGCAATCGCAGTTAAACGGTCGAAAATCTTTTTACTTTTATCAGTAATTGGATCATCTTTGTAAGCTGCATCGCCCGCCCGTTTCCCCTTTGCTTTGTGAATTTTAACTGCCTGACGTGTTGCCGCATGAACAAACTCATGCAATAGCACTTCCGGCAAACGCTCGTCTTGTCGTTTGTTAAGCTCAACTGTGTGACTTTCTGCCTTGTACTGCCCAAATGCAGAAATGATCTCGCCTTTCTTATTTTTAATATCATCAACAATTTCAAGTTTTGGGAAACCTAACTTTTGCTGAGAGACCGCATTTTTTAAATCAGCCCAAAGTGCTTGTTGGTCTGGAGTAAGATCCATGCTATCCAGCATTTCCACGTAATCGCGTTTGCCGGTTTCGAGAACGTCAAACTTTCGTTTTGCCGGTTTAGGCTTTTTAACCGTTGGTAGCGGAGGTGCTTTTGGTTTTTTACCAGTCGGCAATGCGGGTGGAGTTGCCGGTTTAATCGGCGGTGGCACTGGCTTAACGGGTTTCTGTTTCTTGCCCTTCTTTTTTGCCTTTGGTTTTTCTACAGGCGTGATCGGCTTTGCAGGTGCTTTAGCAGGTGCTTTAGCAGGAGCCTCGACAAACGCTTTCATCTCGTCAATAAGCGATTTAAACTTGTCGGTTTTTGCTTGGTCTATCTTGACCGATTTTGCAAAATCGAAACCAGTTCCAAAAGTAATATAATTTTTTAGTTTTTTGTAGTCAACTTTACCCGTAACCCAATTTATGGGCATGCTATTGTAAATTTCAAAAGCAAATTGATTGTCCGGCATTGTCAGTCGATTATTGGCATGGAAAATTGACCTGCCAGTTGCATCCATCAATGATGTTCTTGTTTTTACAAATGAATGGGAAAGACCTCCAATAGTAAACACCTCAGCTTTCTTGCGTTGAAGTTCGCTAAGTTCGCTAATAAAACCTTGCTCCTTATATTGGGGAAACAAAGGCACAATTTTTTCTTGTATAAACTGAATTCGTTTAACGTGTTCCTCTGCTCCTTTCAAAACGTCTGTTCTTTTATTTTTTCTATAGCTTGCCACAGTTTGTGGCTTAACACCGTTAACTCTATTTTGCAACCAATAATCGACCTGCTCAACGCTAGGTTGCGAGCCAAACTCGCTAGTAGGAAACTCAGTAATCTTTTTGCCACCCTGTTTGCCAGTCCACGGCTCTGCTGGCTTTGTAGCTGGCTCTTCTGGCTGAACAACTGGCTTTGCAGGCTTCGCTGGCTTTTTCTTAACGACCTTCTTCTTGCCTGTGCTTTTTGGAGGCGCAACTTCACCAAGTTTGACAAACTCTTTTTTGCCATGATGCGTCCAAACAACTCCGTCGTATCCTGCAATTTTTGCCTTATCTAAAACTTTTGCCATTGGAGTGTTTTTAGCTACTCCAAGTTTGCTTTTTGCGTCTATCCAATTTTCAGCAGTAAGCGGATTTTTAAACGTAAGTGTTTCTGCCTTGACTTCTCCGTACCCTGCTGCCGTAGCTTCGTCCTCAGAATAAAATTTGTGGTTGCTGTCACTTTTTTTGCCTAGATTGCCTGGCGATTCTCCGCGAAACGCTTTAACGGTAACAGGCGTAGGTTTAGTTGCTGATTTTTCTCTTAGCTTGCTTATTGCTTCTTCGGGTGTAGTTTTAGCAGTAACCTCTATGCCGTTTTCTTTTAAAACACGTTTTACATAGTTATTAAGAGAACCAATAACGCCGCCTTCATCTATTTTTCGTAATAACTCTTGACCCTTTTTAGTAATTGCTGGTGCTGTTGGTTCAACAGGCAGCTTTTCAACCTCTGGTTCGGTTGTTACTGGTTCAACAGGCGGCTTTGCTGGTTGCTCAGTTACCTCTGGCTCAACAGTAGTTTCTGGAGTTTGGTATTTAGAATTTAATTTTTTAATTTCCTGTTTTAAGAAATTCTCTCGCTCAGTCCCACGACTACGTTTTAATGCTTCTTTATTAAGTTTGTATAAATCGTTAGTAGGTATAGAATCCCATACCCCTTTGTTTAAACCTCTTTTTTCCAATGAATCTTTTAATTTCACTCGGTTCTGTTTCTTGCCCTTGCTTTTTAATTCTTTTTGACGCTGTGCCTCTTTTTGCTGATTGCTCCAATTTGCAAATTCATCTTCAAACGTTTCAAAATCTTTAAACTTGCTGGCTATTGCTTGCTGATTTGCACCAATAATTGATTCAATGGTTGAGCGAGGATTTTGTTCTATAATTTTTGTCGCAGAACGAAAAATCTGTTCTTTGGTAGCTACTTGTTGAAGTTCATTAAATTCGCTTCCCGTAACAGGCTGCTGCTCTTCTTCGCCAAACATCTGCATCTGCGTCTGACCGACCTGTGGCGGCTGCTGAGGGGTTTTTTTTGAAGCAGGTGCATCAACCGCCCCCTGCATAAAATCTTCCGGCTTGGGCTGTTGTTGTTCTTGATTATTAAGAAATTGATCGTACTCTGCAAAGCCTTCTTCAGGAACAATTTGATCGACAGGCGGCAATTGTTTTTTCAAGTATTTTGAAAAACCGGACATGGCTTCTTTTTCAGCCTTTGTAGGTTCTGGCACAAAATCTTTTGAACCAGCTTTGTCCGAAATTGCCTGTTTGGAAAAATCTTTTTTACCTTCCGCATCAGTAATTATTTCTCTTAATTTTTTAGCTTTTTCTAAAACTTCTTTCCATTTGTTAAGCCTGTCTTTTCGACTTGGAACTTTGTCAAGCGGAGTTTTAAACTTATACGCATACTCGCTTGCAGAACTTACCCACTTTGGCCTGTTTGCTCTTTCCTTTAAAATTTTATCTATTTTTACTCCCTGCTCCATAGCTTTAAATGCTGCCATTTCAGCAGATTTTTTAGCTACTCGCCCGCCAGCACCAACCACCCCCAAGCCAACTAAGGGGGCGAATGATTCATACATTGCATCCACGCCTTCTTGCACGGCTGCTTTTCCTGTTTCAGAGGTAATGTCAAGCTCGCCTGTTTTGTAGGCATCCTGAACAGCCGCGCTTAAAGCCCCTTGCAAACCTTCTTCAGTTAATTCACCGCCAAGCTTAATTGTTTGATCGTAAATTTGCCTTTTAAACCGGCCTAAAATTGTCTTGCCAGCCACTTTTCCTAAAAATGGATTTGGAACTATTGACTCAATCGCTCCACTTAACAACGCCGTTCCCGCAGCCACCTTGGTTGCCGTGTCTGGATTAACACCAGCTTCCAACAACTGTTCTTTTTCTTGCACGTACACCATTGGGGCTTGAGCAGTTGTAACGCCAACCGTCGTTCCAGCCCTTGCTGCCAGACCTGTAGCCTTTGCTCCCAATCCAGCAATACTTGCAGCACCCTTACCAAGAGCAGCACCTGCCCCACCTCCCACGACAAAAGTTGTCATTGGAGGTAACATCTCAGCCGCACCGTAATAAGCTTTTTCATAAAAGTTTGGATCTTGGCCTTTTGCAGATGCTTTATTTGCAACTTCTCCTGCAAAGCTTCTAACAAACTGAAGTTCTTCGGGATTTCCACCATCCAAAGCCGGAATCAATTCCATTAACGGTTGCGACACTTGCGCGACACCTGCCCCAAGTGCCTGTTTGGTTCTGTCTATTATTCCTCGATCTGTGATACGCTTGTCATTGATTGCCACATTACCTGCAATTAACAAGGCGTTTCGTTTTTGCTCAAGACTCATAGATCTTAATCGCTTAAGAAACCTTTCCCTATCGCTTACCGAATCAAGTAACTCAAAAGCGTTTTCGTAATCCGCTTTAGCTTTTTCTCTTATCCCTTTCCAATCTACTGTTGGGTTTTCTTTAATTAATTCGCTGTCGTTTAATTTTGTTCTTTTCTGATTTGCCTCAGACCTAAAAAAATCGCCTTTCCAATCTTGATAAACTTGGCCTACTTCCGGCGCACGACCAAGCTTGTTTAAAAACATTTGCTCTTTTGGCATTTCCCGTTCAAATCTTGAAGCGTCGTCAACTTGCTTTTTTATTTTTTCTATTGTTGACATTTCAGGCAAATCAAAAGATTGCCTTGTTGGTTGCGGGCTTGGGGCTTCGTAACCAAGGTCAACTGGGAAAGGGCTACCTATTCCACCTAACGATTCCGTATTGGGAATAACGTATTTATCTTGCGTGACCATTGGTTCGGCAACAACCGACTCTGCAACTGCTGGAGAATCCAAATTGCCTTTGATTGGAGGCTGCGAATCGCCAGCTAAATTGTCTTGGTCAATTTGTTGCCGAATTTTTTCTAATGTTGTGAGATCTTGCATTCTACCGTCCTCCAATTATTGCTGGCTCGTTCATCATTAGCAGCTTTTCTTTAGGTGTTAATGGAGTTTTAATTATATCACGCTTTCCCGTTTCAATTTCGTTATACAAAACTTTTGCATCAACGTTTTTGAACTCCGGCATTGTTGGAGCAGGCGTTGGAGTTTGCGCTGGAGCAGGCGTTGGAGCAGGCATTGGTGTGTTAGATTGACTTAAAACCGATTGAGGCTGTGCTTGAGCAGACTGTTCCGGAGGTAAAGCAATGCTTGCTGGAGGTGAAGCAATGCTTGCTGGAGGTGAAGCAATGCTTGCTGAAGGTAAAGCAATGCTTGCTGGAGGCCCAGTCTTTGCGCGTTCTAAAACAGATTGCCTTGGCTCGCCAGTGTATTCATTGACAGGTGTTTCTGCTGGCGGGGCAAATGCACCATATCGGCCTTCAGTTCCAGTTGGAAGTTGGGCTGGAGCTTCGGTAGGCGGTGGATTTTTAAAACGGTCTATTGCGTCAAATTGTTCACCTGCCATTTTAAGCCTTTCTTCTACTGAATAAGGCTCTTCTGTTATACTAGACACTTCTTCAAGGCCAGCGCCTTCGCTTCCGTAATTTCCAGAGTTTGAAGCAGGTCTTGTTTCTGGCATTTTTTGCCAGTTTTCCATAATGTAATCCATCCTGTTTTCCTCACGAGTTTTCATTAACTCTGGCGATTTTTTTTCTTCCTCCTCAGTTTTTGGATAATTTGGACTTACAGACATTGTCGAACCTCTTGAACTGTCAACAATGTCTACGTTGTATTTTGGAGTTTTTCCGTCCGGCAACATTTGGTTTTTGTAACGATTTGCAAAAACTTGCGCGTCGTCAGGATTTAAAAGTGGCGACTCAAAAATTCCACCTTGTCTTACAGTAAATGGAAGCACATCTCCTGAAGGTAACGTAAGCCCCTTAAGCATTGGGTCTTGAAAAATCTTGGATAGACCTCCTTGCTGCGGTTGCCCTCCAAACCCAGCATCTTGCGGCTTGTAGCCTTCCATCACTTTTGGAGTTCCATCACTACCCAATACAATTGGCAACTCTTGACCACCAAAATTAACTCCTGTCATTGAGTCGTTAACAATTTGGTTAAGCGTTGGCGACGGCTGCCCAGCAGGATTGTTTATAATTTTTTCTTCCTCATCAGCTATCTGATTGCCAACCATTTCTTTTTGACTTTGGTCTAAATGGGCTGTGTCAGAGGTGCTTAACTTTCCTCTGTTGCTGGCAAGGCGATTAAGTTGACGAAGCTGCTCAGGGGTATACAAGCTTGGGTCATAGCCAGATTCTCTAGCGTATCGCTCTTGTCGGCCACGAATTGCACTTTGCGCACCCATCGTTCTTTGAGGCGTAAACCCTCGGCGGTTTGCCAAACGGCCTTGAATTAAACGTTCTCTAGGAGAGCGGTCAAGTCGGTCTTCAAACTCGATCATTGTACGACCGTCATCAGGTCTCACAATGCCAGGATCCATGGCTCGCCCATCGGGTATTGGGGGAAACATGTTAGGCGTTGTTCCAAAGTTAGGATAACGGTCTGCGGGAGAGCCGTCGACCATGTCCTGCCCACCGACGTATCCACCGCCGTATCCACCGCCACCGGCAGATGGAGATGGTGACGAAGGTGCATTTGGAAAAAACTGCGAGGGTGGAAGGTTGACTGCTTTTCCAGCCTTTTCTCTCGCATCTTCCTTGTCTCTCTGATCAAAACCCGCTTGTTGATAATCTTTTCTAAAGGCAAAATCCTCTGCTCTTTCTTTTGCACGCAAATCGGCTTGGTTTTTTGCAGCCTCAGCTTTCATACGAGCTTCGTCTTGATCTTGAGCTATTCGACCAGCTTCTATTGCCGCCCGTTGCTGCCTGTCAGCACTTTCCTTTGTCAGCCTGTCATACCTGTTGCGTTCGTCCTCTCTTTTAGCGTCACGCCGATCCAACATACCCTGAGCCATTTTTGCAGCCTGTGCGCCAGACTTCATTCGACCCTTTTCTCGACCGACTCCAAACGCTGCTGCCCCGACTAACGCTGGATTTCCATATGATATTGTGATCGGCATTTTTCTACCTTCTAGCTACATGTGACTTGTTCAATTGTTAGTTCAGCATCCTTACCCTGCTGAACACCGCCATCTATGTCGTACTCTTGACCTGTACCGCAATTTTTCTTTTTAAACGAAACCGTAAATGTCTTGGTTTCGCTGGTTGTGTAATCGTAATCCCAAGTAATTGTTTCCGTTGTTCCGTTGTCAGTTACCGTAGGACTGTCAGAGGCAGAAACAAACTCAAAATCAGACAACAAATAACTAACAAAAGTTATACCCTGAAAACCGCCGTTCCACGCACCGCCAGTGTTGTTAATAATTGTCATTGTAAACGACCACGCAACTTGGTCGCAGTATGCGGTTTCGTGAATGTTCGTTGACATATCTGAAGTAGATTGAACTCCAATGTCATTAATCACAAACCCGCCCGCAAGCGTTACATCTTTAAACGCAACACAACAATCGCAAGTTTCACAACAACACCCACCACTAGGCGCACGCATTAATTTGCCTGTAGTTGGCTTCCTCAGCAATCCTCCTCCTGCTCCTGTAAATAACGGCATTAAGTCGCCCCCCAGTGACCTTTGGGGCAAGTTGTAGTACCCCATGAAAGCTTGTTCGGAAACGTCTCAGTGTCGTGAATGTAACAACCGCATTTTCGGTGCATACAAGTCCCAACTATCTCTACATCTTTAAGCCTGCTTGGAACGTCATTCCTGTCTATTTCCGCAAACAATCCATCGGGGCAGTTTGAACAAATTTCATATCTTTTATTTATAACTTCAAGCGAGGCTTTTGGGTTGCCTCTTGAAGCCTGTCTTGCCGCCGCCTTTGCAAAATTTGCTGCCTTTTTTGCTAAACTTGGAGCTTCTTTTAACTCAACTGAACGCTCTCCCGTTGCAACGTTTATTACAAGAATATGATCCCCGCGATCAAATTTTCTAATTTTTTTAATTGTCATTACGGGCAATCCTCAATGTCAATAATTAGTTCATCTTCCTCTCTGCAAATCTGATCAACAATTATTTGTTTTTTTGTTTGCCGGATTTCGTTGTTATATACATACACATTCTCAACTACCCACAAACAAGTTTTTTGACAAGCCTCACAGTTTGGAAACCCGCCCGTAAAAGTAATCGGAGCGTACAAAGTTACGTCTCGATTTGATATGTCTGAAACATAAAAACAAATTCCTTGAATTTTTATGTATTGCCCCACGTAAGCAAGCAAATTTTCATCTGTAACCCATTCCCTAGTGCCTCCAGCTATTTTTGTCCCGTCCGCTGAATTGCAATCGTCAATAATGCTCGCACAATCGTCGCAATTTGGAGTCAAAAGAAAAATAGGCTTTTCGCAATCATTGCAAGTTCCGTCTGGGTATTGACTTAAAACTGTAAATGGAACACCCACAAACCCTTGGTTTTGCACAAATTCTCTTAATATGTAACAAAGGTCGTCTTCGGCTCTTCTTAAGACATAAGGTATTCCTTTTTCTGCGTAATAAGTCATGTCGTCGTAGGTGTAAATGTCTGGCGCACCGTAGCAGCCTTCCATTCTCCAGACTCCACATTTATTGCAATCTTCAAACATTTCTAAAATTATCACGTCAGAAGCAGACTCGCACTGCTCGTAGCTTTTGCTAACTGAATAGCAATTGCCGTCTGCCGTCATTACTGTAAACCCAACATATGAATCAAGATCAACGTCTAAATACGTTCCTGTAGCGTCGTCTAGCATTGTGGCTGAACGGACTTTTATACTTCCATACAAGCCTTCTGAGCATGATGCAAAATCGTAACAACCTGAATCTGCACAATCTTCGCAATCGTCATATTTTTCAAAACTGTTATTAACGTGAATTGCAGTCGTAGGGCAATTGTTAAATCCATCAAAAACTTTGTAACATCGACCTTCGTACTTTATTACATCGCCTTCAGACAACCCGTGGTCGTCTTTGTAAATATAAACAGTGTCATCGGGAAATGATTGAGGAAAGTTTGGGTCAGGAGGACACAGTTCTAGCCGATAGCAATCAAGGCAAGACTGGCAATCTTCAGACAAACCAATTAGGTTTACATCCTCTGCTCCAACGCAACTGTCAGCAATTTCAACGGTATAGCAAAAACCATCGTCAAGAAGAATCACTCCACCTTCACTAGCAATTAAATCAAAAAAGTTTCCGCTACCTTTTTGATGTTCTTCGCAAATGTTTTGAGGAGTTGTTATTTTTATTATTGACGGGTCTACGCACTGGGTTAGCTTGTAACATCCGTAACACGTTCTGCAATCTGGAGTAACCAAGCAAACGTCTGGGCATATTTCAGGAATGCAATCTGATTTTTGCTTAACTTTCCAGCAATCGGTTTCAAAAAACGCTGAATCACGAAGTCTTACAACCCGACCAATGTTATCTGACAACAAACCAAGATCATCATCAAGTTTAATGTCATAAGCTAAAACCTTTTTTTGGTCGCTACATCTCTCAAGCTCTACAGCAGCAGGGTCTTGATCAACAAACACTCGCCAAAGTTTTTCGTCTGGAAACTCAATACACATTACTTCTGTGTTTTCGGGGATACTTTGGTCGTTGTGCATCCAATCCAAATATACGCGAATCTTTTCGCCGGTTTCTATTGCCTCCACGCCGTCAGTCGGGTTGCGCCATACAGTAACAACCCCGTGGTCGTCTGGCTGAATCTCTTCGTCAGTTACACCAATTTTAATCTTTACAGTCGGCCACAACGGGGAATCGTTGCCAGATCGCGAATCATAAGGCGCACCGTTACGAAAGCCCTGAGCAGAGTTATGCCTAACCTGCCTCCGACGAAAATCATCACCATCTTGTCCGTTTACGCGGATTGCCATGTGGCCGCTCCCGTTTCACCAAGATTAGTCGCCAATTGAGCCATAGCGTTGTTGTCTGGGTATGCGTCCGTTCTTCTTTCGACAAATCCAAACAACGAAGCTGCAATGTCATTTCGACTGTCAAGTTGGTATTTGAGCAATTCCATATCTTGTTGCATTGTGCGGCCAAGTATTTCAGCCTGTCTAATGCGAACCTGAACTAACTGCTGATACAAATCTGTCTCCCTTGCCGACTCCCAAGTAATGGACTGCAACAACGACTCGTAATACTTTTCTCGCAGCCCAAGCACTGCCAGCCTTGTTTGCACCGAAAGCGTAGCAATCTTGTGCCTGATCTCAGCCGAAAACTGACCATGTTGCAATCGCGATGAAACAATTTTAGATGATGCGTCAATTGCTTTCATGCTTGCGTCTAAACCACCCAGCCTCATTTGGTATTGCTGCCCATACAACGTGTGCTGGTTTTGCAATTTCTCTCTTGCCAGCTTGTCATTAAGCTCGGCAATAGCGTCATTGCGATCTCTTGTGTTGCGGGCTGTAATGTCTGCCATTATTCCTGAAGAATAAAACCCTCTATCAATCATGGCTTGACTTTGAGTCGCCAAATCTGCATCAAACTTTTCGTTTATTCTTACAAGCTCTGTTGCACCAAGATCAACAAGGAATGCCTTTGCAAGCGTCTGATGAGCAGTGTAATCGGACACAAGAGTTGTGCCTAAGTCAGCGTATTCATTGTTAAACGCTGTAACAGCAACGGCAAAGTCATCTATCGCAGTGTCAACGCCAGCAATAATTGCTGCAACGTCTAACCCGCTTGTCATTGAGTCGTATTCTGTTTGTGCTGTGTCTGCTGCATTAGCCCAAGTCGTCTTAAGCTTTGCCAACTCTGTAGCTCTGTCACCAGAGTCTTTGCTTTGAAACTCAGTTTTATAGGAATCGTAGTCTGCAAGCGACTCGTCAACCTTGTTTAGCATTAACGTGATATAGCCATTTGTGCCTTGAGACTTGTCGTCTTGGAACTCCTTGACTTCTGCTTGATGCTTGTCAAGCATGTTCTGCATGTTAAAGACAACGTCCTCGTAACGCTTGTCATTTGCCGACCTTCCCTCGTTAAACGAGTTGGTAAAGTCAACAAGCAAGCTGTAAAGAACATTCCAATGCAAAAGCCTAGTTCGTGCCATTAGGTAAGTTGTTACAGGAGGCTCCACAGTATTGTCTGTGTTTGCAGCGTTCAACTGCCAGCCTTGTGCTAAAAGCCACGGCAATGCCTCCTCGGAAATGCCATCCACGACGCTGGTAAAGTACCAGCCGTTCATGTTTGGAAGACCTTTCCAAGCAGGCGTTATATCCTGAAACTGTGGATCAAGTTCTGTATGCGGCATTAGGACACCGTAATTGTTGTAGGTTTAGGAAATGAATGAGTTGTTGAATCTCGCCACAGGTAATACGTTCCTGCATCTAGAAGGAAAGTAACAACTCCAAAATCGTTAGTAGTAAGCGTTCCCGCTACTACGTTTGTGCCGCCTGAATCTGTGGTTACCCAGCACTCAACTCCGGCAACAGGGGTTCCAGACGACGTTACGGTTATTGGATAGGAGATAGAGCCTGAGCCATTGAGGACTGTAACGTCCGCTTTAAACACATCTTCGCGTGAACCATCTGTGAAGTATGTGTAAATTGCAGCAGCAGATGTCCCTCCGGTCAAACTGTTAGCGTCCACTTGATTCGTGACAGTAAATGTTAGCTGATCTGTTTTAACTTTGACCGCATCGACAACTGTATCAACAGTCGCAAGATTTGCCGCAGTCGCTAGGTCAGTCAACGCCCCACTGTTTGGCAGTGCATCAGTCACCGTCTTAATAGCTGTTTGATTTGTCAACGTTGCAACCGAACGAACAGTTGCTGTCCAAGTGTTGACATAAGTCACGCCGCCGATTACGCAACTTTCAGTGTAGTGTATTTGTGGTGATGCAACTGTGATTGCATTATCAAGCGCAATGTTGTGCCGGAATTGATATGTGCCGGTTGTTCCAGCAAGTTTTGCGACGTTAACGCCAGTCGTGCTTAATCCCAATTCGGCTTGCCTTCGATAACTTAGAGTAGGCAAAGAATCAGCATCGACTAGCTGACCGTCTGCGTCATAAAGGCTGACAATCCAATAAATAAAATCGTCATCGAGGCAATAAGTTGTTGGTCTGTTGCTCATGATTTTTACCCGAATGGAAAGTATTGAGTTGGATTGTTAATGTTAACCCCCGACGACATTTTTTTTTCCCAAGCCGTTTGCAAGTCGAGTGCGTTAAGCATGTTTTTGCCTAAACGACTTGACGAAGTTCTGAGATCGCCCGTCGCTGCATTTACAACGCCACTTCTAGCAAGGTTCGTGTTGCGTGCGATGATGCAACCGCTGGCGTTCCATGTTCTGGTGAAATCTGGGTTGGGAGTGTCAACGTAGGTTACGTTGTGATAAGTGTTGTCGGTGCTTGTGATATAGCCGCTGGTAGTGGAGCCATTACTAAGCGCACCAAAGGCTTGGTACAAATTCTCAAAATGATTGCCGCAAATAACTGCATGATTTCCGCTGTTGCCAAAAACGATTCCAGTTCCATTGCCGCTCGTTCCAACGATAAGATTGCCTAGTGCGATAAAATCTGAGTTTGAGCGAAAAGCTTGGGCAGCGCCTCCAACGTAGA
>Ga0208767_1002628_pt1 | contig 13412 bp, 19 predicted proteins | sample VirMetDEL_Mar_21_FD_184514 | JGI IMG/M metagenome (GOLD analysis project Ga0208767, IMG submission 184514) | Aqueous microbial communities from the Delaware River and Bay under freshwater to marine salinity gradient to study organic matter... | ecosystem: Environmental > Aquatic > Marine >... | reverse complement strand
GATGAAAAATTAGAAAATAAAAATAATGCTATTAATAGATTAGAGCAAAAAATAGTAGAATTAACTGAAAATCCAAAACAAAATACATTTATTGATAATAACCAAATAAAAGTAATTACTACAGAGTATGAAAATAAACTAAAATCTACTAATGATGAACTTGATAAACTATTTTTAGAAAATCAACAACTAAAAGATATTATTCAAAAAAATAATAATTCAGTACTTAATCAAAAATTACAAACCTCTCATAAAAATAATGAAAATTTAAGAAATGTTATAGTTGATCTAAAAAAACAATTAGAAATAGCACAACAACCCCAGCCAACAACTGCAATATCTATTGATACTGAAATGATAAAAACTAAAATAGATAATGTTAGATCTAATTATGATAATTGTATACAAACATTAGAAGACGAAGTTAAAACATTACAAGTAAAATGTAAAGGTTATAAATTAAAATATAAAGAGTTAGAAAAACAACAAAACTTACAACCTCAACAACCAACACAACAACAACCACAACAACAACCAAAACAAAATATTTCTATTGATAATCAAATAACAAAAGAAAATATAGAAAAAATATTTGATATTATCTATAGTAATTATTCAGATCAAAAAGTAGTAAATAGAATTAGAGTTCATAAAAATCAATTAAAAAATAAATTATTATTAACTGAAACTAAAGATGATGGTAAATTAGATTATGGTTGTGAGTATTTCAAGAAAATCATAGAATTATATAGTGAAATAAGTGATAAAAATACTCAAATAACTAAATTAAATGGTGTTATTGAGTTTTTACAAAATAAATAATTATTGACTATTATTGACAATTAACAAATCTATAGTAAAAAAAAGTAAATTCAGTATAAAATAAATCAATATTTTAATATATTTTTAAAGTTATAAATAAAAATGGACGGATCAAATATTGTAGATGCTATGCTTAGAGGTATTATGGTGAGTGCTGTTAATCGTGCTGTATTCAAGGGTCAGCCAATTTTCTCCATGGCAACTGTGAATGAAGGCGTACGCCTCGGTGGTGCTGGACTTGTATATGATATGGCAGTAAAACCAGCAGTCAAACAAGTTCTACCACAACTTCCACTACCAAATGGTAAATAAATAATTTTTTTTTATAATTATTTTCTAAGTTATATTAAATGGATCAAAAACAAAAAGATTTATTATTTGGATTAAGTGAAGAGGTAAGAATAAAATCACAATTAGAAAAAAAATATGGAAAATTAACAAAATTAGATAAATATAATAATTATGATTATTTTAATGATGATTATTTTATTGAAATAAAATCAAGAAGAATAAAACATGATAAATATAAAACATTATTTTTTAGTAAAAAAAAATTAGATAAAGCAGAAAAAATATTAGAAAGTGGTTTTAGAGTAATATTTATATGGAATTGTATAGATGGATTATATAGTTGGGAATATACTGGATCTAATGATGATGAGTATTTTATTGCATACGGAGGTCGTTGTGATAGAGGTAAAGATGAATATGATGATTTAGTAAATGTTAAAGTTAGATATATAACTAATGTTAATTAGTTATAACTAATAATTATTAGATATATTGTGATCGATCCTCTAAATATTTTAATATTAATTAGTTATAACTAATTATAGTTATATTTTTTAATATTTTTCTTTTATAATTTATATTAATATGAATGTTGATTTAAGTGAGTATGATTTAGATGAACTTCCAAATTATCCCAGTATTGTTCTGAATGGAAAAAGACGGGCTGGTAAGGGTATAATGACCAGATTTATATGTTTTCATTACTTCAAGGATAAAGTAAAAAATGCATTTTTATTTAGTCCAACAAGTGAAATAGCAAATAATCAAATGGATTTTATCCCAAACCATTTTAGATATAAAGAGTTTGATCCGGATGTGATAGATAGAATATTAAAAAGACAAGAATATTTAATTAGACAAGATCCAAAAGGAAATCATCATACATTAATTGTAGTTGATGATATTATTTCTACATTAGATAGTAAAGCACAGAAAACCCTTGATAAATTATTTATTGCGGGAAGACACTTCCAAATATCTTTGATTGTATGTTTTCAATATGTAAAAAGAGAATTTAGTACAATACAGAGAACTAATTGTGATGTAATTTTCTGTTTTCAACAAAATAATTTTAATAATAAAGAAAGTTTAGTTTTAGAATATTTGAATACAACTGATAATAAAAATGAAGGTTTTAATTTATTCAATAAATATGCTGAAGGTTATAATTGTTTAGTAATATCTAATACATCAACCAGTAATGAATATGAAGATTATTGTTTTACCATGAAAGCAGATATAATAAAAAGAAAATTTAAATTAGGTAGTGATTATTAAATATAACTAATTAATATTAGTTATAACTAATTAATAAATATATTTAAAATAATATAATGTATAAATATAAAATGGATAGAATCAAAAGTTTATTAAAAGTGATAGAAAGTCAACAAAATACAATAATGGATTTAGAAATGAAACTTGAACAAAATATCGTAAAAAGATATAGAATGCAAACTGATTTTAATCACATATTATCAATATTTAATAAACATATTGATTATGATAAAAATAATACTGAAAATATTATTAATAGTTGTGATAAAAAATTTAATGAAATATTGAAAGTTTATTTAAAATATAAGAATATAGAAAATGAAAGTAAAAATAACTAAATTAAAATATGATAAAAAAAAATACAAAGCAGTATTTTTTGATAAAAATAATAAAAAAATAAAAACTACAAAATTTGGGGCAACTGGTTATTCAGATCATACCATCGGTGCTACAAAAGAACAACGGGACAGATATAGAGCAAGACATAGAAAAGATCCAATAAATGATAAATTTACTGCTGGCGCGTTGTCCTATCATGTATTATGGAATACAAAATCAATTAGAAAAAATATTGAATTATATAAAAAAAGATTTAATTTAAATTAGTTATAACTAATTATTATTAGTTATGTTTATCTCGAGAAACAATATATTTTAATTTAAATTAGTTATAACTAATTATTATTAGTTTTATCTAATTCTAACTGGTCTCATTTTTATTTGATTATCTGATAATGGGTTAAACTCTTTACATTTATCATTTACTTTTATTGGTTCAACACCTTCTTTTCCAAATATTAAATATTTTCCTTTTAATTTTGATAATTCACTTTGTGATAAAGTTGATTGTAATTCAAATATTTCTCTTTGAGTTAATGGTTTTTTTCCATTATCTTTTATTGGTATAAATTTTTGTGTTTTAAAATCTGTTCTTGATTTTAATATATTTCTTGCTGGATTATGTACTGGTGGCATCATAACAATTTCTTTTTCAACTGGTTTATGTTTTTGATCTAATAATGTTTGTTTTTGTTTTTTCTCACTTTCTTCTTTTTCACTTAATGTTATTTTATTATCTATTTTATATTGATCGGGTATAAAAATATCTTGTTCTTCATCAATTGCAGTTGGATATGTATACCCCGCCATTATAAGTGATAAAGTAGATCCTAATGCCCCGCCTATACCAGCCCCAGTTAATATCTCTCTTCTATATTTTAAAAAATCAAAAAATATTTTATAATTATTATTTATCACATTTCTTAATTGTGTATTTATTGTTTCTCTTCTAACTGAATTATCTAAAACCATGTTTTCAAGTATTTCTGCTTGTTCTTTATTTCTTTCTATTTCTATACGAACATCTTCTAAATCAGCAATATCTATTGCTAAACTTTTTGCTTCAGCATTCAAATCTTCAATATTTTCTGCTAATCTTTTTATTGTTGGATTAGTCATTACTAATCTATCTAATTTAGATCTATCAACATAATCTAAATTTACTCTTTCTCTTATTCTACCAACTTCTCTATTAAATTGTTCTAATGTTGTATATCCTTCATCGGTTAGTAATGCTTCTTGTGTTGCCATATCAAGTTCCCTTTCACTTAGTGCTTGTTCTGTTTCTTGAATATTAGTACGAGTTTCTTGTAATCTTTGCTCTGCTTCATTTACCATAGTATCTAATTGTGTCATGAGGATTTCTGTTTCAGTTGCAAAATTTCTTATTAATAATCTTTGTCTTGCTACTCCAAAACTATATCCAATAAATGCTCCTCCTATTGTAAAACTTGTTGTGATAATATTTGTTGCTACTTGTCTAAAACCTACATAAAACTCTTGACTTAATACAAAATATTCTGTATAAGAGGTCGGGGCTGGTGGTGTACTTGGATCTACTGGTGGTAATGGTATTCTTGTCCCAGTTTCTACTGGTAATATAATTGAACCTATTTCAGTTTGTAAAACTTCTAATTCTTGTGGTGGTATTACTGGAGTATCTAATAATCCTAATGGATCGTCGGGATTAAATTCTCTTTCACCACTTGTTATTTCTCTTATTTGTTCAGTTGATGGCAATACTGGATCTGTTCTTATTAATGGCATTCTACCTTCTAAATCATCATCAGTTATAACTAATGATGGATCTATAGATGTATCTTCTATTGGATTATAAAAACCTTGTTCAATAAATCCATTAATATATTCATCACTTGGAATACCTAATCTAATACCATTTGGCATCATATATGAAAATGAACCATCAGTATTAGAATATATTAATTGATCATTGAATCTAATTTCTCTTTCATCTCTAATAGCATGATTTCTTAAATAATCATATTGTAATTGTGATAATTCACTTGGTCTTCCATCATTTCTATCTCTAAATTCTTTTTCAACATCTGTTCTATTTAAATCAAATAAAAATTCATTATATATATCTCTACGATATGGATCTCTTATTGGATCATCGGGATTAAATTGTGCTAATATTTGTATTTGTCTAATTGTTTCATCTCTAGTTATTCTATTACCTAAATAATCAGCAAATATCATATTTAAACTTTCATAATTTTCTTGAGTTGGTCTAATATCTAATTGTGTATATTGTCCAATTTGATCTATTTGTGATATTTGTTCATTTGTTAATACTGGTTGTTTTCCTCTCGCACTATAATAGTATTGTAATCCACTATCTTCTTCTGTTAATATTACTTGACCATTATATAAAGTTTCTACTTGATTTTGTCTTAAAAAATCATATTGTTCTTGAGTTAATCCTCTTGGTAATCCATTATTATCTCTTCTATAATCATATTCATCTTCAACATCTACGAATAATTGAAGTAATGTTTCTTGTATATTTGACACACCGGATAATCCTTCTATTTGTTGTACATTACTTCTAAATTGAAATCTTTGAACAGATCTAAAATCGGGATCACTATTTATATATTGTTGTGCTAATGCCATCGCTTGTTCTCTTTGTCTATCTGTTAATTGTGTTGTTTCACCAGTTCCAGCATCTTCTTGTATGTATACATCGGCACCAGCATTTACTATCTCTTGGACTTCAAATTGCTGATCTAAAGTTAAAGGATTAAATCTAATTGGTGGAGGTAAATAAAATCTTGTTGGTGTTCCATCCACTTCTCTATTTCTATGATCATCTACATATTGTCTTCCAGCCAAATCTGTATGTATTTCCATACCATTTAAATATTGATCATTAAAACTTTGTCTTATTGCTTCTAATTGATTTGGTGTTAGATCGCTTGGATGTCCATTTTGTATTCTATATGTTCTTTCTTCTTGTGCATCTTCTAATATTTCATTTCTTCTTTCGGGAGTATATCCTAAATCATCTAACTCATTTGATAATTGTACATGATTTGTTGTTTGTGAATAATATCCCTCTAAAGCAGTATTTAATCTACCCGCTTGTTGTGATATTAATTTCTCTGGTAGTTGACTAAGATGTCCTTGATCTATACTACCCGATTGTTGTGCTACTGGCATATTAAATTCATCAACTTCATCTCCCATATTATATTTATAAATAGATTTTATTTCTAAAAAAAAATATTTATATAATTATAAATAATGCCACCAGCACTACTATTGAAAGGAGATGATAAATTTTATGGAAAAATAAAACCAACTGGATTTACGGGACAATCACCCTTAGAACATCCAGCACCACCACCAAATCCTATGAGTAATGTTGCTTTAACTAATGAACTACAAAGAAAAGAAGCAACAGCAAGAATTACTAAAGATCTTGAAACACCGGATAATTTAAAATCTAAAGAATTGCCATCTACATCAGCCGAGTTGGGAAGAAAAGATATTGCTAAACTAAATGATAGTAATGATATTGGATCAAGATTTGTAAGATTTTTAAGAACACCACTTGTAGAAGTATCACCCGAAGCACAAAAACAACAAGAAAAAAGAGAAGTTGATAGAATTGTTGGTGAAACTAATGAACCTATCACAAATGTTGTTAGACCAGTTGGAGAAGTTCCTTTTGCCGTAGTAGATATTATTGAGAATAAATTCATGAAAGCAGTATTATTTTTATCTGTTGTATACCTTGGAGGACAATTTTTAAGTGGATATGCAAAATCATCATCAAAATCTACGAAAAAAGATGATTAAAAATATATAATATATATTAGTTATAACTAATGAGTGGAGGTGATAGTATACAAATAAAAAAAGTTAGAAATGTACATCATGAAAAAAAACTTGGAAGAAAAACAAAACAAGAAAAAGAAAAAGAGAAAGAATTATTGAAATTTAAAGTTGTTTATAAAAAAATTAAAGTCAATTTTGATTAAATTTTATGTAAATAATTTTTCCAAAAAAAAAATATTTGTTATATTATAAAATGTCTAATCCTTCACTTATCCACCGAAGCAACGCGAACAGCAGTTTATACAACACAATCAAAGCAAGAAACAGCAAGCAAAATGTATATGATTATGTTAATGAGGGTGAAAGTAATATTTGCCCAGTAGCACGATCTAAAGTAATTGTTAATCCCACAACTTCTATGTCAAGTGGTGGAAATCAAACTATTAAATTTGAATTGCCCAATTTTGGCCTATTAGAAGATTTATACTTACAAACTAAATTTTTACAAGGTTCTACTAATGTTGCCGATGGATCTACAGATACTGCCCTTGTTGATTTTGCTGGTGCTTTTGCTTTTACTCGTGTCCGTATCACTTATCAGAACTCTACTCTATGGGAAGCAACCCCCGAAGCACTTCTCTGCGGTCTGTACTCTCGTGCCGATAGTGAAAGAGGTGTTCAGTTAGATGCTATGTTAGGATCTGCTCCCCTTGGTGCTGCAAGTAATACATCAACTGAACTTATTGGTCGTCGTGCTCTTGCTTCAGCCAACGGGGGTCAAGTCCTCAGTTGTCCATTAAAAGCATGGTTTACTGAAAGTTTAGGTCGTGCTTGGGATTTATATTCATTAAGTTCTCGTGCTTATGTTGAAGTAGATTATCGTGCTAATGGTGATGTTCATGAAGTTGCCGACAGCACTAAATGTCTATTTGATGATTGTAATTTAGTATGTTATATGGCAGAACTTTCTCCCGAAGAACTTGTAAGATATCAAAGTTCTAACTATGCTCCAAATAGTGTATCATCTCAATTAGCATATAATACTACTCTATTTAGTGATAGTATTTCTTCACCAGTATTAATCACATCAACATCTACTGCCGGTAATAAAATCAAAATACAATCTATTAGTGGACTATGCCGAAGATTATTTGTATTTGCTACTCTTGATAGTGTAAGATCATCTGCTACTGCTAAATCTTATATGAGTTCTGTAGATCTATCACAAGTACAATTATTGGCAAATAATCAAATTATTTATGAACTTGAAAATTGTGGTGTTGGTGTTGATAGTTTAGCATCACTCTCGGCTGGTAATGGTTATCATACTGATGCTGTAGTAGAAGCATTTAGAAATAATATGCCGATGGGTTTCCGTGGTAATAATGCTGATAATGAAACCACTACAACTTACTCTGTTCCCGATCCAATAACTTCCGGATTTGGATTTACTAAAGGAGGTAAATTTTCTCCAGCACATGTTAAAGTTATTAACTTTGGTTATAATCCTAATGACAGAGCATCTGCTGACGGGTCGCTCAGTCTATCACAATTAGGCAATCCCGAAATTTCTGTTAAGTTCCCAACTGGTACAAGTGATGTTGCACACACCCTTCATGTTGTTGCTGAAATCCTAACCATAGCAACTTACAATACTTCTTCAACTGGTTCTATTAACTTTAAAGTTATTACTGAATAATTAGTTATAACTAATTATTATTAATTATTATTTTTATAAAGTTATTTTGTGATAAAAATATATTTATTATTATATAAATATGGTTTTATTAAACTTTTCTTGGACTGGTGAAAATAATACTGGATCAGCAACATTCACACTTAATAAAGAATATAAATTCAAAAATTGTTGGTTGAAAGATATTAAATATAATATTCGTAATGAAGTATTACAAGAAGCAATAGATAAATCAACTGCTAATACTGGATTATCAACAATATCTCCAGTAATTACATCTGCTCTTGCTGTAAAGATGGATTTTTTAGATAGTAAAGATTGTGTATTATATGCTCTTGATGATGGAACAACACCTCCGGGGCCGGGAACACCAGCACTAAATGATCCCATACAAATCACGGGTTTAGTTCCAATTGGACATGCTGGATCTCTTGATGCTGCTGAGGGATTTAGTGATTATTCTACAATATCACATTCATTTCCATATCATCTGATAAATAATAGACCTCAAACTTGGGAAGTAGGAAAAACATTAACATTTGATCTATACTATAGAGATGTTCAAACAGACGGAGTTATTAAGAATTGGGCATTAATGAGTGGTACAACAGATGCTTTTAGTGATATTTGTGATATAGATATTACACTTCAATTAGAATAATTAGTTATAACTAATTTGTATTAGTTATTATATGACACTCACTTATAAACAAAAATTTAATCGTAAATATAAACAACCATTAAATCAATCAAATAGTTTATCACAAATATCAAAATTAACTGGATATAAATTAAGTGGATTACGAACAATATATATGAAAGGACGAGGGGCATATAAAAGTTCACCACAATCTGTAAGACCAAGTGTAAGATCACCGGATCAATGGGCGATGGCAAGAGTTTATGCTTCAATAAATAAATCATCTAAAGCATATAAAATTGATAAAATACATTTGAAGAAAAAATAAAATATAAATAATAATAAATGGATTATTTAGATTATTTTTTCATAAATTACTATAGAACTATAAAATCTATGGTAGATTATATATTAGATGAAAACGGAAGAGTATATTGCTTTAGGAACTTTGATCACAGTAATAGCATCAGCCTTGGCACTTGTGATAAAACAAATAGAACAAAGTAGATGTACACATATAAAGTGTTGTGGATTAGATTGTGATAGAAAACCTCCACCGGATGATATTCCACCAATAAATAATAATACAGAAGAAAATCCATAATTTAATAGAAAAATATTTTGATAAAAAAAATATTAATAATAATATAAAACATGCCAAGATTAATTCGTTATACCACAAGTGGAGTTGTTCCAAAAGAAGTTCCCGATCAAGCATTAGCAGTAATTGAACACGCAACTTTATTTTATCTTATAGAAAGACAATTTAAAGGTGTAAATAAATATGTAGCATTTGCAGTTGCTGGTGCTGGATATGAGATTATTATAGATCAATTAAAAAGACAAAATCCCGAACAAGTTAGAAGTGAAACTATTAATTAGTTATAACTAATTAATATTAAAATATATTGTTTCTCGAGATTAAAATAACTAATATAAATTAGTTATAACTAAGTAAAATCAACTTTAATAGGATTATTATTAATAATTAATCCTTGTTGTTTATTTTCTTTTTTTTCAAACAAAATATCTAAATCTTGTTTTGTAAATTTTTGACATTTTAAATTAAGTATTATTTGTATTAATTCTATTTTACTTAATTTAATTAATTTAGAAATATCTTGAATATCTAAATCTTCACTAATAGATAAATATAATAATCTACATATTTCACTACAGAACATGTTATTTTTACTTGGAACTACTTGTCTATAACTACAATAAGCACATAATGTTTTATTTTTTTTAGCATAATATTTATCTTTATATTCTGCTTGACATTCACTATCCATTATATATTATAGTTATAAATTATTTTTATTAGTTATAACTAATTTTTATTTTTTATATTCTTCATTATATTCAAAAGTTAATGATAAATATTGTCCAGCACTATCTAAAGATCCTCTAAATTCATCAATAGAAATTGGTTTTATTAAATGACTTTTACTTGTATTGTATACTGCTATATCTGTATTGGCTTCTGTTGGATCTACACTTTCTAATTTAAATAATTGTATTGTAAAAGGTTGATTTAAATATAATAATTGTGATCCATCGTGTAATACTTTATACATATCTTTATATGTACTTGTATGACTATCTTTAGTAGTTTCACCAAGACATATAGTTCCAGCATGTTCTATAGTTGTTTTTCCATCACTTTCATAATATACTGAATTATTTGCATTTAAAAAAGATAATTTAGCAAATAATATAGTATTATCACTTGTTCCTTGGCCATCACTAATATCTGTATTATTTATATTATGAAATACATGAAGCAACTTTAAATATTTCATCTTAAAAGTTCTTTCAAACTTAAAAGTTTTTTGAGCAATTCTTGAATCACTTGCTAAATCTGTTGAAAAATCTAAATCTTGTGATCTAATTGTTAGGTTTAATATAGGCATTATATTTAATGTAAATATTTTTATTTGAGTTTTTATTTTTATAAAAAAAAATATCTATAATATATATAATGGCGGATATTTCTATTGACGATTTAAAAAATCAAGAATGTCAAGAAAATATAACATTTAGTGTTGAAGATGAAATTATTGATATGGAAAATGAAACAGCACAAAAATACAAAAAAAGATTAAATAAAAAATTAAGTGAGATGACACCAGATGAAAAAAAAAGATATAATGCTTTATCACAAAAAAAGAAAAGATCAAAAGAAAAAGAAGAACATGTTGAAGAAATAAATACAGAAGAAATAGAAAAACAAAAAACACTATATAATTCATTATATGTATTAAAACAAAAATTTCCCGAAAATACAGATAATATTCATATAGATCCGGATATGAGTTATGAAACATTAAATCAAAAAAAAGATTTAATGATGAAAATTATTACAGATAAACATTCACATACTTTAGTATTTAATACATTATTGTTAGGTTGTAGAAGTGTAGAAAGAGGATTGAATTATTTTGAGGTAGAATGTCTTGATGGATTATCTGAAACAACAGAAGAAATGAAAGATGATATTACACCAATATTAAAAGAGATGATAGATCTTGGAGAAATAGATACAAGTATGTTGACACCACAATTAAGGCTGGGGATATTAATGTCAACTGCAATTGTGAAAACTATAGAAAAAAATAATGATAAAAAAAAAAACAAAAATGTTGTGGATGCTTTAGATACTCCATAGCAAGATTTATGACATGGAGAAGATGGGGTTATAGGTTTGAAGATCTTCCGTTGTACATTCAAAAAATAATATTTTGTAAAAAAAGAATAAAATATAATCTAATATAAATATAATGCCAAAGAAATATGTTCCATCATATAGTGAATTAAGTTTTATTCAAGAAGAAATAACTGGATTATTAAGAGATGTTCCAAGAGATGAATTATATAGAATAATGGAGGATGCTCTGGATAGAAGATTAAGAATGAATGGTTTAGATGTAGATGAAAGTGAAAGTGAAGAAGAAAATAATAGTTCAAGTGATGATGAATGTGTAGATTATAAATCAACAAGTAGTGATGATGAAAAATCAAATGAATATGAACAACATTCAATATCAAGTGATGATGAATTTACACATAATTATTAAGGTTAATTAGTTATAACTAATTTTTATATTTATAACTAATATAAAAATGGTAATGAGTGATAGTCATAAACAAAAAATAGCAAGTGGTGTAAAGAGTTATCATGCTTGTGCTAAATCTAAAGGTTGTGGAAAACAAAAAGTATCACAACCCAAACCAGCCAAGGCAACACCTAAACCAAAAGCAAAAGCAAAACCAAAACCTAAACCAAAAATACTTGCTATTGAAGATATAAAAAAACAAACAGCACCAAAAAAAGTAAAGAAAAATTATTCTGTAGATCAAGCAAAAAGAAAACAAGCAAATCAAGAAACTAAAAATTTATACAAAAAATCAGTACATCAAATATTAGGAATAAAATCAACAGCATCACCGGAAGAAGTTAAAAAAGCATATAGAGGATTTTTGAAGTTTCATCCCGATAAACCTACTGGTGATAAAGAAAAGTTCCAGATGTATGCTACTGCTTATAGAGGCATGATCAATAGTATAAATATCAAATAATCGTCCATATATATAACTAATATAAATTAGTTATAACTAATTAACTTATTTTTTTTTATTATTTCTATATTTTGTATCAACTTTTTTATTTCCATAAATATCTTTATAATAACTCAAAGAATGATATGATATAAAATCTATTTTATAATATTTTGTTATTAAATATTTATTGTGATTAAAATTATTAAAATCATTATCTTCTTGATCTAATAATATTGTAATCAACTCTTTTGGTTTATATTTTATAAAATCTAAATATTTGATAAAACTTCGTGGTCCCGTAGTTTGAAACACATATCTAATTTTTTTATCATTATACCAATCAATATTATCTTTTTCTATAATTCTTTTTGGTATAAAATCTAAATAGTTTTTTATCACATTATTTTTTGGATTTATAGTTGAAATAATTTCTATATCTACTTTTATTTTATTATTTTTTTGACTTGGATAATAATAATAATAACAACTATAAATTTCATTTTCATAATCAAATAAATAATCTAAATTATATGTATTTAGTACAACATCCATATCTAAATATAATCCACCTTGATCATATAATATTAAAAATCTAATAATATCAACTTTCATAATTTTATATTTTACATGAAAATAGTAATCAAATTGAGGTGAGTATTTTTTAACAAGTTTATCACAATCATCTTTAGTCCATAATTTATATTGATAAATATATTTACTATTAATATCTGAATTATTCATATAACATAAACTGCAACATTTTAGATATGAGTGTCTAAATAAATCACTCATCGGCTGATTATCTTCAAAAATCCCGTATACTTGGTGTATTAATAATTTTCTTTTTTCCATCTATATATTATTTATCACAGAAAATAAATTGTATTTTTAATCAATATTAGTTATAACTAATTTATATTAATTATATTTAATTTATATTATTTTTTCAACACCCCATACAGATTTTATTTTTTCATTCTA